>ENA-ORXC01001608-ORXC01001608.1-marine-metagenome-genome-assembly--contig:-NODE-1608-length-13124-cov-16.378018_pt1 | contig 13124 bp, 16 predicted proteins | sample MGYA00237865_ERZ511478 | MGnify/ENA metagenome assembly ERZ511478 | reverse complement strand
GCAGGACGTGCACAATCCCGACCCCCTGGCGCTACCATGGGGGGACCGGTACCCAACGGGCCACTGTCTCAGGCCCGAGCCTCTAGTGGCCCCTGCCCAGCAACCCTGATAGCCCTTTCACTGGAAGGGAACCCCCCGCCCGTCTCGGGCGGAAGCAGGAAATTCGCCAAGACTTCCTCGATTTCAGGATTTACCCAAAGCCAATACCTCGGGACTTATTCCAAAAAAATTCAATTTTCCCGGATAGAATTCCGGTGGGATTTTATCCCTGGTCGAGATCATATCTCGGTCCGGCTTAGGCTCGGATTGCGGAACCTTCCACAAGCTTCCCGGTCCCCACAGAGGGCCCGGATTCGGGAAGACATGTGTCTCCCTTGTGTGTGTCAGACCCCCCCCCGGGGGGCCTGATCGGGTGCTCCCCGCCTCACGCCCCTCTAGAGGGGTCGTTTCATGTGTGGCCCTGGGGCTCCCTGGACAACTTCCCAAGGGGGTTGTCCCACGCTACCCCCCTAGAAAGGTGTTGCGTGACTGTTCACGACCCGTCCCCGGCTCATGATGGGGGATCGTGTCACCCTGACAGGGGGTTTCCCCCTTACGGCGGTCGATGCGGCGGCACATGTCCGCCCCGCTTGGGGCCTGCAGTAGTCGTGAAGCGGCGGCGGTGGAAGAGGACCCGCCCGTGGCTGATTGCCGAAATGGAAGTCCTCAGCGGGCCAACGCTCACGCCCGCGCCCGACGCCAGCTCGTCCGCGCTGACGGCTGGCCCTGTCCTGACGATGGCTCCTGCGTCGTCGAAAACGGCGGCAGCGGCGACGGTGGCAGCGACGGAGACGGAATTCGCGGCGGCATCGGGAGATTTCAGACACTGCCAGTTGAGGTGAGGCTCGTCGGCGGCACCGCGGCGTGGTGGCGCAGCGCGCCCGACAGAGCAGCGGATGAGGCGGCGCCGCCGGCAAGTCGGCACGCCGAAGCCGCTGCTGGCAGCACGGCGCGGCGGCGGCAACGGCGGTGAGCGGTTCGCCCTGATGTCGGGTGCTCACGCCGGCGGTACAGGCCTCGTGGCGGTGGTGCGGGAGGATGTGCACGTGCTGCCTGGTGCGTGCGACGGCAATGACATCGTCCAAGCTGGCAAGAGGCAAGCAGGAGGGGTCGCTTTACGGCCGCTCGCAGCGCTCCTATACCACTGAGGCACGTGAAACGCGCGGGGTGAGGTGGTTGGGGCGGCGTATGTCGTGGATCTTACCCTCAAAGCCGACGGGGTATAGCGCCGTCGGAAATGCCAGCAATGGATGCGGAGCGCAACACAGGAGAAACAACACGAACGCCGGGATCACCGGGCGCGAAGCGCAGCAGAACGGCGGAGGGAGCGCAAACGCAACACTGATTGTTTCGATTACGCACGGTGACCCCAAATCATGCACTCATATACCCTCAGAAAAAAGACGCAGGACGTGCACATTCCCGACCCCCCGTGCGCTACGATGGGGGAACCGGTGCCCAATGGGGCACGGTCTCAGGCCCTGCCCTCTAGTGGCCCCTCCAAAGCATCCTCGACCACCCTTGCACTGGAAGAGGACCCCCGCCCGTCTCGGGCGGACGGAGGAAAGTCACTAAGACTTCCAAGATTTAAAGATTTACCGGAATTCAGTACCTCGGGACTTATCCCGACAATTTCAATTTTCCCGGATAGAAATCCGGTGGGAAGTTCTCCCTGGTCGAGATGAGATCTCGGTCCGGCTTACGTTCGGATTTTGGAAGCTTCCTCAAGCTTCCCAGTACCTTCAAACGGCCCGGATTCGGGAAGACGTGTGTCTCCCTTGGCTGTCTCAGACCCCGCCTGGGGGGCCAGATCTGGGGCTCCTCACCCCCCGCCCCTCAAGAGGCGTCGTTTCGTGTGTGGCCCTCGGGCTCCCTGGACACCCGCCCAAAAGGAAGATGTCCCACGCTACCCCCCTAGGGTGGTTTCACGTGAGTGCTCTCAATCCGTCTTCGGCTCATGCCGGGGACGTTGTCACCCCTGACAAGGGCTTCCCCGCACCCCACCTCTCGGGTTGAAGCCTGGACCTCTGAAAGCACAGTGCGCAAGAGAGTTGTCACCTGACGACGGCGCCGAGACCTCGGATGCCCACGACGACATCTTGCCGTTGTGCTGCGTCGTCTCGGTCTCTTTCCGGGACACCTTCCGCCCGTACGTGCTGCCGTCGCTGACCCCCTCGGAGGGACATTGTGGGGGCTGGAAATGAAGGGCCTGAAGGCGGTCCCAGCGCCTTTCGGCGATAAGGTGGGCACCAGTGGAAACAGAAAAGGTAGGGGGGACACATTCTCGGGCTCTTCCGCTCGGAGACGAGCGCAATCCCTCCGGCTCTTACCCCTGCGCACCCGCCTTAATAATACCTGTGGACACCAAGGACAACGCACACGCCGGGCGCCGGTCAGGCCCGAGCACTTGACGGAGATGATCCGAGCCTTGAATCCACGCAACGCGACCCACGGGACACCGAGGGGTCGTGACAAGGCACAGATCGGGGAACAGCCTGGCCTGACCCGGGACGGTCTACTCTGAGAAGGGATATATGTCACAACATGCTGCACCGGTCTGCAAACCCTCGCTGGCCTGGGTGTTTGCGGGGCACCGGGCGTCGCGGATGACATAGCGCGTCCCGCTTTGGACCAATGCTTCAGTACTTGTTGGAAGGAATCTTGGTTGATTGTGGGTCGCTTGGACTTGAGTTTCAATTTCTCAAATCATCTTCTTCTCAATAGGGGGGTCCATTGGTGTGGATCCCCACATCTTCTCATCAGGATGATGCTGTGTGGGATTCGGATCCATTCGGGCCCACTTTATGGAATTGCGTAAGGGGACAGCGAGCCGCCCATGCTCTGGCTTTCCCGTAAATATTTTTCTTGTGCTCTCACGACGGTCTCCCCTTTTCCAGCCTGCAGGTGTTTTCTTGGGTGACTGCGTCATCTGAAGAAAGAAGAAGAGGGGTGTACGGGAGGGCTTCCTAGGCTGGGAAGGTGTCCCTCTCTTCTTATTTGTGCTGGGAGGACACGGAGTCCTATTCGCCTGAAGCGGCTCCGCGCAACACGGACCTGACGCGTTCCACTCTGTTGATAGTTGAAGCTGAGCCCGCCGCGTCCTTGCGCGACCGTGTAAACCGTTTGGTCAATCTGTGCACTAATAAGCCGGAATCCGAGCACCGCTACGTAAGGGCCGAGAAGGTGTACCGCTACTTACGTCACCACATCTACACGCGCGCGAAAATTTGGCGCCTGCTCATCGAGAGGTCTGAAGCGGTCCAGAACGAAATTGCGTCGGCTGTCTATGCGATTCCCATGCGTCGTCTTGTTTCTACGGACGAGACACACACCGCAGGGGGCAACGCCTTCCCGCGGCTTTGTCAAAAGCTGCGCAACGAACGATGTGAGCTGTTGGATAGAGACCAGCAGAGAGTGCCACGCACAAGCACGATGGTGGCCGTCTCTATGTCGCATGGCGTTCATTGGTCCGAGACGGTGGTGCCGGGCGATCCCCGAACTGATGTTGATTGGCAGCTGCTGTTGCAGTGCTGGAACCACCAGATGTCAACATGCGTTCCGGGCCTCCGTTGAGACATGCAGCCAGACTGGTGCATTGTGCTGTAAGACAATGGTGGCATCCGCGATGAAGACGGAGATGCGTTCATGCACACTAATGGGATGTTCCACCGGCGCCTTCTCTTTTTCTGGCCGAACCTGCTGCTCATCGAAGGCGTCTTCGCCGAGTTCAAAAGAAAATGTCAGTAACGCGGACTATCAGATCCCGTGGTACCTCGACAAACCTTTTTAACGTATGGCGGAGCAACCGCCATCCTTACGGGCAACCAGATCGTGGGGAAATTCATTTAACTCGCCACTTGCCTTTCTCTGATGCTCGAGTGACTGGCCTGGAGGATGTCTCCTTGGGTAAATAAAATTTCCGTGTCATTGTAGTTCTCTTCTTTCGTTAGCAAATGCTGCTGGCATGCGAATGCGCGGTGTCAGTCACGGATCGGTGTGCACACCACAGCTGCGCAGGTTTTGGATCTGTCGCGGGTCCCAGACACAGACGCCTCCCAGCCGGTCACATGACGCAGAAGTAGTCGGATTAGCGTGTTCGCGGGGTTCTGCAGCGAGGGACGCAGTGAGAGTCAGACGCCATCAACCGTCAAGACGAATGACAGGAAACTTCTCTGAAGAAGAATACAGAGGCTTCAACTCGGTTCGCTAATCACAATGAGCACCCTTGCGCAACCGCCAGCCGGCACAAGCTTGCCATCGCTATTTTCAGGTCCAGACCGAGCCTCAGCTTTCCAGAAACCCGCCCTAGTGCCTTGACCAGGCCGAGCACCTCCTGCTGTGCGTGCTTGTGTCACATGTTCTGGGCGCCTTGCGCGCCTGTTGCCTCGTACGGAACTGGCAATATGGCTGGCAGTGCCGGCGCCGGAATCCTCTGACGTGCAGTCAGGAAAAGACCCTCCCGACTGACCCTGCGCGTATCAGGGATGTGGGAGTCTCCGACGTTTGGGCCGCCTGTGAACTGCATTCAGTGCAACTGTCTTCTTCAAAATGTTAGGAGCTTGCTCCGCGAACGAGCGCTCCTCCACTGCGCTCTTGATGGCCGACCCATCGCCTTCTGTGGTGCCTTTATCATCGGCAAAAACACTTTGCATGAACGGAGAGGCGTTTCTGGGGTGGCCTGTGCTCTTCTAACCGCGCCTGGAACAGCAACTGACAGGACATTGACAGCATCTATCTTTTGAACGCGATAATTATCCGTGGCGGGTTTTGCAGAAGCTGAGCGATCAGATGCCGCCGGTCCTGCCGCGGGTTTTTGGGGCTCCGTGGGAGGCCAAGAAAAAGTTCATCGACCCATGGGTGTGACAGTCCCGGAGGGAGCAGCAGGTCGCTTTCTTCAAAAGCTTTTGTCTTGACGTTGTAGATCGCTTCCAGTTCCCGACCAGTCAGGTCCTCCTTGAGGACGCCTCTATTGCACGGCACCTTCTTCTTTTTCCTTATTGCCGCGCGATGCATGCCTAGCTTTCTAGTGTACGAGGGCGGTGGTGTTGGAATTGAAGACACGCCTAACCGATGATTATGCAGGGCAAACGCCGACTTTAAGAGTGATGTGGGCTCGCTGACCGCGGTGCTGCCCACCTCTTCATCGCTGAACGCCGTACGACCGACCCATTCCAACGCCAATTGACTTCGTACACGTCCTCAACCCAAGCTGCGGGTTTTTAAAAAACAGAACCAGAGGTTCGCTGCCAGGATCTGCAGTAAAACGCATCATGGCTGGCGTCGGCGTCTGGACGGAACGTTTGCACAGAGAGAAGTAGGACGACAGACAGGGGAGCATGCGTCGGCTTCCACCGTAGCACAATCCTCTTGGACATCGGCAAGATGATACCTGTTAGCCATTCAGCTAGAGCAATCTTCAAGGCGGGCACCTAGAGGGAGACGCGCAAGGACATGCTGAAGATAAGCTCATAACAGTTTCTGCGCAAGTGCGTGTACAGTCCGTGGGGCGTTTCGAGCCCCCCTGCCATTTCCTTTCTTTTTCCTGCCTTATCGTTCCTGGCAGTCGTCGCCGCCAGGCTCATTGACGGGACAAGATGCTCGGAAGTATGCGAATGACCGTAATTAACGAGAGAAAAACAGTAGCCGGCAAGCTCAGCCTTGTTCATGAAGCAGCCTCATGACGGCAGGTAGCAGAGGTTGAAGGAGATGTTGCAGCTCTCTTTCCACGAGACAGACTTCGAAACCTTAACTGAAGTTTGAAGGAAAGTCAATCAGCCACTGAACGAGCTCGAGCGCTACTCTCCTGAGCACCAGAATCAGTCGAATGGTCGGGAACTCGAAAGGAACCTGTTCGTCCCCTCATGCAGAAGACCTGACGCGGCCGTTAGACGATGAGCGACCTCTCTCTGAGCCGCCCATCAGGAAAAAATGCGTGTTGTCATTAACCATCACTTTCGTAGCTGCTCTATTATTTGATGTCCGAAATCAAAATGCATGCTGCCCGCCCTCGGAAAGAAATATTCGGTCCGCCTAAGCGTTCTTCCAGCTGACAGTTCAATGTCAGCTCACGTAAGGGCGGCCAGTTCTATTTCCTGAGCCGGTTTCTAGACATGCTTCCAGTTTCCTCCTCGTCTGTTTCTTCGCAAACAATGTCAGTTAGACCATTGCCACAGTCGGTGTGGCAATATTTATAGAGAAGTGCACTAGAAAGAAGGAACGATGAAGTCCATTAAGAGCTCGGCGCACTTTTGCACTCTCGTAGAATAGACAAGAACTGCGTCGTAGACATGTAAAGCAGACCTTTCTGGTCAACGGATGTCACTCAGTGCACAATTAAATGTAGTACCACGATCAGGGGGGTTACCTCAGTGAGAGGGAAGTAACGACCGTCTCGGCCGCTCGCGCGACACGCGCTATGGGACTCGAGGTCCAGGAAGTCGGGCCGATCGAAACGCCAAGACATGAAGACACCGTCTACTTGCCGGCGACGACGGTGGCTCCCACCGTCGTCGCCCTTTGTCCTCAAAGGGCGGATACCGTCGCCCGGGCCCAATTCCCCGATAGGGACTTGACCCGGGCCGTCACCAACCAATGCAGATAATTCCCTCCATGCATACAAAGTCCCCCGAAGCGATCATTACAGACGAGGGGGAGTGACCGTTCCGCGCGCAACGCGCTGCAACCGCCGCGTGGCGCCCGGTGGGTTGTCGCCTGCCGCGCCCTCCGGCCGCGGCCACTCGGACCCCGCGGCGGGCGTCGGGGCCAGGCGCGCCCCCTCGCGGGCTCGCGCCTGTGCTTATAGGAGGGCCCTTCGTCCCCATTCCGCCCGAGCCCGACCTGGTCGGCGCCGCCGACCCCCCTCCGCTTCCGCCGCACCTCCGGTGCTCCGCCAGTCGCGCCACCGCCGTTGGCGGGCTCCCGTAGTACTACAATAAGCGTTCTCCCGGCCGCAAACCTCTTTTTTTCGGCGCGCTGCCGTGCCCGAGTGAGCTGCAGGGAAAATGGTTCTTTTTAAGGCGCTGCTCGGTAATTCCTAGGGGTGTCCTCACCCCGCTACCCATCCGCTCTCTGGTGTGTCTTCTGGGGCTGACCACGGCGTCCCCTCCCCGCCTCTTCTCCGGCTGCCTAAAGCGCTTCTGCGGGCGCTTTCCGGGGCTGCTAGGGATCGCGAGCCGCCCCCTGGCATGCCCTCTCCGCGTTCTTCTCACATCAAGGCTGCCCTCAGCCCGTACCTTCGTGAGTATGAAAAGACGGAGGCCAGAAAAAGAGAAGAAAAGCGCATTTTAACAGTGAAGTCAGCGTAGGACAACCAGAGAGAGAAGGGCAGCTCAAAACCCCAAGATCAACCCAGGAAGAAATTTCTCATACTATGCAGAAAACCATTTCGTCCAGTGCACGACCTGCAGGCAGACAAACACAAGAGAATATGATGAAACAACCACGATTCGAACAAACGGCAGAAGTGTACAGTTGCCGAAAGGCATTGGCGTTGGGGTTGGTATCGCGCCAGCGCTAGAACCCCTCCGGGCGGCGGACACCGGCCTCACGACGTCGCCCATCGTGGTGGCGGCCCCCTACCCGGCAGTGGGACCTGTGACGAGGAAGCAAGCGCTGGCGACGGCGCCAATTACGCTGACGGCGGCCACAAGGTGGCAGCCGTGCGCATGTTGGTGGCACCAGGAAAGGCGGCAGAGCCCATTCTGGCGAGGACGCCGTCCAAGAGGGGAGGAGCGCGGGGAGGCAGCGTCTCGATGACCCAGACGGCGGGCAGCACCGCCCCGTGGGGCGCTGTGCGCCCGTCGTCGTTCCTATTCGAATCCGACTGTTCTGCAAAGGGGTTGTTGGCGGAGCGGGCGACAGTGACTGTGGGTGGACACGCCTGTGACTGATATGATGAATACTTCCGCGGTGTGTTTGACAGCACTGGGCCTCGGAAAGAGTCAGTCAGGTGCGTAGGCTACAAGGCACTTCCAGCCACCATACCGTGGCACAAGAGTTGAAGTTTGACCCCTCGAGATGCTGCTTGTATGTGCTGGACGCTGTTGGGTTCTGGCAGTCCAGCAATGTTCATACTAGCGTGACTTGCGACAAGAAATGTGGGGAATGCTACGTCCTGAGCACTGATGTATTCTGGCGGTCACGGCATGCGCGACACAGATTGTCGTGCGACAACGCGTCCTGAACGGCCCTGGAATGCTCGAAAACGACTGTGTTGTGCTCCCGAACAGTGGCGCGCGCGGCGCGGTGGACACCTTCCACAAAGAGCCCCTTGAGCGCGCTCTCCCCGTAAGTTAACCCTTTCTCGGTGTTGAGGCGATGCAGCCGTTCTGCGAAGAAAAACCCGTCCTCGTAGTCCCGCTGGACGGCGACGTGCAGGGTCTCGACGAGGGTTGCCTCTGAGGCGTCGTCGACGTGCCGTCGGAGCATCCAACTTTTGAGCTCCAAGTAGGAGGTGAACTCGACGGGGTAACGCTGCCAGTGAGTCGGCAAAACTGTGATCACCACAGACCTGGGCGACTCCATAGTGAAGTCTTGAAGGATTTGGAAGGCCTCGTCTTCAGTGTGGTACCACAGTCAGGCCGACATCACTCGGGCGGCCTTCCCGACCGGGCACCCGGTAGTCTCGTCAAAGACCCCGGAAGCAAGCGCCAAGTCACACACACACAACTGGTGTGGGCGGCAAAGACAAGTCGCAAACACGACACAGCGTTGTGAGGCTCAACGTTTACTTGCCTCCCTCGGGGGGGTCCGGGACTGCTCCTCTGTCCCGCTCAGATATACCCACCGGTCACCTTCCCTCAACCCTCAGGGGAACCCTCGCAAGTGGGCCAAAAACAGGGGTCACACGCGGGCCACACCCGCCTCCGGGGGTGTGCCCGAGACCCAATCAAAACATTCCAACAAAATCCCCGAAGCGAGGGTGAGATGCACTGAGAACATCAGATAGGAATCCTCAAAACGAAAAGAACAAATCAAGGATACGGTCATAACTCAGAAGACCGTAGAGTGGTATTTCCGAGAATCACAAGTGGATCATCCCAACTACTATCCGATCGCATCGAGTGAGTCTCGTGATCGGTAGGAATTTGCTTAGTCTAGCTAATCCCTGTAAGCAGGGGCCTCAGCCTTACATAGGCGAGCTCCGGGAAAGACCCGCCCCAACGGCGTGTCCGCCTGTGGGCCCTCCACTTTGTGGCCCCATCAGCTGTCAAGTCCAGATGGCCTCCGTGTGGCCATTTTGCCACGTTTCCCCCTTCTCAAGGGTCAGCCGTCCCGGCTGACCGGGAACGGACGAGTGGTCCGCTCTCAGTGGGCGTGACGCGACCCCTTCTGATTTGATGGGGTCGCCTCAGGCACACGCATGTCGCGTGGCGCCGGGATATGACAGCAGTGTCATGCCCCCCCCTACGTTGAGGGGGTTGAGAGGGCGGGGTCGTTGCCCGCCCTTTTGATGTCGGAGGCGCAGGGAACACTCTTTCCGTGTGCCTGCTGCGCGGAGGTGGCCCCGCTGGTGTGTGGCGCAGGCGATACTCTTTCCCTGTGCCGTCTCTTGGGACGTGAGAAAGGGGGGTGGGTGTGCGTACCGTTCACGCACCCGCCCAGCGACCCTATTCAGCGGGCGCCTCGCGGCGTCAGCCTCAGTCGGGCTGCGGCACATCGACTACCACGCTCGGTGTGCGTGCGCGCGCGCGCGTTCTTCTTATCCCCACTCCTCTTGGCCCCCTTACTCGGGTGCGCTTCCCCCTCACTCGGGTGCGCTTTCCCCTCCCCTTTGTCCCTCCCCCTACTCGGGAGAGACGGGTGATGTCGGCGGCGACTCCTCCTGCACCCGACCTACTCGTCCAAGAGCCGCTCCCCGAGATGGAGATTGACGGGACGGCGGCCGGGGCGCCGCCGATGACTCCGCAGTCGGCGTTGCCCCCCGTCGCGGGTGGGGCAGTCGGGCCCACTCCTCCGGCGGCCCCTCCCGTGGCGACACCCGAGTCGGGTGCTCGTCAAGGTGGCGCAGCGTCGGCACCGCCAAGTCAAGCGGTGACGCCGATGGTCTTTGAGTCTAAGAGACCGGAGGACCTCGACTGGTGGGTCCCTCCCACCCACGCAACCGCTGTGGGCGAGGGGGGTCACCAATGTTCGATCTTCCGCACCTTCCCCGACTCGGAGCAGGTGACGGCGTGGAACAGCCGACTCGCGCGCTTCCCCCGTCAAGTGGCTCTACCTGCCGGGTGGCTGGTAGATCTTCCCGCCATACTCGAGCTGGAGGACTGGGGTCAAGTCGAAAGCGTACGTCGGTGCCGCTCCCAGAGTACAGGAGCAGAAGAGGTGACGGCGGACCAGCCAGTTGTCCATTGGCGTTGGTGTTGCCAGGCCCCGCCTTACTTGGCGACGGGCGACCCGCAAGTTAACCACCCAGCCGCCCGACACGAGTACGTCTGGCGGCGTGACCAGCGCCACTTCGTCTCGGTTCTACAACTCGAGCACCCCCGCGCACGGGACCACCGTCGCGGCAACTATGTCGTCCTGTCCAAGTGGTGGAACGACGTGGAGGTCCTGAAGGGCTTCCCGGCGATGCTCCCCCGCTTCCTCGCGCACTATTCGTCGCGGATGCGGCCGAATGAGGCGGGGCACCGACTTTATGCCATCCTTGTGACGCAGTGGGTCGTCGAGGTGGCGTCCGTGTGGGTGGCGTCCCTCAAGTCAAAGGTCTACCTGTGGCATCTCTCTAATGCTCTGGTCGAGGGGATGAGCACTCTCACCCCCGCTCGCCTGGGGGATGGGCGGGACGAAGACAACGCCGAGCACCTCGAGCAGATGATCATCCTCCACAACTCGGTGGATTGGGTGTCGGTCCAACACTTCCTCCGTCGGACTGCGACAGAGGCGGGGACAGAAGCAACGACGCGCGGCTTCGTCCATTGTTTTTGTGGGCTCTTGAAGGGCAAGTTGCTCCTCCCAGAAGGCCTGGGGTTGGACTCTTACCCCTACAGCCCCGGAATCGGCGCACAGTCGCCGCCGCCGGCAAGTGGCTGGATGTTTTCGGGGAAGCGCCATGCGCCCCCCAAGAACACGGAGCGACGGGTGACTTACCCACCGCCTTCCAAGCGGAACCTCCGCGGCCACGGGCCAAGCATCCAAGCGGGCCCTTCCCGATCCGGGCCATTCCAAGTACGGGCGGCGACCTACGTCGACCTTGACGCGCCGGCGGCGGCTACTCTGCCGCCGCCCCAGGTTGTCCACCGGGGCTCGCCGAATACAGCGGCCGCTGTGGTGGTCACGCCGCTGGAGCCGGCGGCTCTTGACGATCACTTCCCCGCCGCTAACTTGCGTGCGGACTTCTGTCGTGGCAGGCGTTTGCCGGAGCAGTGCACCCGGGGGTTGCTGACTATGTTCCCCCCGGTCGGGGCGGACATCTGGGATGCCTCGCCCGTTGTGGCTGTGATCGCCCTCGCCGAAGTCTTGGCGAGGGTCAGTCGTCGGGTGTCTACCTTGGCGGTTGACGTCCACCAAGCGGGGCAGCCGGCTTTGGCCCAACGCCTCATTAACGACTTGTCGGGGCGGGCTCTCGGGGACCAACTGCGGGTCCAGCTGTCGACTACTCTGTCGCAGCTGCCGACGTATGGGTCGGGGCAAGGGTCTACTCCGCACTCGGTGCCAACCCCCCCCTCTGCGGGCGGCCAAGACCGTAGTGGTGGGGTCGCCCCTGCGTCCGGGCAGCAGTGGCACAACGTTCTCAACTATAGGCGGGCGTCGGCCCCTCCGCCGCAGAACCATGGGCCGGCCGGGGAGTACAGCCACTATGCCGGCCGCTCTGCGGGTAGAAGGGACGCCCCGCCGGTGCCGTACTACCCCAACGGGCGGCTTTACCGCCCCGAGAGCCCTCGTCCTCGGGGTGGTCCCTCTGATAACGACTCGCATCAGGGGGGCGGCCACAACAATGACAACCGCCCCGACATGAAGTCATGAGGGGAGGGGGGTGGATCAAGGCCAGGTAAGGGAGGGCCTTGGGGTCTCATGTTTCTCGTCCTTCATGATTGGGTGGGGTTTCTTGCTTGTTGATAGTCATAGTACACCATGAAGCTACATCCAGACCAGCTTGTGTCTTTCTTGGGTCCCACCCCTGCTTGGCGTTGATGCTTATAGTGGGGCTCGTTTCACTGTGGAGTCGACGAGAGTTCGTCGACCCCACGTCTTTGCCTCACAGATAGTTGATGCCGTTTGCAGCCCTGCCGGACCTTCTCAGTCGGAAGGCCCGCGACATACTCCCATATATCTTCCCTTGGTCCATACCCGAACCAGTGAATCTTCAGCATAAGGCGCCCGTTGTGATCATACCCCTGCCGGACAAACTGGTCGAAGACAGCCTCCATCGTCTTCTCACTCGAAGACGGGAGGGAAGGTACACGCCATGCCTTAAGGGCGCGTTCCCACGCCGGATCACCCTCCGGCGGTTCCGGCGCCAGTGTGGCGTGGTTACCGTTTATGGTACGGATCCCATCGGTACTTTCGATGGTGAGACGACGGCCATCAGTCTTGAGTATCTGATACGGCCCCTTCGTCTTGAAGATGAGTTTACCTCCCTGGTTCTCGTGTGACTTTACGAAAACCCAGTCTCCGACTCGGAGAGCTTCTCGCCGGCTCTTGACTCGTTTGTCAAAGTGCCGTTTATAGCGGGCCTGGGCCTTGTCCATTGACTTCTGGACAAGGGGGATCATCTCGTCCAAGCGCTTGCGGAAATTCTCGCGCGCTTGTCGGGGTGTCGAGGGAGGGGCCTCGTCACCCGTGCCTTGGGTAAGGCGCTCTATAGCCACCGGGTTGAGTTTCCGGGGGCATACAAAGGAGAAGGGCGCTTCCCCTGTGCTACTGTGCACTTGAGAGTTGTAGGCGGTGACCAGTAGGCTCACATACCTGGCCCAGGTTACGACATGTTCACTTACATAATGCCGGAGTTGTTGTACTAGCGTCTTGTTGAAGCGTTCCACTTGGCCATTTGTCTGTGGATGGTACGGCGTCGCGTAATTAGTACTTACGCCCAACATTTGTAAGACTCCTTGGTAAAGTACGGATGCAAATTGAGGTCCGTTATCTGA
>ENA-ORXC01001606-ORXC01001606.1-marine-metagenome-genome-assembly--contig:-NODE-1606-length-13135-cov-12.110813_pt1 | contig 13135 bp, 15 predicted proteins | sample MGYA00237865_ERZ511478 | MGnify/ENA metagenome assembly ERZ511478 | reverse complement strand
CGCATGCCTGGCTCGGATTTGCGGAGTCACGTGGGTGGATGGAACCGGATTCTGGATCGAAACCGAGATCTATCGAGTTCTCTGGTGGAAACGCAGTCGTGAAACCGAGATATCGCGGAACTATCTCGGAACTGTTCCCGTAGGGTGCTGCAGGGACGGTGGCGGGCGCGGCGGCGGCCGAGTCGGCGGCAGCGGCGGCGGCGGCGACGTCCTTGCGTCGCGAGCCCGCCACCCCCCCCTCCCCCCCCGTTTTCCCCGACCTCGCCGCGGCAGATATGACACTCGCATGGCTCTACCGCCGCCCGGACCTTCTGGTTCGGCCCGGACGGCCGCGAGCGGTCGCCGCCGCCGGAGGCGTGGGCCAAGAGGGATGACCCCGGCCCGCCGTCCGCCCGTGCCCCCACCCCGCCCTTGCCGTCGCCGCCGCCCGCCGACGCCGCCGCCTTGCGCGCCGACTTACTTGCGCTTGTTGCCGCCGTCGAGGCGTACAACTTTGCGCCGCCGTCGTTTTTTGCGTGCGAGGAGCCGCTCGCGGCCGACACGCGCACGTACGAGGCGGCGCTGGCGGTGCTTTACTGGACGGGCGTGCCGACGCTCTTTGACGCCTACTACCGGTACGCCGACTTCGCGGCGTCGGCCAACGCGGGTCACCCCGCGATTGTGCGCATCCTGACGACCGCGCCGGGATCGTGGGAGGAAACCCATGGGCTGGCGGCAGTGGTGCCGGCGGAGCTCGCCTGCCTTTCCGACGACGTGCACCAGCCGTGGGCAGACGGCGACATGCCGCCTGCCCGCACCACGGTGCGGGAGGCGGCGGTTGTGGCGCGCCGCTCGGCCCGCGCGTCGTGTTCTGCGAGCATCACTGGGTGGGCGGGCTACTATGGGACCGTCGGCGGGGCATCCTTTTTGGCGGCCCGCTCTGCGTACGCGTGCACCGAGCATGGGGACGTGGGGATGGTGGCGGGCAAGCCGGCGGCCGCCTACACGGCGGGCGAGTACCAGTGAATGCGCGTGTCCTCCCGCCGCCTGCGTCGGGGAGGGAAGGTGCCGGTCGTCATGGTGCCGACGGGAGGAGGGGTGATCAAGTGCATGCCGGCGTGAGGGTGCCTGGGTGAGGAGTACGTGCCGAGTGCGGTAGCGCCAGTGCTGTCCCGTGTTGGACAGGTTGCTATGTATAGGTGGACGCGCCACATAACAGTTTTCGTTTTGCCCTGCCGCCCGCTGCTCACCGAGATCGCTCTCCACGAGTACCACGATGTTGAAGCAGCGGCCCGTCGCGTTGACATGGAGGGCTAAGAGATAGGTACGACGACGCGCTAGTTTCAGACCACACGAGCAACGACCGAAAGGCGCGCCGATGGTGTGCCGGGTGCGCCGGGATATCCGCTATGCGACAGTTGACGCCAGTGGGGCGGCCCTCCTAGCAGCGCGTTTGTGCACGAAGACTGTCACAACAATCCTGGCGCGGGACAGAACATGCACGACACGCAAACAGGCGGCACCCGCCGGCGGTGCCCTCTAGTGGGATGGTTCAGCATGCGTCGAACGCTTTTTTGAGGGCAACACAGGCCAGACGGGCTCCTCTTCAAGTTCGGATACTTGCATGTGACTTCCTTGCAGACCAGCCTCGTTTTCCGAGTGTTGCACGATAGAACGAGAATTAGATTGTGATGCCTGTCGTCCTTCTCACTGTAATTCCTGTTGCGGCGAGAGAATGCCTCTCGGCCTCACGGCCTCGGGGCTCCGAATCTTTCGCTTTGGGGTGGGAGGCGCCTCGTGGCGGCACTGGCGCGGCCAGCACGTCCTCCCGACGTGCCGCCGTTCGATAGACCAATCACGTGCGACAACGGAGCTGCGTGTGTCGGGGGCGTGCAACGTTGCGTCGGCCGCGGCGGCAGCGAGTGCGGGAGGGCAGCCCCTGCCCGCCCCTGTGTGGCTGCAATGGCCCTCCATGCGGCATGGCGGCGGGTGTGCCCAGCAGGTTTCGTCCCGCCTGGCGTGTCGGTGCTCCCAGGGCCACTGTAAGGGGGGGGGGTGCCTGGAGAGCTTGTTTTGCCTGGTGGGCCAGGGCAGTGCACCCGCATTGTGTGCCCGTATCAGGTCGACTGGCACCAGTCAGCGGGGAGGTGGTCGCCTGCGCTGGGGTTGCGAAGCTTGCAACGCGATTTTTGGGCCTTCTCGCCGGGTATCCACCATCGCGACTACTCGCGGCGAGCGCGACACCGACGGCGGGCGCACATCGACGGGACGTGCGTGTCTACGTGCGTGCTTATCGTGGACCTGGACGACCGATCTGCCCCCGACAACGCGTGCATCACTCGTGTACTCGCCGCCGGTGTGAGGACGACGCGAGGGGGGAAGGGGCCTGACTCGGGGGAACCAAGCCGTAAGAGCGGAGGCGCGAGTCGCCCCACCTAGGCACGGGTGGGGTTGAGTATTCTTAAGACTCTGACCGTCCAGGGTGGGCTTTCTCCGGTCCGCGTCTTACCAACGCGTCACAGGACCGCGGCTTGGCGGCCCAAGAGAAAGTGCTCCATACGTCGCTCGACACGGTGCCCCTGAGTGACAACCCCTTCTCTCCTTTGTCTCTTCCACTGGCAGCGGTTGCGGGTGGTGCTCGTGTTGAAGGGCAAGGGTGGTCCGTTTTGCTCGGTGCTGACGTGCCCTGTTGTGACGTTGTGACTGACCGACGGTGCCAACGCTGTTTGACTTTCGTCTGCCGCCGACGGTCGGCATGGCTGAGGCGGGCGCGGGGCAGCCAGCCGCCATGGGGGCTAGCAGCGGCCCAGAAGCGCTTGTCATCAACGACACGGCGAGTGTCGGCGGTGGTGGGGCGGCCGCCGAGGGGGCTCCAGGTTTTTTTGGCGCGGATGCACGGACGATCATCACGCCAGCTGCAGTCGGATGTCCTCCCCCCTCCATTGGTGTCGTCACTGAGGTGAGTGGACCCTCCACGCAGGCGTCAACTACAGGAGGAGTCGTCGGGCGTGTCACCCCGCCTTCTGCCCCCCGCCGCCAACTTTTTTACTGACTCCGGGCTGCTCACCCACGTCCAGAGGTGCAGGCGGTCGAAGGGGTCAACTGCCGAGCGGGGTCCCGACGCTGGGGCTCCCGCCTTTCAGCTCTTTTGGGCAACGATCTCCTCCCAACCTGCTGACTGGCGTTTTGGACGGCAGCCTCATTGGTCGGGGTGCCTCAAATGCCGCCGCAGACCATTCACCTGGGGCAAGCTCCCCGAGTATCAACCCCGCAGCTCGCAGCCGTAGACAAGCAGCTCGCGGCCGGGCTCCCCGGGGCCGCTGTGGCATACGCGCGCCGACCTCAAGCCGCGGCGGATGCAGCGCGGGTTGCCCGAGCCGGACAGGCAGCCAGGTGCCCGATACGAGCCTAGATGGAGCCAGCGCAGCCGCCACTATTCGGGGTGGTAGCAGCGCGGCGATGTCACAACGAGGTGGTGACGGCGCCCCAGCTCGGGGCCGCGGCCGCAGTGGAGCCGCTCTTCGACGCGGTCGCGGTGGAGCGGCGCCAAGGATGCTCACCGGTGCCGAGCGGCTGCTGGTAGTTCAGCGCTGGCACGACGTCGTGATCGCCCGCCTGGCGCGACACCAGACCACGGGACAAGACCTTCGGTTGCATCTGTCCAATATAGTGGCACATTTGCTTTCGACTGACAATGAGGTGAGCGCGCTCGGACGGGACAAGGCGGGGCTGTCACGGGTTGTCAAGGCAGCAGCCGACTTACACCGTGTCGCACGGGCGATTAGAGCCGCGACCGGCACGACGGCAGAGCAAGTCGATACGGGAGTGGCTGCTGCTGTTCAGAAGAAGGCCACCGACTGGCGAATGTCGGTGCAGACCGTCGAGGACGTGCTCGCGCTCGCCGACGCCGCCCAACCAGTCGTCGGTGGCGTTCACCGTGGTTCTCTTCGTGTGAGCGGCGGATTGGGGGTGGCGCAAGACGCCGAGGAGGACGCCTGGGGCGACGACTTGGGCGACGGCGGGGGTCGCTGTGAAGACTGGGACGGCGAAGACGGCAGCGGGGCCGATGCCGAGGAGGATGACGAGGGCGGCAGCGACGCAGAGATGGACGGAGCCTCTTCGCGTGCTGCGGGGGGTGTGGGGGAGGCGTGGACCGGAGAGACGGAGAGAGAGCGGCTGGGGGGGGCGGCACCTGAGCCTCGACGAGCAGCCACGGGCTCGACCGCGTCGCCTGCGGCGGGTGTCGCCGCAGCCGTACCCCCCCTCCCTCCGGTTGGAGGGGCGAGCGGGCGACAAGCACGGGATCTACTGGTCGCTGGTGCTGGAGGTGGTGCAGCGGACGGACTCGAGTCGCTGCTTTCCGCGGTTGCTGACGGCATGCGTGACCGTCGGCGGCAGTTTGACGAGGAGTGCTTACTCAAGCGTGAGGCAATGCGCAACGAGCGCATAGCCGCCTTGTCCAGGCTGGCTGCAGCCGACCCTACGAACGCTCTGTACCAGGAGCAGCTGGCGTCCGAGTTCCGTGCGGGTGCCCCCTAGCTTTCATTATCTCCACCTTTTTGCTTGTTCACAGTGTTCTTTTTCTTCTACGTGACATTTTTTGTTGCATGCATAGGCATATCCTGTTTCACCACATACCTATCACCGGTGATACAACCCATTCAGAAGCATGAAGCGCAACACATCTTGTTGGACCTGCGCCCGAGCAAGGGCTGCTGGTCGCTCGACCGGCAGGAGGGAGTCGACGGGGCGCTCAACTGGTGCTGGTTCGGGGGAAGGGTCACGCAGGGCAATGCAGATGTTGTGCAGCACCGCGCAAGCTGCCACCCAGTCCATTATCGTGTTGTAGTCTCGGCTAGTTCGACATGGAAGTCGTAGCTCCCGCAAACTTGACCAGCGCCCCTTGAGCAGGCCAATGACCTGCTCGGCAATAATACGCCGACGCGCGTGCTGGTAGTTCAAGTTCTTGTTGTCCGTCTCAGCTGCGCTTGGGCCTTTGTGCGGCAGGAGGACGTAGACAGATGCCAGCATCCCCTTGTCACCGAGTAGGTACTCCCGCAAGGAAAAGTAGCGACGGGGGGAGCGGTGCCACGGGGCGGCCGCCTGGACGACCGTGTCCGGCGCCGCCCCCGTGAACCCTTGTACCAAGTTGGTAATCCTTCCCTCCCAATCGCACACAACCAAAACATTCACGCTATAGCGACCGTGGCGGTCAAAAAAACACCACGGGTTTACACTGGGCGCGTACGCCAGCGGAATCGTCGTACCGTCCACCGCACCAACACATCCTGCAAACCCATACCGCTGCTTCGACTGCTCCGCGAGGGCAGCACGCCGAGAGGCATCCGGCCAGCGAATTTCGGCAGCCTCCCAGCGAAGGATGGCTGCCGTCACCCGCTGCGTCGCTTTCACAACGCTCCCCACGGAGACGGCAAAGGTCTGGGCAGTCAGGATTACACTGGCCGCATTGCCATAATGGCCAAAGCGAAACAATGTAATAGCGAGCTGTACGCGGACAGGAAGTTGGGGGCGACCGCTGGACGAATAAAAAATGTCGCCGGCGGTTGCCTCCATCCGACCCACAAGCACCTCAAAGGTACTGCGATCCACGCGCAAAACAGCCCGATATTGGAGCGGGGGTAAAGAAAAAAGGATACGGTCCCGCCAGTCTGCCGACGTAGGAATACGTTGGCGGCGAGACACGGAGTACCGGGACGCCAGCAGGCAGACGAGGCGCCGCTGAGCCACACTGGCAGAAACTACCATGGCAGTCTCAGCGTCGCCGTCGGGAAGACCCGCTTCCCCCGAAACGATACATGCTAGCACCACAACCGACAAACGCACTCGTGCTCGCGCACGGCGGATGGCTCTGCGGCGCTCCGACAAGACCATGGCGGTGGAAGCGCACGGCGGGTAGGCGCACCTTTCGGGTGCCGCGTAGGGACAAGGCACGTCCAGGGGAGCCGTTCGTCCGTACCAGACACCCGGTGTCACCTGTCTGGTGGCGGTGGCTTGCAGTCTGTCTCGAGCAACCAGGCCGAGCGGCGTTGGCTCGGGAAGGCCCCCTTCTGCGTGCCCAAAAAAGAGGGGGCGTTTCTGAACACCCCCGCCCCTCAAAGAGCCCCCTTCGCATTGTATCGAATGGCGTGGTCGGGCCTCTGAATCTACGCCGACGATAACAGCACTTGTTCTCCAGATAATAAATGGACAGAGGTCTTAAACTAATTTAAAGAAAAGTATGTCTCAACTATTTCCGTATTTGATCTGGCCCCCCTAAAAAGCTGTCAGTCAAGCATCTGTGCAGCGGCGCTCGAAGAAAATGTCGACCCTGACTGAAGCGGCCGGCACAGCAACGCAAATTTTAGTACGCACGAACGATGAGTTTACTTGAAGGATGAAGATCTCGCGGGCGAACAATGGTTGATCGCTGAAGTATGTTTGAGTTTCTCAGGATCTCTCCTAAGTCCAGCCCACATCGAGGGATAGAAGGAAAGGTGTTTTCGGCAGGTGAACGCCTTCCTTTGGGACACTCATCCCAGACAGGGGGTGGCTGATTCTCGATTGCGGCCTCGAGACATGCTCGCGCGGTGACCTGTCAACCGGATTGTCGGTCGCTTGGTCGACTCGCCTGAAGCCCACCCTCGTTGTCAGTTCCCTGCGTACCACCCCTTTGCACTACACGGCCCCACCGCACACCCCCAGTATGTAACTGATGCGCCTGTCAACAGACACATCATCGCCGCCTCCCCCCCCCCCCCCCCCCCCGGGCTGCTGCCTGCCCACCCTGCTGGCGCCGCGCGGCTGGTACACCATGCGACGCACGCGGCACACCTGGCCACCCGCCCTATGCTCCGCGTCGTTGTAGGGCGCTCCACGGGCTTGGTGCAGGTGGCGGTGCCGCAGGGCGCTCGGGCTTACTGCAGTTGGTGGTGCCGAAGGTTGCTGCGCCCGGCGGCGAGCGTGCCCTAGACCAGCGACCGCAATCGCTGCGACTCCGTGCTTCCCTAGACCGGCACGGCGTCGCAGAGATTGCGGGGCACTGGGGTTGGCTTCGTTCAAGCGCCAGGTCTCGGCGTCGTGGCGGCGGTGCGCGCCCACGCGGCACGGCGCGTTGACGTTGCGTTTCGTGCACCGCCGTCAGCCAGGCGGGGTGCCTGGTGACGGACGCCACAACGGCCGGCGTCGCCGGGGCGGCCCCCGCCGCCCGCGCCGAGGTGGTGGGCGAGGCGTCGAGAGACCCTGCGGCAACCACCCCACGCGCAAGAACGCACGAGTGGGTGGGTGGTGGGGTGGGAACGTGGGGCTTGCTTGTCGGTGGGTGCGCCCGGCCCTCTTTAATGTCGCGTCTCAAAACAAACCAGTCGTGACCATCGTCGTCCACAATGTGGTGGACAATGCTGCGCCGCACGCAAGACTTGTTCTTTCGTACGAACGTCCGTGAGAGACACGCCCCCGTCAGCTCATCCGGCACACCAAGCGCCGCAAAAAAGTCAACTGACGACCCCGCACGCGCCACACACGTCGACCGCGACGACGGCATGAGGTCGTTTTCCTGTTGCAACCCAGCCACGCGCAGGAACTCGACAAACGCCTCCCGCGAGCAGTCGATCGAGATGGCCACGCTGGTCGACTCGGCGTCCCCTACCCGCCTGGGTGCCGGCGGGCACTTGCGTATGCGGATGAGGAATGAACTGCGCAAGCAGTCGCGCACGTCCTTGCCCTTGGCGTACTCTGATTGCGTCTCGTGTGCAGAGCGCACCGCCTGGAAACTTGCCAGCAGCGACCGCGCCACGCTCGCCTCTGCACGCCAAGCCGTAATGGTCCGCTGCAGATCCTCGTCTCGTTCCATTAAAACGTCGAGCTTGTCGTTGATGTTGTCAATCTCTTTGTTGTGGTTGCGTCTCGGACGCTTGTGCGCGGCGGTGCCTACCGCGGTCGAGCTGTCGGCGGCCGCGTTGGAGTTGAAAAAAGGAGGCGGCGAGGTGGGGTGTTCGCGCCTCACCGCAGCAGACCCACCTTGGCCGTCCATGGGTGGCAGCGGCCGCGGAGGCGGCAGCGTAGTGGCGTCTAAAGGGGGGGGGGGTCGGTCAGGGAGTTGACAAAGACGACAGGCTCGCGGCCCCGTCCACGTCAGTGACGGTGCCTACGTCGGGGATGGACGAACCGGGCCCCCGGGGCTCCACCAGCTGCAGAGGCAGAGGTCGAGCCTGATCCGCACGGCTGCTGCCGTGCGACTGCCGCCGTGGCAGCAGCGACGGCAGAGGCGGCAGGGGGCCGAGTGAAGGGGGGGGGTGAATCGGGCATGGAAGTGCAAGTTGGAAAAAGAGGCGTGAGGCAGGAGAGGAGTACGTCAGGACACAAGAAAACGCGTGGCCCAGTCACACCAGTGGCACCAGGGGCGGGTGCCGCTCAGTCAATGATCTCTCATTGAGCAGCGGGTGCAGGGAAGCCGTTCAAACAGCTAGCGTGGAGGCGTTGCGATAAAAGCAGCCTTGAGCGCGTCCGCTTCCGGACAACCGAGGACATTTTTAGAGTGAACCAACGGTTAAGTCTTGACCCTTGTCTGTCAAATACACTTGGAGAAGCCGGGCTCAAGACGCCGCTGTCTGCCTAACCTTTTCTGACACGCCTGGGACCTGAGAGATGGTGGCACCCACATGGGGTTGACACGGAGATGCGTGCGTACAGCTGTTTGACGTCGTTCTTCAGCACACCGATACCCTGTCAGGCTCCACCCGCGCCACCCCCCATTCGCTGCCCCCTCCCCGTATCCGCCGTACGGGAAGTTCCCGCGGCGTAGCCGCGTCCCCGCTCTGCCGCTGACCTCATTCAGTGTGGCGACGCACCTTGCTGATTGTGGCAACCACGCACGGGTGTGCGTGCACCGGTAAATAGTACGACGCCTACGCTGCTGTGGCTTGTACTGGTGGTATGTCTGGTGTTGATTGCTTTTCACTGTGCGACCAGCAGCACGTAAGGAGAAGGAAAGGTGGGCCGACCCCTGCGCCGCGCGGGTGCTCTGTTTGGTAGTGGTCGCTGACACGTTCACGTTTGCTCTCCTTGAGACCCCGCTATCATTGCTGTTTCAGTCAGCCGCTGGTTCTTATGGCGACCAGCGGGTGTCGTGTCGCCGGCGTCGCCGATGACGAGGAGGAGGTCCACGAGAATAGCGCTCTCGAGGACGGCTGCACCGTTGCCGACGGGTTCCGGCTGCTCGGAATGCGGTCGGACACAGACACCAGCGTATTCCATGAGTGGAGCGCCGCCCTACCGGCCGGAACGTTTGACGCCTACCGCAGTGTCGTGCCTGCCCCTGACCATCTTTTTTTCAACGGTGTTACAGTCAACATCATGCGGGGATGCATGCAAGCGGTGCCTGGGGCGGACCGTGAGCTCGTGTCGTGCTCGCTCCGCGAGGCTCTGGCACTGTCTGGGCTGCGCCGCACACGTCCCTACAATGTCAAGTCTGGGCACCTGAACTCCTTAACTATGTCGGAGTGGTCTGCCGTCCTCACCGTCGCACCTGTTTGCTTTCAGCGGGCACTCCCAACGGCTGTGCTGCAGGTGCGTGACCGGGAGACCCCCCTTCAGGTCATGTTGAGCATCCTTGAGAAGTTTTGCTCGCTCGTGCGTGCTACCTACTTTTACCCACGTGTGGTCCTCGACGGTGCTGATGCATGTCACAGTGCGCCGAACGTTGACGTGTTGCAGCGTCAGGCGTCGGCCTTCCTGGATTTTGTGGACACGAGCATGCGTCGACGGGACTGTGTCCCATTTGTGTCCTGCCTTGACAAACCCAATCTGCATCGTCTCCGAGAGGTCTATTCTTTTGTGCTCCCGCGCTTTCTGCATATCCGGCATGTGCGTGAACTGTTCTTTGAGAGCGCCCACCAACCCCTAAAGCAGGCTGCCCTCTCCGGAAATGGCCACGATGATGCCAGACGGGCGTTCTCCCGTATGCTGGAGACGGAGAGTTTCTCCCGCGTCGCCACCGATCCCGCCAAATTTAACTTGCCACAGCACTACTGTGAGCACCCTGGCATTTCCAAGCAGCTGAAGGAGGCCGCCGCCCTGTACACGCGTGTTGGGTAGGACTGGCGCGTGGCGAGCGGCGTTCTCGTCGAGATTCCTGAGGCAGCCAAGGCCGTGGCAGCTCATCACTGCTCCGCTGGTTACGAGATCCCATGGCGCAAAGGCGCGACGCGGGGCAACTCTGACTACATCCGGGTTGGCGACACCGTGTCGGTGCTTTTCCCGCGCGACAGAGAAGGCATTTGGATGGTGCCTGTAGCGAGCCCTGAAGAGGCGGCCGAGCATGGAGCAGCGGTGCGCTTTTTCCGCACCAACGCATTCTACGCCAGCGTTAGCGGCCACGCTATAGCTCTCGTGCACCCATTTCTACGCTCCGACGCGGACCTCTGGACTGTCGACGTGAGCCGCACGCTGTCCCTGACGCTGTCGTCCTGCGTGCGGCGGAGCTTGGCGCTACACGCATGCGAGGGCGATTGTGACATGGCTTCGGCCTCAACAATCCAGCACTGTGCGGCGGGGGAGTGGCATCTGTTCGGTCGTGCATCACTCTATCCTGCCGTCTCCGGCTGAGAGCGGCCAGGCCACGAGGTGGTCGTGGGCGCAGGTGGTCGGTTGACAAGGTGCTAGGGTGATGAAGTGGTCGGGGGACGAGGTGGCAAGGGTCGGTTGATGAGGTGGTCGGGTGACGATGTCGTCGAAGGACGAGGTTTTCGATGCTAAAAGCGATGAGCGTTGTCGTGCGGGTCGTGGGAGCGTCTTGATAGAAGACATGAAAAGTGAAACTGTATCTTTTTGCTTCTTTGCCCCAGTACTCGATGCCTCCATGGCCCACGTGGAAAGATCCTTTCGGTTTATGGTACGGCATCGCTCTGACTGAGAGGATATTCGGCGAGCTCTCTCACTGCCGGCCACAGCCAGAGGCTTCATCGCCTTGCTTTGCACGGCGTCCGGGACAGTGCGAGCCACGGAATGCAAGATGACAACAGTGGCGGCGAGCACAAATGCGACCGCAGTTGTGTGCTGCCGCAAGCTCTTGGTGACGTCCAGGTCGACTGTGACGACCTCATCCACGGCCAGGCCAGCCACGTTGGTGACTTCGACGGCCACATGGAAGCAGTGGGACGGCAGGTCCGCCACGTGGGCCTGCCGCACAGCGACGAGTTTGGCAACACGACGGATGCGAGACTCATCCCCCAAGTTCAAGAGTACGTCGGCCACCTCTAGGCTTGAGCGGCAGCGGTCTACGCGGCGCTTTTAGGATCCGGAAAGGCGCATTCCATCCCCATCCGGCGCGTCCATCTCAGCCTCGGACAAGCTAGCAGGTGGATAGGTGTAATAGAATGAGCGGGGGGACAAAAATGAGAGAGAGACGCACTCAAGCGGGGAGTTGAGAGAATGGAGAGATGGCATACAGATAACACAAGGGTGCAGCTGAGGAGCCAGCGCCGAAACAATGGGCTCTCTGGAACCAAGCCTGTGGCACTCACAGCGCCGACATGTACAAGGATGCGACAGGGGTGCTCCAAAGCACAGAGAAACGAGAGTCATTGGGGAACCCCACGGAGTTGCATGGAGCCCAACCGCCACAGGAGCCAGGCAAAGGTCCGTAACTGACAGAAAACGGAGGCGCTTGAAGGGCTCTGCGGTGGGGGGGGCCAATGAAATTGGGCTCCAAAAAAAGGCACAGGTGTCATGAGGAGGAACCATGGGGCGGGGGAGGTCCGTCAACGGCGAACGGGCCACCACAGTTGTGCACACGGCCAAGGGGCGAGTCGGGCGCGGTGGTAGTATAGGGCCGCGGCCCAAGAGTCGACGCTCAGTTGCGTTAAGCTGTGCGCACATGGACGCGCAGAATAAGTTTGGAAAGGATTTGACGGGGCTCCTTTGCGCCCTCGCGGCAACCGCACTGCACATCGCTTCATACTCGAACTGGCACTGTCTCTTTTTGTTCCCCCTCTCTTTTTGAGCTCGCTCACCACAACTCTCGCATCCCACCGCTCCCCCCCGCTCATTACGCGGGACGATCATGACTCGGATACACCGCGCGGCTGCCCACACTGGCGCTCGGCCGCTCAAGCGCTCCAAGCGCACCTGCTTTCCGTCCACAGCCGCCGCTCGCTACGTGGTGGCAGAGCAGGCAGGTGACGATGTCGGCTCGAGCTCCCAGAGGGCTGGCGATCCCGAGACGTTGCCCGCTCCTCCTGGCCTGGTCGATGACGCTGACATAACCAGCGGCTCTAGGCCAGCGGAGGTCAGGGCGCACGCCACGGACAGCGGCACGCATGGCTTACGTGACAACTGTGGCGAGGAGGGAGACCACAGTGTTGTGGGCGCGTCGGTACGGAGCGGCGGCGGCAGCGTCGCCCAGCACGGCGGCGTCGCCGATATCGCTCCGGTTAGCGACGGCTACGATTCTTCGGCCAGCTCCGAGTCGGACACGCCCTTCTACATGGGCTGGTCAGACGAGGAGGACCCAGCCGCAATCCCCCAAGAGGTCAACTTTGGACGCTCGGCTCAAAACGCAGACGCAAGTGCCCCTCGTGGGGCACTTTGTCTCCCCCGGTCAGATGCTGGCGGCTGTGCAACGCCAACACGGCAGACCGTTCCACCCTTCGTCGTTCCCTCCGAGGCACCAGCCTCTCCATCCGCTGCAGCTTCAACGGCTTCGCTCCATCGTCGGCTGGGGCAGGTGGTGACGTGCGTTGAGGAGTTGTTTGCGCACTTTTTACTTCGCGGCCAATGCACGATTACGAACAAGGCGTTTAGTATCGTGCGGGAAGCGCACAACTACTGCACAACCCTCGGCCCTTTGCCATCCCTGACCACGCTGCGCACCTCCACCCTACCTGCCATCAAGGCGGCATGGTTTTAACCAACCCGCACGCTCTCAGCACGGACCAAGTTTGGCGGTAGGATGGCGATGGACGTTGTTTTGCCGAGCACACACGTGGCACGTGACTTTGCCTTTAGCGACACCTACCTGTAGCGGTCGGGGGTCCCACGGCTGGAAGGGGCGCGGCCCCTCAGCTGTGGACAGCACACCCCCGGGGGCGGCCCCAAAATATCCCGATCCGGGCCAGCAAGGGAATGACCTGTCCGAATCTCAGGGAGATCGGATCTGGTC
>ENA-ORXC01001605-ORXC01001605.1-marine-metagenome-genome-assembly--contig:-NODE-1605-length-13137-cov-3.771440_pt1 | contig 13137 bp, 6 predicted proteins | sample MGYA00237865_ERZ511478 | MGnify/ENA metagenome assembly ERZ511478 | reverse complement strand
GATCTAATACCTGCAAAGCTGTGTTGATTTTCACGTTGTTTGCTACGCTCTCTTTCTAGACCAATGAGTAGTCCACAACCTAGTGCTGCAGTAGATGCAGTCATTAAATGTTGGATAGGTTCAATCGTAAATGTATTTTCTATTATGAAATTCATCCCACTCTCTATGACCCCTGCTGTCAAATCCGTACAGTTGAACTTGGGAAATTTTGATTACGCAGCCTGACGATAAAAATCAAACCACACCGGTCTTAGCGATCTATATCTCAACAGAAACAGTCATTTTACTCTTTAAACCTGTTAATAGACCACTTAAAACAGACTGCTCTAATGGAAACACTTATAACAGACTGCCCCAGCACTATCAAAGACTCAGTATGCTGAGACAATACGATAGCCTTCATTCGCTTTATTTTGCCAGTTAGATAAGGTTTGCATGGCTATGCCTAACTGCTTTGCAGTCACTAAGATATGGCCATTGTTCTCTAGAATTTCTTCAGCATAGCTCAATGTCACTTTTGACAAATAATAAACAGCTTGCTATGATAAAAAAACATCGTGGGTTTACGGCTACTTCCAGCGCGATGAAAAACAAAGACTGGTAAAACGCACAACTCCTTTTTGCTCTGTAAGGTGACTGTGTCGTTTCAATTTGACACAGACAGAGCAACAGGAGATTTCTTTATGACTACGTCTAGTCAATTACATCCAAACTTTAAACCTCTCAAACATTTTCCTCATACTCAGCGACTGAGCCTTATGAGCGCTTTCTGCTATTCCGCTTTTTTAAGCAAACCCATAAAACCGCTTCATAAACCTTTATCAGTTTCAGGCACTGGTATATCAAGCTTTGTTAAAAATATAGCTTACCTTGGTTTTATTACTGTGCCCAACTATTCTGCAGTTTGACACATAGCAATAAGACTAGCTAAGAATTTGAATGCATTCACCTCATTTAACGATTATTAAAAGGCAACCTTATGACAGCATATAGCGGTAAAACCAACCAAGATGACAACACTAATAGCAAGCAAGATACGGGCGTTGAAGACTGGATGATAGAGATATGGGACTGGATTGACAACCATAATATAGCAGGCAGCTCTGACAGCACCGTCCCTCGTGAACCTGAAGCGTTACGCCAGTTAGAGCGACTGGATTTGGGATATGGAAAATCAACGAGTTATAGTTATATTGATAATAAGTCAGTATTACAAAGCGAAAGTGAGTCTACTGAGCCATTACCTAGCGCTATCGGCCATTTAAAAAATATAAAGTATCTTAGACTCAGAGGTTTTAATGAGCTGCCGGACGAGATTGCTCAACTAGAGAAATTAGAGACGCTGGTGTATATGGACTGCGCTTTCACTGAATTCCCAAAGGTATTGTGTCAACTAAAGAATCTTAAAGCGCTTAAGATTCTTTCAAAGAGCTTAGAGAGTTTTCCTGATGAGCTCGGTAATTTATCCTCACTTACCCATTTTGATATGAGAGGAACGCAGGTTCAGAAGTTACCAGACGCTATTGGCAATCTAAGCAAGCTTACTAGTATTGAGCTGTATGCCAATGAATCGTTGAAAGCTTTGCCTGATAGTATTGATAATTTAATAAACCTTGAAAAACTAGAGATACGTGCTTCTAATTTCAAAACCCTGCCAAGCTCGATAGGCAATCTAAAGCAATTAAAAAGTCTTGGGCTCTATCATAATGGCCTACAAAGTCTGCCTGATAGTATTACCAATCTAAAAGCATTGGAGCAGCTCGATGTCACGGAAAACTCTCTCTCGGATGTATCAGAAGCTGTCAGTCGATTTATGGCTGGTGTTGATGGTAAGACATGTTAGAAAGAAATACCACATAATATCGCAAGCTCAGTTTGAGGCTATTGCTCAGTCATTGAAATAAACTTCAACCGTCCAAGATTTGGGGGTAGGTTTTTTGATAACCAAAAATCCTGCACCATTAGTCAAAGAAGTTTCCCATACTCATTTAAGCTACTATCGACTTCTCACGACAACAGATGACGTATAATACTCTAATGCTATTCAAATAAACTTCTTATTTATTTATACTTAATCCAAACTAGAGTCGACAAATACCAATCCTAGATGTTCGTGTATATGACAAGCAAACAAGCTGTAATGTGATACCATTCTTCGATAATTTTTTCACTTAATAAAATATCCTCTAATCATAAGATTTATAACTATGGCACTTAAGAAAACCGAGATTTATTCTACCCTTTGGGCAAGCTGTAACGAGCTACGCGGTGGCATGGATGCGAGTCAATACAAGGACTACGTATTGACCATGCTATTTATGAAGTACGTGTCTGATAAATATAAAGACGATGCCTTTGGCGATATCGTAGTACCAGAAGGTGGTAGCTTCGATGACATGGTGGCGCTGAAAGGTGACAAAGAAATTGGCGAAAAGGTTGATAAGATTATCGCTAAGCTGGCTGACGCCAACGGTTTGCGCGGTGTCATTGATGTAGCTGACTTTAACGATGAAGAAAAGCTCGGTACAGGCAAAGAGCATGTCGATCGCTTGTCTAAGCTGATTGGTATATTTGAAGGTTTGGATTTATCAGGCAACCGTGCTGATGGTGATGACCTGCTGGGCGATGCATACGAGTATCTGATGCGTCATTTCGCCACCGAATCAGGTAAGTCAAAGGGGCAGTTTTATACGCCATCAGAAGTGTCACGTATTCTAGCGAAGATTATCGGTGTAGATGACAATACACCACTAGACGCAACTGTCTATGACCCAGCGTGCGGTTCAGGTTCTCTACTGCTAAAGGTTAGTGATGAAGCACCAAACGGCTTGACTATCTATGGTCAAGAGATGGATTTCGCGACTACCGCATTGGCGAAGATGAACATGATATTGCATGGGGCCACAGGCGCTGACATCTATAAAGGCAATACTCTATCCTCACCGCACTTTGTAGAGGGCAATCAGCTTAAGACTTTTGATTTTATCGTGGCAAACCCGCCGTTTAGTAATAAAAACTGGACCAGTGGCTTAAACCCAGAGTCGGATGAGTTTGACCGCTTTACTTGGGGTATTCCTCCAGAGAAGAATGGTGATTATGCTTTCCTTTTACACATCATCAAAAGTTTAAAAAGCACGGGCGTTGGCGCAGTGATTCTACCCCATGGCGTGCTGTTCCGTGGTAACGCTGAAGCACATATCCGTCAGAACTTAATCAAACAAGGCTACATAAAAGGTATTATCGGCTTGCCAGCCAACCTATTCTACGGTACGGGCATCCCTGCTTGTGTCATTGTGATAGATAAAAACACAGCAGAGAGTCGAGCCAAAGGTGACGCGGGTCTGTTTATGGTCGATGCCAGTCGCGGCTATATGAAAGATGGTAATAAAAACCGTTTGCGTAGCCAAGATATTCATAAAATCGTCGATGTCTTTAATTCTCAAATCACTCTGACAGGCTATAGCCGAATGGTTAAGTTGGATGAGATCATTGATAACGACTATAACTTAAACATCCCTCGCTATATCGATGCCAGTATTGATGAAGATCAGCATGATCTGACTGCGCATTTAAAAGGCGGTATCCCTGTTGCCGACATCGACTCTCTAGAGTCTTATTGGCAGGTATTACCAAACTTACGCCAGACGCTATTTTCTGATTTGCGTGATGGTTATCGCGAGTGTCTCGTGGCATCGACTGAGGTCAAAGCGGCAGTATTGGCTCATCCTGAGTTTATTACCTTTGCTGAGCAAAGCTTAACGCCATTCAATGACTGGTGGCAAGCTATCCAGTTAAGTGAAATCACCAAAGGCGATAGACCTAAAGCGCTTATTCATAAAATTAGTGAAGACCTGCTAGCACGTTATGCTCATGCCCCACTGTTAGATAAATACGATATCTATCAAATCCTGATGGACTACTGGAGTGAGAGCTTGCAGGACGACATCTATGCTATTAGCCAAGATGGCTGGCAAGTAGGCGCACAGCTGCGCAAGTTGGTCGTGGCTAAGGGTGAAAAGCTTAAAGAAGAACCTGACCTGATTATCAATAAGGTCAAGTACAAAGCCGAGCTTATCCCGCCAGCGCTTATCATCGACCGTTACTATAACGATGAGCAAGCCCATATCGATGCGCTACAGGCTGAGCTAGACACCATCTCAAGTACCATAGCTGACTACGTTGAGGAGCATGGCGATGAGGAAGGCTTACTAGCAGATGCTGCTACGGACAAAGGTAGCTTTACTAAGTCTAGTGTCAACGCCCGTCTCAAGCTCGCCACCGATAGCGATGAAAAAAATGCACTCCATCAGTTGCTTTCTTACTTCGATACTGAAGCCAATACAAAAAAGGTATTAAAAGAAGCACAAGATGCGTTAGATCTAGCGGTATTTAAACACTACCCAACTTTGGATGAAACGGCTATCAAAACGCTATTGACTGATGATAAATGGCACGCCACGCTACAAGGGCGTATCGAAGATGAGATTGAGCGCATCACTGCCCAACTTGCCAATCGTATCAAAGAGCTGGATGAGCGTTATGCTGAGCCGCTATCGCAAATCGTCGATGAGGTGGAGACGTTAAGCCAAAAAGTACAAGCGCATCTGCAAGCGATGGGAGTGGCGTAATGAGTGAGGTTAGAATACCTGAGGGTTATAAACAGACTGAGGTTGGCGTTATTCCTCAGAATTGGGAAACAAAAAATATCGGTAAGGATGCCACCCTAAAAGCTCGTATTGGCTGGCAAGCATTAACAACAAATGAATATCAAAGTACTGGTAATTATTATTTAGTGACAGGTACTGACTTCAATGCAGGAGAGGTTCAATGGGATACTTGTTGGTATGTTGACGAATGGAGATACAAGCAAGATTTAAATATTCAGCTAAGAATAGATGATGTTCTAGTCACTAAAGACGGCACTATTGGTAAAGTCGGATATGTAGATGAGTTACCTAAACCTGCTACTTTAAATAGTGGGGTCTTTGTTATCAGACCTAAATACAATAGCTTTGTACCTAAATACTTTTTTTATGTATTAACATCAAATTTATTCAAAGAGTTCATTAGGAATATTACAGCTGGCTCTACTATTACGCACTTATACCAAAAGGACTTTGTAACCTTCAATTTCCCAGTACCACCAAAAAAAGAACAAACCGCCATCGCCACTGCCCTATCCGATGTCGATAATTTAATCGGCTCTCTAGAAAAGCTGATTGCGAAAAAAGAAGCCATTAAAACAGGCACGATGCAACAACTACTCACAGGCAAAACTCGCCTACCTGAGTTTGCTACTCGTGAGGATGGTAGTGCTAAAGGGTTTAAACAGACTGAATTGGGGCGGATTCCTGAGGATTGGGATTTAGTAGAGCTTAGGGATTTATTATCTTATGAGCAGCCTACTAAATATATTATTGATGGCAATGAATTTCTTGAAGATGGTACTACACCTGTCTTAACAGCTGGAAAGTCTTTCATCCTTGGTTACACTGAAGAAGCACATGGAATCTATAGAAGTCTTCCAACAATCATATTTGATGATTTTACAACTGCCACACAGTTTGTAAACTTTCCGTTCAAAGTTAAATCATCTGCAATGAAAATTCTAAAACCAAAGTCTACTTCTGTACCAATTCAGTTAATTTACTTATTGTTATCGAATATCGACTATAAAGTAGGTGATCATAAACGACACTGGATCAGTGAATTTAGTTCGTTGAAAGTTAGATTGCCTAATAGCTCAATTGAACAAAACGCCATTGCCACTATTCTCTCCGATATGGATGCCGAGATACAGGCATTGCAGCAGCGCTTAGAAAAAACCCGTGATATTAAACAAGGCATGATGCAGCAGCTGTTGACAGGCAAAGTGCGGTTGGCGCATTAAATTACATCGAACCTCATCCCGATTAGATGAATAAAAAACAAATACAATGAATAAGAAGGACTCTTCAAGCAATGACTACTTTTGACTCCACCAAAATACTCCTTAGCCAACTACTAAACGATATCAAGCTTGGAAAAGTTCAACTCCCAGACTTTCAGCGTGGCTGGGTATGGGATGATGATCATGTAAAAGACTTGCTAGTTAGTATTGCCCGCTCCTTCCCAGTAGGTGCCGTCATGCTCTTAGAGACTGGTGGTGAGGTCAGATTTCAAACTCGCCCTGTCGAAGGTGTCGAAAACTTAATAGATAAAAGCATAGAGCCGCAAAAGCTCATACTCGACGGCCAACAACGTCTCACCACTCTTACCCAAGCGATAGGGCTAACGACGCCAGTACAGACCCGCACTAGTAAAGGTAAAAAAATTCAGCGCCATTATTATTTTGATATTCGTAAGGCTATCGAGTCCGAGGACTATATCGAAGACGCTATCGTCGCCGTCGATGAAAACAAGCAAATCAAAAGCAACTTTGGACGTGATATCGATATAGATTTATCCACTATTGAAAAAGAATGCGAGCACATGATGTTCCCTTGTGATCAGATATTCAACTCCAATGTGTGGCAGATTGAGCTGAGTAAATACTTGACTATGAACACTGACAAGCAAAGCGATATGTTTGTATTCATGGAGTTTTTGACCAAGATCATTCACCCATTTACTACCTATCAGTTGCCCGTTATTGAGCTAAAAAAAGAATCTACAAAAGAAGCGGTATGCTTAGTTTTTGAAAAAGTAAATACAGGCGGCGTTCAGCTGTCGGTGTTTGAGCTGATCACTGCAAGCTATGCCGCTGAGGGTTATAACCTGCGTGATGACTGGCTTGGATCAAAAGATCGCAATGTAGAGTCGCGTAAAGCTCGCATTGGCACGCAGTTATTGCTAAAAGGCACTGAGGCCACTGAAATACTACAAGCTGTGACTATCTTGCATACCTTTGATTTGCGAAATGCTGATATCGACGCAGGTAAAACGGGCAAGCAACTACGCCCTGTGAGTGCCAAGCGCACCGATATGCTTAAGTTACCATTATCTGCATGGCAGCAGTACGCCGATAGTGTCGAGCAAGGCTTTAGACAAGCAGCCCAATTTTTACGCAAAGAGTATTTTTATGCTCGTAGTGAGCTGCCATATAGCACGCAAGTCGTTCCTCTAGCAGCAGTGATGACCAAGCTAGGTAATCGCTGGCTTGAGCCGAGAATCTATGAAAAGCTGGCTCGCTGGTATTGGTCAGGCGTGCTTGGTGAGCTATACGGGGGCGCTGTCGAAACTCGTATCGCTAATGACTTTGAAGAACTGCTACAGTGGTTTGAGGATGATAGCAAACTACCACGCACAGTGAGCGATGCTTTTTTTCAACCAGAAAGGTTACATAGCTTGCGCTCGCGTAATAGTGCAGCTTATAAAGCCATCAATATCCTGATATTACGTGAAGGTGCCAAAGACTGGTTTTGGAATGCCACTATCCAAGAGCTAGATGCCCAGCAGGAGCTCGCGCTCGATATTCATCATATTTTCCCAAGAAAATGGTGTGATGAGCGTAATCTAAATAGAGATATTTATGACAGTATTCTAAATAAAACCAGCATCTCGTATAAAGCCAATCGTAAAATTGGTGGCGATGCCCCTTCCGTATATTTACCTAAAATTCAAAATGAAAAACAAGTTGGCTTAGCAGATGAAGAGATGGATAAGCTACTTGCCAGCCACTCATTATCACCTGAGCTCCTACGTGCGGATGACTTTGACGGTTTTATAGCAGATAGACGCAATCAACTGATTGGACTGATCACTAAAGCGATGGGCAAAGAAGTTGAAGAGCAAGGTGAGTATGAGTAACTCTATGGAAGAGTCCCAAAAAGAGTGTCAGTACAAAAGTGAATCGCCTCACAAATTACATCAACAGATTATATCTGTAGCGAAACTGTTGAATGAGGACTCACTTACTATCCCTGAGTATCAGCGCCCTTATAAGTGGAATCAGCAAAATATTGCCAGTCTATTCAACGATATCAAAACCCAAAGTGACAAGCCTGCCTATCGACTGGGTACTATCGTACTGCATAGTTCTGAAAACGATGAGGGCAACATTGTTCTTAATATCGTCGATGGTCAGCAGCGCACCTTAACGCTTATGCTGACGGTCATGGCGATTATCAAATATTATAATCTTGATGACTCAAGTCAGCCTGAATCTGAGCAAACGATTCGCGAGGTATTAGGTAATCTTACTCAGAGCGTGCCAAAGCTGGCTGAACATCAAAAGTTTGCCAGTGATATCTCTGTCTATAATCTGCATACAAACTTTCAAGAGATACTACGCGTTATCAGCCGTGGTGAGCTGAGTATCGACCATATCGACTTTTTGCTACATAAGTGTCAAGTCGTCATCTTTATCTTAGAAGATGAGTCAGAAGCGTTTCAGTTTTTTGACTCACAGAACTCCCGCGGCAAAGAGCTTTATCCGCATGACTTGCTTAAGGCGTTTCACTTGCGTGAGTTTAGCGCTTATGATGAACAGCTTAATCCAAATATTAAAGCGCAAACGGTCGCTCATTGGGAAGGCCTAGCAGATGAAGATTTACATAGGCTATTTGGTCAGCATTTATTTCGAATTAAGCACTGGATAGATCATAAGCCTGCTCACAAATTTACTAGCCGTTATGTCGATAGCTTTAAAGGCGTATCATTACATAAACAAGATTTACCACATTATGCTAAAGCTATGATGATCACTCATCATTTCATCGATGACTATAATAGCAATATGCACCGTCATATCGATGCTCAGGAGATGAGCTACCCTTTTCAATTAGATCAAAAGATAGTCAACGGTCGGCGCTTCTTTGAGATGATTGAATACTACGATACGCTTATCACGCAAGCTAAAACGATTCATATAGATCGCATCTCAGATGACGAGGAAAGCGCTATTATCGCAACTATAAAAGAGCAAAAGTTAAATGACCGAGCTTCTAAAATTATTCACTTATTAGAAAATTATAGCGATAAAGGACGACAAGGAGATAAATATGCCCGTAACTTGTTTGATAATGCGCTGATTTATTATATCGACAAATTCGGTATGCAAGATTTATCACAGATTATAGAAATTGTGTTTATTTGGGCGTTCAAAATACGCCTAGAGCGCTATGCAGTAAAACTTGCAACGATGGACAACCGTGCGGTGAACGGTATGTTATTTAAACGCATTAAAGACGCCACCTTGCCTAAACAAGTCTGGCTTAGTGGTATTAGCCCATTGAAAGATAAAGATATACAACAGTCTAATAAAAAATCTGATAATAAGATTTACCAGTTGTTCAAGAATCTTAACTATTTGACAGATATTTAGAGAAAAAAATATAAATATGACAAACCATAATCAAAGCACAACTGAGCAAGTGACAGCACTCACGCCAAAACAGATGCTAGACGGTACAGCGCACTACCTTATTCCTATGTATCAGCGTAATTACGCTTGGGGTAATGAAGAGATTGAACAACTTATTGTCGATATCATTGATGCTCAAATTAACTCACAAACCTCAAGTAATCATAAAAACTATTACTTAGGTACTTTAGTAGTCTTCGAAAGATTACAACCGTCCTCAAAGCATAAATTATTTGAAGTCATTGACGGTCAACAGCGCTTTACTACTTTAAGCTTACTGGTTATATATCTGAAAAATCATTTTGAAGCTTTGGATAGCGACTATGATATGACATGGTATAAAGACAAAAATATCGAGTTTGAAAGCCGTCCAAAATCTACTGAGACTTTGGACTTGCTACTAAGCGACAACCTACAGAATTTTGGGCACCTCCGAGAGGATAAACTAAACCCTGCTATTATCAATGGCTATAACTCTATTAAAGAGGTGATGGAAAATAAATTTAATACCACCTCTTTTAACGAAAATCAAAAACCTAAAATCAGTATCCAAGAATTTTGTGATTATTTATTTGAATATGTGCAGATCGCTCGGGTCCCTGTACCTGATGAAACAGATTTAAATCATTATTTTGAAGTCATGAATAACCGAGGTGAGCAGTTAGAGAAGCATGAAATTATCAAAGCGCGCTTATTATCAGTAGTCGAAAAAGCAAATACAAATGAGATAGATGCTGTAGACAAGCAACCTATGAAAACCTTAATTCATGATACTTGGGAAGCTTGTGCCAACATGAATAAGTATGTGCAGTACGGATTTAGCCCTACCTTACGCGCTGAGATATTTACAAATAATTTGAACGTTTTAAAAACTAATAATTTCGAGGAATTACTAGATGTCTATAAGAAGTCTGCAAGTCAAATAGAGGATTTATCAAATACTGAGGAATCTTCTGAAGACTCGGAAAACAACCTAAATGTTAAGCCGAAGCTTCCCTCTCTTTTTGACATCCTTAAGGATAGCTTCTCCAATCCACCAAATCCTAATGATACTGCTGATAAAGATGATGATGACGGCAATAGCGAGACTTACTATAGCTTGGTCAACTTCTCAAGCTTCCTTCTACATACGTTAAGAATCATGATTAATATGCAATCATCAAGCCAACAAGATATTGCGCTTGATGATAAACAGCTGCTCACTCAGTTTGAAACCTTTATTATAAAACCATCAGTTTTACAAACTAATCAGAGCTTAGATGCTAATCAAGTTCTACATATTGATCAAAGTCTACAGAACAATAATAAGATAACGCCTTTGTCACAAGTAAAGACTTTTATATATGCTTTGCTGAAAGGTAAATTTATCTTTGATCACTTTATAATCAAGCGCAATATGCAGGACAGCAAAGGTCAGTGGACACTTAAAAAAATGACCAAGCGTGATGATAAAAATAATGGTTACTATATAAATAGCTTTGAAAAAGAGAATAATGACAAACTAGTCATGCTACAAAGTGCTTTTCATGTCTCAACGCCTACTACAAACTATAAGCACTGGCTCAATGCTGTTTTATATTATGCTTATGAAAATTATAAGCACAATGAGATTGGACTCAATAGCTTAGACTATTTGCATCATATAGAAACAATAGCTCGCGCCTTTATGTTAAGACGTTATTTAACAGATGAACCAGATGATTATCATCAAATCATTTATCAAACCTCAGACTTTAGCCAAATTTCGCTAAAAAATGATGAAAGTGACTTGTATCTTGATAGTCCAGTTATACAAATTAAGCGATACCTTAGATATGGCAGTATTCGGAATATTTTCGTATTCAATTATTTAGATTATCTACTTTGGAAAAAGGGTAACGGGCCTAAGTTTATATTTACTGCTCGAAGCTCTATAGAGCACTTTTATCCTCAAAATAAACGAGATGATAAAGTTTTTATAAATGACAAAAATACAGAGGATACGCTGCTCCACTCATTCGGTAATTTATGTTTGATTAGCCATAGCCTTAACTCACGTGTCAGCAATGATATGCCTGATGTTAAAGTAAAATATTTTTCGGATGGTAGAGATATTAAAGCTGGAAATATCGATAGCTTAAAACTACTCAAAATGATTCAGCGCATTGATAACAAAAAAGAAATTTGGGATAAAACAATGATCAAAAATCATGAAGATGAAATGTTAGAGGTTTTGATGCAAGGTCTTAATCTAATTTCAGAGGACGCTGAATCATGAGTAACGTCAGCGACATAGAAAGACTCACACAAAACCGTGTCGTACGATTCTTTACCGACACACTCGGCTACCGTTATCTAGGCGACTTCAAAGACCGACCTAATAACAAAAACATTGAGTCCGAGATTTTAGCGGCGTGGCTAAGCTCACGTAACGTCAGCCGTACGCTGCAAAATAGAGCCATAAAAGCTCTAGAAAAAGCAGCCGCTATAGGCAGTGGCGTTAAATTATACGATGCCAATAAAAAGGTCTATGAACTACTGCGCTATGGCATTAAGGAAAAAGAAGGTACTGGTGATCATAAAGAGACCGTCTGGTTGATTGATTGGGACAACATAGAGGTCAATGACTTTGCCATTGCCGAAGAAGTCTCCATCAATGGCGAAAATAAAAAACGTCCCGATATTGTCCTTTATGTCAACGGTATTGCACTGGGCGTGATCGAGCTTAAACGCTCAACCATCAACGTCACCGAAGGCATTCATCAGAACCTAGACAACCAAAAGAAAGAATTTATTCGCAGCTTCTTTAGCACTATTCAATTGGTTATGGCAGGTAATGATACCCAAGGTTTACGCTATGGCACGATCGAAACGCCTGAGAAGTATTATTTAGAATGGAAAGAAGCCAACCCCAATCATACTCCCCAGTCTGATTCTAGCGTACCGACGCATCTTACTTTAGCAAACGCTAACTTCACCGATCAGCCCTTAGACTTCTATCTATATCATATGTGCAATAAGCACCGATTTTTAGACATCATCAATAACTTCATTGTTTTTGATTCGGGTGTCAAAAAGACTTGCCGACACAATCAGTATTTCGGGATACAGGCGGCAAAAAAACACATTGCTCAGCGCAAGGATGGGATTGTTTGGCATACCCAAGGCTCAGGCAAAAGCTTGACCATGGTTTGGCTGGCTAAATGGATACGGGAGAATGTTACCAATAGCCGTGTACTCATTATTACTGACCGTACCGAGCTTGATGAACAAATTGAGAAGGTCTTTTTTGGTGTCGATGAATCAATATATCGCACCAAGAGCGGTGCTGATCTTATTAGCCAGTTAAATCAGCCTAACCCTTGGTTGCTCTGCTCCTTAGTTCATAAATTTGGTCGCGGCGGTGATGATGATAGCCATGACAGTAAAGACACAGACGACTTTATAAAGGAAATTCAAGCCAGCTTACCGTCAGACTTTAGCCCTAAGGGCGATTTATTTGTCTTTGTTGATGAGTGTCACCGCACTCAGTCTGGCAAGCTGCACAGCGCTATGAAGGCATTATTGCCAGAAGCGATGTTTGTCGGTTTTACCGGCACGCCACTACTCAAAAAAGATAAGAAGAAATCTATCGAAGTATTTGGACCCTTTATTCACACCTACAAGTTCGATGAAGCAGTTGCTGACGGTGTGGTATTGGACCTCCTGTATGAAGCACGTGATATCGATCAACAGCTTACCTCCTCTAAGAAAGTCGATGAATGGTTCGATGCTCATACTCGTGGCTTAACCAATATTGCTAAAAGCCAGCTTAA
>ENA-ORXC01001604-ORXC01001604.1-marine-metagenome-genome-assembly--contig:-NODE-1604-length-13137-cov-7.317534_pt1 | contig 13137 bp, 3 predicted proteins | sample MGYA00237865_ERZ511478 | MGnify/ENA metagenome assembly ERZ511478 | reverse complement strand
GGGGGGGGGGGGGGGGCGGGGGGGAGCGCTGGCCGCCGCCACCGCCTCATCGGCGCCGCTGCGGCGCCCGCTGTGGGGCGTGGCGGCCTGGCACCACCGCGAAGCGCGAGAGGCGCCCGCCGACGCGGGGCGTTGTGGACGCACGCGCCGCGGGCGGGCAGGGGGGCGTCCAACATGTCCAACAATGCAAGCAGCGGGCGTCCACGGGTGCCAAGGGGGGGAGGCCACCGCTGGTGTGGGGCGGCCGCCACGAGCGGGCGGGCCGGCGGCGCAGACGGCGCAGGCGGCAACTCGGAGCGGGCGCAACGTCACCGCGGCGGGACGGCGCGCGTCAAGCCGCGGCGCCGCCGGCGGGGAGTGGCGCGGCGCTCCGTGCCTTGCCGCGACGCCCGTGCCCACTTTTGGCGCTGCCGCGCCGTGCCGCCGCGCGCCGTGTGTGCGGTCCCTGCGGCCGCCATTGCCACGGCCGTGCCCCAACCAGACCACCATCACCGCAGCGTCATGGCTGGCTGTGGTGGCTTGATGGCGTCGGGCCTCGCGGTTGGGCTTGCCGACCCCGCCATGACCTGGGGCAAGTCAGAAAACGCAGCCGAGGAACTCGGCTGTTCTAGTACCCTTGGCAAGAAGTCATCTGTCTGTAGCACTTCCACATGACTCGTCTCCTCAGGCCATCTTTTATACGAATCCTGGTTGTTTGATAATGAAGTAGAGTGAAGTATTAACACAGGATCACTTCGCTTTATTCATACAGTAGTGTCGCATGCAACCCGATCCGGTTTTACAGAGCTGTTGCCTCGGGTCAAGCACCCCTGCTTGGACGGGGTTGCTGTCATACAGCCGTTCTCCCAAAAATCCCGCACTCCAACTGTTGCAAAAGAGTTCCAAATCGGCCTCTACGACCCCACAGAGGCCGATTTGAAACACTTTTGGAACTGTTGCAGTGAGGGATTTTCGGGAGAACGGCTGTAATCCCTTGCCATCCCTTGCCAGGCCGCCCGGCCGTCGTTGCCTCGTGAAGAAACGCTCCAAGACCGGACACTGCGTGTGCGGCGCAGCTACTGCTCATATGCTAGACGCGCTCTGGTCTAATTTGAGATGCACATGTCCCCTGCTTCGCTTCACTCGCCGACCGCCTCATCATGAACGACTGCGTCATCCTCGCCCGAGAGACTGGCAATCCAGCCGACGTGACGCGGCTGCGCTCCAGCAACACGGCCACAACCAACGTGTCCTCTCAGAAAACGGGTCGCCACCCCACCCACCACGTGCACGTCGTGGCGCCGGGGCGGACCCGTCGCCAATGGCGACAGTCACACATCCGTCCAAACAGCTCTGCACACCCCACCGCTTCCGTTGCTCCCTTTCCCACTGACCATGGCGCCGCCCTCTCGTCGCCACCCACGCACCCTCGGCAGCTGTGGCACCCGAGACACCGCAACACCAAAACCATGAAAAAGTCCGTCATGCCGTACCCGCCCAAGCGAAAAAGAGCACAGCGGCATCAGCGGCGCCTACATCCCCTCGCTCTCCCCCCCCACCACCGGCCTCATGCGTCCGCCCCCCCTTCCCCCGCCGCCGCCGCCACCCGCTTTGTCTGGTCCGCCGTCGCCACGGCGGCGGCTGACGCCGCCTCCCTGTCCGGTACTGTACCGGGACCCTGTGCGGTGGCTGACGCGGACACAGCAGAAATCCAAGGAAATAGCTTCATACGCACAATTCCTGTGGTTTCATACAACTTATTCTGTTTCAGATCAATGTGAAAATTAAGGTGTGCTACTTGTGCATTAATTAATGGAGAGATTAGATATTCAGTGCAGTTTGCCACAAGTGAAGACTGCCCATCCACGTGAAACCGTCAAAGTCGCATCCGCACGACTCTGTGCTGTCCGACACCCCATGCGTCATCGTGTATCTACCTTCCGAGCTACGCATGCCCCCTCGCATTTGCACGGCGCTTCCTGAGCTTCGACAGCCACCATGATGAGGACTATGAGGACAACTGCCCCTTCCAATTCTCATATTGTGGAGCTCGATGGCCTCCTCGAAGATCTTCGCTCTGCGTACGTTTGGCCTGGGTTGCTTGCGCAGCCCCAGCAATGGCGGGCGTGGCGGCGACCGTGGAAGGCCAGTTTTTCTTCGGTGTGCAGGTTCTTTGCTGCTCGTGCGTGTTTTACCTTTGCCTTGCGTGCGACGAGGGGCACCCCGTTTGTGTTTACTGCTGGTTGGTTGGCCACTTGGTTTTGCCGTCCCTTTTCTGCCATGTGTGTCCACCAACTAACGTTTATCGAGGGTGACCTTTGTTGACATCACTCCTGTCTGGCCATGTTTTCCTGCACATTTGGCTGGACGCGCGCAGGACCTCGGACGAGGAGCGGGCGGGTGCCGCCCGCGCCTTGCGGGAGGCCTTAGAGTCGGCCTTAAGGGATGATGGAAGCGGCGGTGGCTCCACCCGAGATGGGTCTGGGCTTGCAACCGCTCAAGGGCTGCGCATGGGCGACGCTGCCGGCGGCAGCAACATGTCGGCCAGTGTCCCGTACGCGTCGCCTGCCGTTCCCGGCAGCGGCGGGCTCGGCAGCGTTAGCACCATTTCCCCTCGTGCGCTCCCGGTCTTGGAAAATGTCGGCACCCAATTGCAGACGCTCTACTCCTCTCCGAACCAGGCCGAGCGCTTCGCTGGCATCGCCGCGCTCGACGAGCTGTTCGACCTCGACGGCGAGGACTACAGGTCTCGGGTGCAGCGGACGTACAACGGGCTGCGTGTCATCCTCGATAGGGTATATTGATGGTGGTGCTGTTGAACTAGGGTGCTGTTTGTGAGTGCCGTGATTGTGCTTCCATGACGTTGCTGCTGGTGCCTCTTGAGAGCCGAGCGGTTGTATCCTGTGTTCTGACGCTAGAGTTCCTGCTCCACCTCACTTCGCCATTTGTCTTCCATGCTCTGCTTTGTGTGGGTTTCTCCCTGTAGCTGTGGGATATTGAGACGCCAAGAAGGGCGGCCCGTGTGCTCCAGCGGCTCGCTGGCGTCAGCGGTGTGCTGACCACTCGCTGTGTTGACGCCGAGCTGCTGCGCGCCATGGAGCGGCTACGAGACCTCCGCCGGTCACCGACGGCGTCCAAATCCCGCGCTGCTGCCGTCCTCGTCTTGCGCGCGTTGGCCGATGCCACGCCAGCGCTCGTCTACGCCAAACGAACAGAGCTGGTACGGACGATTTGGCACGCGGTGTGTGACATGCGGGCGGACGTGCGCGCCGACGCCATCCTAGCGTTCAAGTCGGTGATGAAGGTTGTTGCCAGCCGGGACCACTCGGAAGCAGGTGGCGTGGTGGATGAGCTGGCCGGTCGCATCATTGCGGTGTTGCAGGCTGAGTCCCCTGCGGCCGACTCGGTTCATGGCTGCTTGCTCGCACTGGGGACGCTGTTGGACAACTCGTTTGCCGGCAAATACCTTCGCCCCCGGTTCCCAGACCTGTGTCGCGTGGCGCTTGGGTTTGAAAACGACCGGGACCCGTTGGTGCGCGGAGCGGTGGCGAGCGTCGTGCCCCTGTTGGCGGCATCGTCTCCCATGCAGTTTGCGGTTGGTGGCTTCTTGGAGGAGGCCTTTGGCTTCCTGGCGCGCGTTTTGCGCTCGGAGGATGCGTCGTTGGAGGAGCAGAGCGCCGCACTGGTGGCACTCGGCCAAACGGCGTTTGCCGTTGGGGGCGAGTCCTTTTCTTCCTACTTGGAGGATGCGCTCGTGCTTGTGCGCGAGTCCCTGACGCCCCCCCCACCGTCTACTCGGATGGCGCACCAATCGCACGTACTCGCCGCACCGTCTGCTGACAAGCTCAAGGCGCACCGGTCACACCGACGCACTCGGTCCTCCGGCGAATTGGCGGGGCTCCCCCTAGCCCCACACCGCAACGGTGGCGGCGGGGGTAGCAAGGCACTTGGCGCTGCGGGCGGCAGCAGTAGCAAGGCCCTCAGCGCTGCGGGCGCTGCGGCGGTGGACCAAGAGTACGGGCGCAAGAAGAAGCGGGCCGACGCGCTGGCGTGCGTCGGCCTCCTGGCCCGCGCGGTCGATGGCAGGCGAGACGTTGGCAAAGGCTCCGTCGTGCGCTTTGGGCGCCGGCTCCACCGATTATTGCCTGCCATGTTTGCGGGCGAGCTCTCCGAAGAGCTCGTTGCGGCACTGCAGTCTGTGGTGGCCAGCGAGCCCCGCCTACTCCCTGCAGTGTTAGTCCGCTTCCTCGCGGCAGCCATGTCCGTGCTCGCACCCATCGCAAACGCGGCCCAAGATCCGGCCCTTGCGCAAGCCCCTTCTGACCTCAACCTGCGGAAACGGCCGTCCGACGCCAACCCGACCCAGATGGCGGCGGCGTCGTCCCTGGCGGCGTTGCAGCCCAATCCGTCGCGGCCGGGCAGCGGGTCAAGGCACCCTTCACTTGGGACTGGAGCTGCTGGTGTCGGCTGCGGTCGCTCTGGGACCGGCGCATCCACCAACGGTTTGGAAGTCGTGTCGGACAGCCTCCGCGGGGTCAATGGCCACCTGTCCGCATCTCCATCATCCTCACCGGCCAATATGCTGATGATGCCACATGGGAGTGCGACGCTAGTGATCCGGGGGGATGGGGCTGGGGGTCCCAATGCCTTCCGCAACGGGCTTTTGGCAACCAACTGCTCCATGGCCAGCTCGCCGTCGGCGGGCATGCTCAACGGTGGTGGCGACGTGCCGTTTGTGGATGGTAGCCCGCCGCGTGAACGATTGCATCACCCGCGGACGGGCAGCCGCGGGGACTTGTTCCACTCCTCGTCGCCGGGGTCGGGAGCGCACGTCGACCAGCGGATACCTCTGGCCCGTCAGTCGTCGCTGGCATCCGTGCGGTCATTTGACCAGATCCCGGGTGCAGGCCCCGCGCTGGCTGTGTCTGAGTCGTCACTGCTGCTCGCCCTGTCGGCGGTGGTCAAGTTTGACTGTGTCTCCCTGCCCGCTGGCGACGTGTGCGACTTCGTGCGTTTTGCGGTCTTGCCCCACACGGACGCACGCTCCACGGCGGTCCGGCACGCGGCGGTGGTGGCGTCGGCGCACCTGCTCGCGGCTGCGTCCGACTCGGCTGCACGCGCCTACGACGCGGCCGCCACCGCCCAGTACGGGTATGAGCGCGGCGTGTCTTCTGGTAACGCTGGTGGGTGTGGCGCGTTTCAGGACTCGAGCAGGTTCGCGACGTCAGACGGCGCGGCACCACGGATTGTCCCTGCTGGGGACTGCGGCTCGAACTGCTGGACCGGCACGCAGTTGCGCCGGGATGTTGCGGAGCTCCTCTCACTGCTGCTGAGCGTGGCGGTGGCGGACACGGATGCCAGCATCCGGCTTGCTGCCCTCAAGGGCCTCGATGATGCGCGCTTCAACGTATATCTGGCCCAACCAGAGAGCTTGCGGACCCAGCTGCTGTGCTTGTACGACGAGAAGCTAGCCGTCAAGGAGCAGGCTGTTGCTCTTGCTGGGCGACAAGCGAGCTGCAATCCCGCCCACGCCCTCCCCGCTCTGCGCAAGCTGCTGATGCAACTGCTTGTGACTCTTCGATGTCCAGGGCACGCCCTCCTCCACGCTCGCGCGCACGCTGCTAAGCTCCTCTCTCTCCTCATCCGCCACGCCCCTCGCCTGGTGACCCCGTACGTGCGAGCTATCCTGGTTGCACTTATTGCCCGTCTCCGTGACGCGCGGGCCTCTGGCGATACGGCAGCGGCTGGGCCGGTGCTGACTGCTGTGGGGGATCTCGCCGGCGGCGGCACGGACTTGCGGCCGTACCTTGCGGACCTGTTGCCTCTGGTGGTGGCGTCTCTGCAGCTCGAGTCGGCGCAAGCAGAGTTTAGAAAGGCGGCACTGCGGGCGCTCTCCCGGCTCGTGCAAAATACGGGTTGTGTGGTGGAGCCGTACCGCCGCTTTCGCGCTCTCCTGCCGTCGTTGTTGCGGACGCTGCGCTTCGAGTCAGACTCATCTGTGCGCTTGGACATTGAGATTCTGCTCGGCACGCTGGGTGCTGTAGACCCAGATGAGTTCAAGTACGCCGCGTTGCCTTCGCTTGCTGGGACTGCCACACGGCGGGTGTCGGGCATGACCCTTGCACCTGACGAAGCATCGGTACAAGAAATTGGCGCGGGGCTTGCCGTGTCCAATGTGGCAGCCTGGGGCTTGGGGGAGGTTGGTGACGACGCTGTGGGCGTGCCAGGCAGTTTTGTGCCCCCTGGGGCGAGGGGACCGGGTCCTGCCGGTGTCGTCGCTGCCAATGGAGGTGACACCACCGCTCGGGGCGCTCCGGGCGCTGGTGGCACGGGCGGCGGTGGGGCCAACGGAGCTGGTAACCCGGCGGCTATTGCGGGCGGCCCGCCGTCCACCCAACTGGTTTGGTCCCGGACGGAGCTCCGGACAGAGTCACTCCTCGGACGCCTAAGCCATCCTTTCACAGCCAACGCCGAGTACTTCCCGTCCGCGACGCTAGACGCGCTTCACCGTATTCTTGCTGACCAGCGGCTATCCCACTACCATTGTGAGGCGGTCGGCGCGGTCGTGCAAGTCGTCCAGTCTCTTGACGCCAAGTGTGTACCGTTCCTCCCCGCTGTCATCCCTCGCCTTTTGTGGCTGCTGCGGCCACAGGTGGAGACCACCACCGTGAAGTTTCGGGAGGTTGTCTTCAAGCGCCTCGGCGAGGTCGTCACCGTCGCGCGGCAGCATCTGCGCCCTCACTTGTCGGACATTCTGGCGCTCATCGCCCACTACTGGGACGCTGAGACGGAGCTCGTTTGTCAAGTGTTGATGCTGGTAGACCGCTTGTGCAAAGCGCTGGGCGACGAGTTCCGCCCTCTTATCCCGGCGCTGCTGCCGCCCATGCTTGGTGCCCTCCATGCGGACCGCACGTCGGAGCGGGTGGTGGCGGAGCACGTGCTGCGAACCTTGGAGACGTTTAGTAACCAGCTGGACGACCACGTGGCGTTGACGCTACCGGCCATCTTGGTGCTCGCTTGCGACGCGTCGGCGATGCGCGCCGCCCGCTTGCACGCGCTGACGACCTTCTCCCGCCTGGTCCGGCGGCTGCCGGTGGCGGATTTGGCCAGCTGTCTCATTCACCCACTCGCACGCATCTTGGCCGGGCGAGGGGAACCGAACTGCAGCCGGTCGCCCAGTTTGCAAGACCTCACCTCGTCTGCCCATGGCACCGCTCCGATGAGCACTGTTCCTGACGCGCCGGCGCTGGCTGGTCGTCGTCTGAGCGCCGGGATGGGCACCATCTCGCGCCCTCCTGCCCGGGGCTTGCCGGTCGGGCCGGGCCTCGCTTCGTCCCCGTCAAGCCAGGAACAGCAACACGCCTGCAATGGCTCGCCGGATTTGGTGTCACCCATGGCGTCTGGGCTGCTTCACCTGGCGCGCCGGGGGAGTGCCGCCAACTTGGCGCGCCTCGGCAACGATGTGGCGTCAGGTGTCGGCGTGGCACCTTCGTCCGTGTCACATGCGGGAGCGTCTCCCAACTTGACCCGTGTGCAGAGCGCCAACGCGTTGATTGGTGTTGGCGGGGACGTAAGCGGCCGTGGCGGCATGGCGGCGGCGCTGCAGTATGCGGCGTGCCGTGCTCTTGTGGCGGTCGCTGCACAGACGACCGCTGCGTTTGGCATCTTCGTGCCGACATTGATCAAGTCTTTGACCCGTCAAGGCTTTCGCGACGCCGAGTTTGAGGCGCTGCTGATGGAGTTTGGTGTGATGGCTTACCCGGCTGCACCGTCCCCTCCTGTGTCTGCACCGGGCGCGTCTGGGTTGCTGCCGTCTTCCGGCTTGCGGGGGCGCCACCTACGGAATGCGTCGCTGTCCGACTTGAACAGTTTGCAGAGCGTGTTGTCGTTGCAGGACATGGATACGTCCGCTTCCCGGGCGCCCAAGAGCGGCGCCAATGCCGGCAGTGGCAGCGGGACGGTCGGCGCCGGCAGTGGTGCCATGCGGGTCCACGTTAACGCCAAGCTGCTGAGCCAAGTGTGGGAGGTTGGCCGACGCGCCACCAAGGAAGATTGGGAGGAGTGGATCCAGTCCCTGGGCTTTGCGCTGTTCAGTGAGTCTGGCTCCCCCGCACTGCGTGCGTGCCGTCTACTGGCGGAGGTGTACGCGCCCATTTCGCGGGAGCTGTTCAATGCGGCCTTTTTGTCGTGCTGGACAGAGCTGGACACGGCGGATCAAACCGAGCTGGCGTGTGCCCTCGATGCTGCATTGTCGGCCGAGACGCTACCCCCGCACGCCCTGCAGATGCTGCTCTCCCTTGTGGAGTTCATGGAGCACGACGAGAAGCCGCTTCCGATTGACATTGGTCGCCTCGCCTCGATGGCCTGCCGGTGTGGCGCGCACGCCAAGGCGCTGCACTACAAAGAGGCCGAGTATCGTCAAGACCCACCCGCGGCTGTGTCGGGGGCGGACGGCCTCATCTCCATCTACGACTCGTTGGGCCAACGGGAGAGTGCGGTCGGTGCGCTCGTCGACTATGAGCGTCGGTTTGGTGTGCTGGTCAAGGAGCAGTGGTATGAGAAGTTGCAGCGCTGGGATGACGCCCTGGTGACGTACGAGAGTCCGCTGGACTCGCACTCGACGGGTTCCATGCTCTCTTCTCACGAGGTGAGCGGCCAGGATGCGGCGGGCTTTGACAGGGACGGCGGTGCCGGCTCCAACCAGCTGCCGCAGCTGTCGTCGTGGGATCGCACGTGCGGTCGCTTGCGGTGCTTGAACCAGCTCGGTCAGTGGCGCCGCATGGATGCAGAAGTGGCGGTCGCGTGGGCGGAAGCGGATGGCAACACGTGCGCCCGAACGCAGCTGGCGCAAGAAGGCGCTGTGTCCGTCGCGTTTGATCTCGGCCGCTGGGACGCGTTTGCGGAGCGCATTGCGTACGTGTCGGTGCACTCGTTCACCGGCGCCTTTTATCGCGCGCTGCTCAGCATCCACAATGGCCAGCACGAGCGAGCAACCCGCCTCATCTCAGATGCGAGGCGGGAGCTGGACGCCGGTTTAACCGCGCGGGTCGGGGAAGGGTACCCGCGTGCGTATGTGCAGGTGCTGGACGCGCAGCTGCTGGTGGAGATGGGTGAGTCGGTAGAGTTGCTGAAGCGACCGTCGCCGTACGCCAAACGTCGCCTGGCCGAAACTTGGGCGCGCCGTCTCGCTGGCTGCCGCGAAGACCACTTCACTTGGTATCGGACGCTGATGGTGCGGTCGATGGTGCTTACGGCGGAGGAGAACCAGTCCAGCTGGTTACACTTTGCCAGCATTTGCCACAAGGTTGGGCGACTTCCAATGGCGTCCGAGGCGCTGCGTCGGTTGCTGCCACCGCCCCCAAGTGAGCACGCGGTCGAACAGGACGTGTCCAGCTGGGACCCGAGCTACGTGCTGCCGCGCGTATCCCATGACGTTGGCTTTGCCTTTCTCAAGCACCTCTGGGTGGCCAAGCGCCGCGTCGACGCGTACCGCTCGCTCGAACAGGCGGCGCCGGGCATCATTCGGACCCGTGCCCACTACGGCAATCGCCTACCTGCACGCCGTTTCCTCAAGCTGGCCAAGTGGGCGCACACGCTGCGGGAGGAGAATTCATCGACTGGTGACGCCACCGCTCTGGCGGAGATGAGCGTCAATGTGTCGCCGGAGCGGGAGCTCGAGTTTGTGCGGACGGCAACACGGCTGGCACCAGACTGGTACAAAGGCTGGCACGTCTTTGCCTCCCTGTCTGCCGAAGCTGCTGAGACGGCTGCAGTTCGACGGCGCTCCCTTTCTTCTGGCGACGGGGTGCCTCGATCGCCTCTCTCGCCCCAGATGATTCCCAGCGGCGTCAACACTCTAAGCGGCAGCTTCAACACGGGCCGCCTCGAGGTGTCCCGCAGCATGAAATCCCACCTCATTGACGCCGTCCAGAGCTTCTTCCGGGCTATCTCCTTTGGCGGGCGGACGCGGCTACAGGATGTGCTCAAGCTACTGACCCTGTGGTTCCGCTACGGTGGGGTTTCGGACGTCAACTCGGTCCTCGTATCGGGCTTCAACAGCACGGAGCCGGAGGTGTGGCTCGATGTCGTGCCACAAATGATTGCGCGGCTGCACGCGCCGACCACGCAGGTGCGGGACGGCGTCAAGGCGCTCCTCATCCGCATTGGCCGCGCCCATCCCCAGGCCCTGGTGTATCCATTAACGGTGGCGGCCAAGTCGCAACACCGTGTCCGGTCGGCGGCCGCGGCGGAAGTGCTGACGGCGATGCGCATTCACTCGGAGCGGCTGGTCGAGCAGGCGGAGTTGGTGTCGCGGGAACTCATCCGCGTGGCCATCCTCTGGCACGAACTTTGGCACGAGGGCTTGGAGGATGCTTCCCGTTTCTGCTTCGGGGAGAACAACCGGGACGCGATGCTCGATGTCGTCGAGCCGCTGCACAACATGATGGAGCAAGGTCCGGTCACGGCCCGCGAGGTAGCATTTGCGCGCGAATTCGGTCGCGACCTGGCCGAGGCTGCCGAGTGGTGCCGCCGCTTCCGAGCGAGCAAGCGCGAGGCCGATCTCAATCAGGCTTGGGACTTGTACTACCACGTCTTCAAGCGTATCACCCGCAAGCTCAATTCTATGACGACGCTGGAGCTGCGGTCCGTGTCCCCCAACCTGCTCGCTGCTTCTTCTTTGGAGCTCGCCGTTCCCGGCACCTACTCGGCCATCAACTCGCGGCCCGGTGGCGGCGGAGTCGTCACCATCGAGGGTTTTGCACCGACTCTGACAGTCATCTCGTCCAAGCAGCGCCCGAGGCGACTGGTCATGTATGGCAGCGACGGCCAGGAGCACACATTCCTCCTGAAGGGGCACGAGGACTTGCGCCAAGACGAGCGCGTCATGCAGCTGTTTGGCCTCGTCAACGAGCTTCTGCGGCAAAGTGCGGAGACGGCGTCACAGGATGTGCTGATCAAGCGCTTCTCGGTCATCCCGCTGTCACCCGAGTCAGGCCTCATTGGCTGGGTGCCGCGTTGCGACACGCTTCACAAGCTCGTCGAGGAGTACCGCCAGCGGCACAACTGCCTGATCGACGTGGAGCAACGGCTTCTGGGTCAGATGGCGCAGGACTTTGAACACCTGCCGCTGTTGCACAAGGTGGAGGTGTTCGAGTGGGCGCTGTCCAACACCACCGGCGCCGACATTGCGCGCGTATTGTGGCTCAAGTCTCGCAATGCCGAGATGTGGCTCGACCGGCGCACCAACTTCACGCGCTCCCTCGCGACCATGTCCATGGTTGGGTACCTGCTGGGCCTCGGCGACCGGCATCCGTCGAATCTGATGCTCGAGCGGGCGTCGGGCAAGGTCATCCACATCGACTTTGGAGATTGCTTTGAGGTGGCGCAGAAGCGGGAAAAGTTTCCCGAGCGGGTGCCCTTCCGCCTGACGCGCATGCTCGTCAATGCCATGGAGGTGTGTGGCGTGGACGGCTACTTCCGCCACACTGCCGAGGCGGTCATGACGGTACTGCGGTACAACAAGGCGTCCCTGATGGTTATGCTGGAGGCGTTCGTCCACGACCCGCTCATCAACTGGCGGCTACTCACAGACGCGGCCGCTGTACCTGACCCCCTCCCACGCAACTCGCGGTTGCCCATGTCGGACCACGGCGGTGGCACGTCCGTATTGGCTGCTGCGGCGACAGACGCGTTCAATCCGGCGGTGTCTGCAGCTTCGTTTTCCGTTCGCTTTGCAGTGGGGGGTTCGAGCTTGTCAGAAATGGCGAACCGGGAGCGCGCCGCCGCTGCAGCGGCGGCGGCTCACACGACCGGCGGCGCCAACGATGGCGGCGGTGGCGCCGACGGCGGCTACCTGGGTGGCGATGGCGAGGCGGACGAGGGCCATGAGGCCGGTCTGGTCGCGGGGATGTCCCTGTCTCAGTCGGTGCGGCGGGATCTTCAGCGCGCCGCGGCTCCCGACGGCAGCGCCCAATATATGCAGGCGCTCAATCAGGCGGTCAACCGGCAAGCAGTGGCGGCCATCCAGCGCGTCTCGAACAAGCTCACCGGCCGTGACTTCGAGTACAACCACGTGCACGACGTGCCGGCGCAGGTGGAGCGCCTCATCCAGCAGGCGTTGGACCCGGAGCGACTGTGCATCGCGTACAAAGGATGGTGCGGCGCGTGGTAGGGCTGTGGTGCCGTCGATGGGGGTGGACCGGCGGTCGCCGTGGCGGTCTTGCTCTTTTGCGTCGTGGCGGGACGTGTGTCGCGTGGTTGTGTTTGTTTATTTGTTTGCTTGCGTCGACCTTTGCGGTACTCTGCTGTGTCCTGGCATTTTTTTTTCCTTGCTGAATTTTTTGCTTGCAGACAGGCCACCGCAGTCGCGGGTCGCAGGACCCGTTTTACGTGCGCCACCCCGTCTGCGCACCGTCGTGTGGGGCGGAGCGTGTCGGTAGCACGTCAGAGGTGGCAGCAAGAGTCAGCGCCAGCGCAGGATGATGGCATGTTTGTAGGCCACCTGCCTCGGTGACTTGGCGGGCGCTATGATGGAGCGAAATGATCCGGGTGGGTGGGTGGTGATCCTCCTTCCACCACGGATCGCGTCTGCCCGCCTGTGGCCCACCTGTCGAGCTGACAGCTGAGGCCACACCTCGTGGGACCGACGCGGGCCAACGCGCCGGGGCACGCGCCGGGGCAGTGCGCCGCCAGCCCACGACGCGGACCACCGAGGCTTCTGACACCCCAAACTGTCGCAAGATTTCGCACGCCGTTGGCCGCGCGGCCGCGACGCCCGTCCTCCAATCCATGCCACCGCATCGTTTTCATTGCTGGCACGGCCACCACGTGACCGTGGGGCCTCGAGCGGGCGGCGGATCAACTCCCACTGCTGCGTCGCGCGGGGAGCCCGTGTGTCGTCGCGGGTGGCCCGGAGTGTCATGGCGCGGCGCTCAGTACGCGCCGCGGCGGCCGGCCGAGTGCGGACGCTCCCGCCACCAGGGTGCTATAAAGTCGTGTTCCGTGCCGCGTCCACAAACATCTTTCCCCCTCCTCATCCACAACCACACCGCCCACTGTGGATCTCCACACACACCACACACACTCCCCAGTCTCTTGCGCGCCATCTGCCTTCTCCGCCGGCCACTTCAAGCACCCCACACCCCTCCGCCGTCACCC
>ENA-ORXC01001602-ORXC01001602.1-marine-metagenome-genome-assembly--contig:-NODE-1602-length-13149-cov-3.543299_pt1 | contig 13149 bp, 17 predicted proteins | sample MGYA00237865_ERZ511478 | MGnify/ENA metagenome assembly ERZ511478 | reverse complement strand
ATCTTTTGCCGCAGCCGGTTGAGGCTGATCTTTATCATCAAGACGCGTTAAACCTTCCATTAAGTTATTCAACGCGTTCCATGATACGCTATCAAAGCCGATTGGTGGATCAAATGAAGTTGGTTCACTTCCATTATTTAACTTTAGTACCTTCGTATCCTCTTCTTGCTTTGCATCGTCACTTCCTGAGTTTGAATTTGATGAGCTATTTTCCGTTGTTGTACAACCAACGATTCCAATAAGAAGCAACAAGGAAAGTAGCATTGTTACGATTTTCTTCAAATAAATTTCCCCCTTAAAATTTAATTATTAGTGAAATCTCATGAAAATGAGGTTTTACTTACGTAATTTTGGATCAAGCGCGTCCTGCAAACCATCGCCAAGAACGTTAAAAGCAAACATCGTTAATGAAATGAAGAATGCAGGGAAGAATAATCTCCACCAGTGACCAGATAAAATAACAGACAATCCATCATTTGCCATAACACCCCAACTCGCAACAGGTGCCTGTACACCTAGCCCTAGAAAGCTTAAAAAAGCTTCTGCAAAGATTGCTGTAGGTACGGTCAGCGTCATTTGAACGATAATCGGGCCCATTGTATTCGGAAGTAGGTTCTTTCGAATAACACGACCAGCACGCGCTCCAAACGTTCTGGATGCTAGTACGTGTTCTGCATTCTTTAATTGAAGAACCTGGCCGCGAACAATTCTCGCCATACCAACCCATCCTGTTACGGTTAACGCAATAATAATTGTAAACAATCCTGGACCCATAACCACCATGAGTAAAATCACCATTAATAAGTACGGAAGACCATATAATATTTCAATTATTCTCATCATAAAATTATCTGTTCTTCCACCTTTGTAACCAGAAAATCCACCGTAAGCGACTCCGATGATGAAATCGATAATTGCCGCCATAAATCCAACGAATAATGAAATCCTTGCTCCATTCCATGTTCGCGTGAACATATCTCGTCCAAGATTATCTGTACCGAACCAATGTTCAGAAGAAGGTGGTAGATTGCCTTCTGTTAGCACCTGGTGATCATAGGAATAAGGCGTTAATAACGGTCCAAATATCGCCATTAATACGAGTAAAACTAGCATCACAAGTCCAGCCATAGATAGCTTGTTCCCAGAAAGCCTCATCCAGGCATCTTTCCAATAGGAAATACTAGGTTTCGCGATTATCTCAGCATTAGAAGAGGGATTTTGTACGGGAAGAAACAGGTCATCGGATAAATCCTGTTTCATTTCTTTTCGCTCTGGTATCATGCTATTCCCCCCTCTTATGTAGCTTAATTCTCGGATCTAATATCCCGTAAGCAATGTCTACAATAAAGAGCATCATTATGAGGAAGGCACTATAAAAGACAGTTGTTCCCATGATGACAGGATAATCACGATCATTAATGCCGTTAATAAAATATTTCCCCATTCCAGGGATGGCAAAGATTTTTTCAATAACAAAACTACCCGTCAATACACCAGCAACAAGCGTACCAAGAATTGTGATAACTGGTAGCAACGCATTCCTAAGCGCATGCTTTGTAACAATTTGAAAGGTGGTCATTCCTTTCGCACGAGCCGTCATGATGTAATCTTGATTTAGAACCTCGATCATACTTGACCTCGTTAACCGTGCAATGATGGCCATAGGTCCTGTAGCAAGCGCGATTGATGGAAGGATCATATGCATTGGTGACGCCCACGTAGCTACGGGGAAAACCTCCCACGTTACGGCTAACTGTTGAATAAGTAGTGTCGCCATAATGAAGTTAGGTACGGAAATTCCAATCACCGCAAATGTCATGGCCATATAATCAATCGCCCCATTGTGACGAAGGGCTGCCATGATTCCAAGTATTATGCCTGAAATAATCGCGATAAGAAGAGAAGTTACTCCAAGCTCTGCTGAGACAGGAAACCCTCTCCCAATCATTTCATTAACGGAGGTAGATGATTGTTTAATTGATGGTCCAAAGTCAAGTGTTGCAAGAGATTTAATATAAATCGCATATTGAATAAAGACCGGTTCATCTAAATGGTAATGCGCTTCAAGATTTTGCTGCACCGCTTCACTGGTGTTTCTTTCCTGGTTAAATGGTGACCCTGGAACCGCGTGCATTAAGAAGAACGTAATGGTTACGATGATCCATAATGTAATCACCATGGCGAAGAGACGATTTACAATATATTTCGCCACAGGCATCCCTACTTTCTAGCTAAATGTTGTTCTAGATGCTAATTCTGTCATCACAAGCATGGCTCGATAGGCTTCAAGCATATTTTTCGCTTGATATTTAACGGTCGTTTCTGCTTCAATCTCGACACCAGGCATAAGGCTCGCCCACTCGGCCTGTCCATAATTGGTAAATTCGATGCGAAGAACAGGCTCACGAGGAGGAACTAATGGTTCGACATTGTGTCTGTTGATAAATGCCTTCTCTGTCTGTTCACGCAAAATCCTCTCTGTTTTATGGGGAGAGAGTAAAAGCGCAGAAGATCGCGAAATCGATTCTTTAACTACAGCAGTTGTAATATTTGGGATCAGCTGTTCAGCTTCAAGTGCTGTTCGATCATCACCAGCGACAAATAATACTGGAACACCCAAATATCCTGCAACGTAAGCATTCATTCCCAGCTCTCCAACAACTAGCTCGTTTATGTAGAAATTCCTTACATTGTGGAACATGGAGTGAGACATTGCACCCGGAGTGCCAGCGCGTGCGTGATAGCCAATCATTCCCATTCCTTCATATGTACTGTCCAACCCTTGAACCATTGAATAAGGTTTCACATCTCCTGAAATGAGCCTTGCTTCAGGGTGAAGCTTCTCAAAAAGCAAGTTGTTCATTTTTGAATGACTATCATTCACCGTTATCGCTGAACATCCACTTCCAAACGCCGCTTCAATCACATGATTGGCTTCCTTTGTCATGATTTCCTGCCCGCGTTCGTAGTGCCTCTTGCTCGAATCAATAAACGAGTCATCAACAAGTCCTGATATTCCTTCCATATCTACCGATAAATAAAACTTCACAAATTTTCTCCTTTCTCTCTAGATTCGTAACTTTCTGAATTATTATACCACTATTTACTTCGTTTCTCAAAATATTCTAAAGACATTGTGAAGTTTTATTTCATAGTTTTTCACGTAACTCCTATTTAAAAGAAATGGACCCGATAAAAAAATCCTACCAGCGTGTATGGTAGGATCTTGTATTGCTTATTCCATTTTTTCCGAGAGCTCAGACCACCGTTCAATTTTTTCTTCTAACTCCATTGAAAGAGCCTGCTCTTCTTTATAGAGCTCGTCTACTTTGGCAAAATCACTTCCTGATTCTGCAATTTCATTCTTCACGTCTTCAATGCGCTGCTCTATTTTCTCAATTGTGTCCCCAATGGTTTCCCATTCTTTCTTTTCTTTATAGGATAATTTCACTTGCTTAGGCTTTTCATTCACAATGTCTTCTTTTTGATTCGATTGCTTTTTATCAAGTGCTTCAAGTTCTTTTTCTCTTTTTACAACGTCAAGGTAATCAGAGTAAGAGCCATAATAATGATTAATCTTTCCTGTGCCATCAAAAACAAAAAGCTGTTCTGCGATCTTATCAAGGAAATAGCGATCGTGAGAGACGGTAATAACAGCCCCGGGGAAATCAGCAAGGTAGTCTTCTAATACCGCTAACGTTTGAACATCCAAATCGTTTGTAGGTTCATCAAGAAAAAGGACATTTGGTTCTTCCATTAGTATGCGAAGCAAATATAATCTTCTTTTCTCTCCACCGGACAATCGTGATATGTAAGTCCACTGCATATCAGGTGAAAATAAAAATCGCTCAAGCATTTGGGAAGCTGAAACGGTACCGCCTTTACGTAGGCGCACCTCTTCTCCCCCTTCTCGAATGTACTCAATAACTCTTAGAGATTCATCAAGCCCTTCATTTTGTTGGGTGTAAAAACCAGGCTTAACTGTGACCCCAATTTCAACGTGACCAGAGTCAGGTGCAATCCGACCTGCAAGCATATTGAGTAATGTTGTTTTACCAGAACCATTGGGTCCAATGATACCAATTCGGTCTTGAGGAAGGACAAGATAGTTAAACCGATCAGTCAAGGTGCGACCATTAATGGTTTTTGTAAGGTCAGTTGCTTCAATCACCTTTTTGCCTAGTCGACTAGCACCTAATGCCATATCTACGTTGCCTTCAGTCGCACGCCCAGGTACTTCTTTCATGTTTTCAATTCTTTGTTTCCTGGCTTTTTGTTTTGTTGTTCTTGCTTTAGCTCCCTTTTTTAGCCATTCGAGTTCACTCTTAAGTAATTTGTTATGCTTATCTTCTTCTTTTGCTTCACGTTCTTCTCGCAACGCTTTCTGTTCTAAAAACGTCGCATAGTTTCCATCATATTCAAATAACCGTCCTTTATCTAATTCAAAAATACGATTCGTTACGCGATTAAGAAAGTACCGGTCGTGTGTGACAAGTAAAAGAGTGCCCGAATAGCTCGCGAGATACTGCTCTAACCACTCCACTGTAGCATTATCAATATGGTTTGTAGGCTCATCAAGAATTAATAAATCGGCAGGATTAATAAATGCTTTTGCTAGTGCAACCCGCTTCTGTTGTCCACCCGATAACTCATTAACCTTTGCCTCAAAATCATGGAGACCTAGCTTCGTTAAGATCGTTTTAGCTTGTGTACTAAAATCCCATGCTTGAAGACGATCCATGTCTTCTTGTGCTTGAAGCAACTTTTCTTGAGCAGATTCTTTTTCGGGATGATTCATTACGGTTTGAAGCGCCTCTTCATATTTCCGCACCGTATTAAAAAGCGGTACGTCACTATCAAAAACCGTTTCAAGAATCGTCTTCTTCTCTATAAACACAGGATCTTGAGGTAAATATTCCACATGAAATTGATTCGCGTGATGAAGTTTGCCACGATCCATTGATTCAAGCCCTGCAAGGATTTTAAGCAATGATGATTTTCCAGTCCCGTTAACACCGATTAATCCGATTCTTTGCTTATCTTCGAGCGAAAAAGATATTTCATCGAATAATGTTTTTTCTCCATATGACTTGGTGATTGATTCAGCCTGTAACAAGCTCATGATCCTCATCCTTTTCTCTCTTTAGTCTGCTTTCTATTTTAACTGTTTTAGAGATAGAAGGGAACTAATCTACTACTATCATAAAGAAAAGAAGCTCCATTCAGAGCTTCTTTTTGTTAGGCATTCTTTTTCTGTTTTTTATTTTTCTTATGTTTCTTATTATTGTTCTGATCAGCTGCAAGCTCACTCGCAAATTCTGTCTCATGCTTTTGATTTTGCTTTGGGTTTTTCATTGCTTCACCTCCCTTGTTTCTTAAGGTAAGCAATATTTTATTTTCTATACTAGTACGGTAATTGAAATTTATTTATCCGTCCAAAAAAAGGGGGCTGAACGACCTCAGCCCTGCTCTTCTTCTTTAATGATGTTTTCAATGGGTTCTCTTTGGCTAAACCCTCCAAAATCAGAATGAAAAAAGGAAACCTCGCTTTCCCCTTCTTTCCAACAAAGTAGCACTTTTTTTCCATTGATAACGGCAGGAAAATCAATCAATCCTTCATCTACGTTTTTAATTTCGACACCGAGGGCCATAATATTATTGATAAACGTTTGTGCCTCTAATTCCATAAACTCCATACGTGCTTCTTTCTTAAATAAAATATCCTCATCTACTTTTGTTTTATGGCGATAAAGAAGCGTTTTTTTATGTTGCTCAATTTGATCATAATGTTCATTAAACTGGGCTTTTAAACGCTTTAATCCGGCAAGCTCTCTTTTAATCATGGGTAATAAATTATTCGCTTCCTCTAAAGTAAAATATTTTTTATCCATGTTTATCCTCCTGGTTCATCTTTACTACTTCTTATTTACCCTTCCTTCTATTCTTTACACATCTTTCGACGAAATTTTACAATTAAAAGAGTGCTTCAAACGAGTACATATTTCCGATATGATAGTAAGTGAACGGGGAACGATTTTTAAAGGAGGAATTTCTTTGGCTAAAGTAACAGTACCAGATCACGGATCATTTGACGTAGAAGAAGGGACAAAACTAACTCTTGCACTTGAAGATAACGGAGTTCAGGTGCTTCACCGGTGCGGTGGCAAAGCAAAATGCACGACTTGCCGTGTTGAAGTAATGAATGGGGAGTTTGGAGATCTAACAGAAATTGAGCAGGAAGCATTCAAGAAAAAAGGTGTAGAAGAAAACCTACGTCTCTCCTGTCAAGTTCGCGTTAACGGTGATTGTGAAGTAAAACCTATGATGACTGTTGAAAGTTCTGGTCTGGATGCCGGTCCGAGACCTGCAGAATAAGGGAACCTACTTAGACGAGCTATACACAGCTCGTCTTTCTTTAGAATAATTTCGTAAGCGACTGATATTTGTGCTTGTCATTCTCGAGCTTTGTTAAACTATGATTAAGGTGTTCCTTAACCACTTCAAGAAGGCTTTCCTTATCATTCTTCTCTATAAGCTGGATCATTTGATGATGTTCGAGCAAATCATTTTCATCATTTTCTCTAAAAACATCATACAAAATCATATATATGGTGATTTGGTTTAATATCCTCTCCATAAAATCAATCAAATAACGATTTCCACTCGCATTTGCCATTATAAGATGAAACGTTTTATTTTGCTCATGGTATACAAGCATGTCCCCCGCTTCAAAAGCTTTACTCATCTCCTCTGTATGAGATTTTAACAACGCTATATGTGTTTTCACTAGTTTAGAGTATCCTTCCCTGATTGCCATTTCTTCTAAGACCTTTCTCATTTCAAAAGCCTGAATCATCTCTTCCATTGTCGGTTGAACGATAAATGCCCCTTTATTCGGAATGACATCGACAAGTCCCTCTGCTTCTAACTTCGAAATGGCGCTACGAATCGGCGTTCTGCTAGCATTTACTTTCGCTGCAATTGCACTTTCAAACAGCTGATTTCCGGGTGCAATTTGTCTCCTTAATATTGCATTCTTAATAAGCTGATATACTTTTTGCTCGACCGTTTCTTTTCGCATATCTCAACACCCGCCTTACCTTTCTTTTCCCTCATTTTAACATATGGATTGTTTTTTCGAACAATATTGTTGAACAATCTTGTTCGACTTTATCCGATATGATATATTATCCTACGTATTCAGGAACAGAACGGAGTGATAAAATGAATAACACCGGAAAAGAAATCACTTTAATTATTATTGGTTCGCTATTCTTTGCGCTTGGAGTAAACTTGTTTGCGATTCCGAATGAATTAGGTGAGGGTGGCGTAACCGGTATTTCCATGACGCTATATTATATTCTTGATTGGTCACCGGGAATTACGAACTTTGTAATGAACGCTGTCCTTTTAGCGATTGGATACAAGGTACTAAACAAACGAGTAACATGGTACACAATGCTTGCCATTTTCTTTAGCTCCTTATTTATCCAGCTCACTGAGGGAATGGGCGAACCTCTTGATATCATGCTAGGTACTGTCTTTGCAGGTGTGTTTATCGGGATCGGCCTTGGCCTTGTTCTTCGCTCCGGTGGAACAACCGGTGGCTCTACGATTGTAGCCAGAATGCTTAACCAGCACTTTGGATGGAGTGTTAGTACATCGATGTTTGTATTCGATATTCTAGTCGTTCTCGGTTCTTCTGTCGTTATTGGAATTGAAAATACGATGTACACGGGAATTTCTATCTATATTAGTACGAAGATATTGGACTATTTAATTGATGGATTTGATACACGAAAAGCCGTTACGATTATTTCAAATAGCACCGTCGCAATCGCAGAAAAAGTAAGCGAAGAAATGGACCGAGGCGTTACAGTTATTAATGCACGCGGTCATTACTCCAATGAATCAAAAGATATTCTATACGTTGTGATTAACAAACAAGAGCTTTTTCTTCTCAAAAAAATGATTCAGCAAGTTGATGATAAAGCTTTTGTTGTCGTTCATGATGTGCGAGATGTTTTTGGAGAAGGTTTTACCTTTCCAAAAACATAGTAAATAATCCCCCGGTGACGTTCACCGGGGGATTGGTTTAGTTAGGTACGATCGTACACAACAAAATCAAAATCATGCTTATTTCGCTCATCGCTTTCATGTTTTTCTCGCGATGTTTCTTTCCAATCATCTTTAGAGAAGTTAGGGAAATAAGTATCCCCATTAAATGTTTCATGAATTTCTGTAATATATAGTCGATCCGCATGCGGCAGAATTTGCCGATAAATTTCTGCTCCACCGATAACGAACCACTCTTTTTCCTCACGCTTTGTAAGATCGAGAAAAGCTTCAATTGAATGGAGAACAGTAACCCCTTCATATTCGAGATTTTTTCGCGTAATCAGATAGTTTTCACGCCCGGGTAATGCTTTTCCAATCGATTCGAATGTTTTTCTTCCCATCACGATCGACTTTCCAGTGGTCATTCGTTTAAAGTAAGCAAGATCAGCTGGCAGATGCCATGGAAGATCGTTGTCTTTACCAATTAGCTGCTTTTCATCCATTGCAAGAAGAAATGAAATCATACAGAAACCTCTCCTTTAATATGAGGGTGAGGATGATAATCCGTTAATTCAAAGTCCTCAAATGAGAAATCAAAGATGGATTTCACTTCTGGGTTAATTTTCATTTTGGGAAGTTCTTTTGTATCACGCGTAAGTTGAAGCTGAACTTGCTCGATATGGTTGTTATAAATGTGAGCATCCCCTAACGTATGAATAAACTCACCGGGCTCTAAGTCACACACTTGTGCCATCATCATAGTGAGAAGCGCATATGAAGCGATGTTAAATGGTACGCCAAGAAAAACATCAGCAGACCGCTGATAAAGCTGACAAGAAAGTTTACCATCCGCTACGTAAAACTGGAAAAGACAGTGACATGGAGGCAAAGCCATTTCATCAACTTCAGAAGGGTTCCATGCCGTTACGATCATTCTTCTGGAATTCGGATTTGTTTTAATTTGCTCAACCACTTTTGCAATTTGGTCAACTGTTGATCCGTCTGCTCCTGTCCATGAGCGCCACTGATGACCATAAACGGGACCAAGCTCTCCATTTTCATCGGCCCATTCATTCCAGATACGTACCCCATTATCTTGAAGATACTTCACATTCGTATCTCCTTTTAAAAACCAAAGTAGCTCATGAATGATGGATCTAAGGTGAAGTTTTTTTGTTGTTAACGCCGGAAAACCCTCCTGCAGATCAAAGCGCATTTGATGGCCAAATACACTCATTGTCCCCGTTCCTGTTCGATCAGATTTTTTTGTTCCATTATGTAAAATTTCTTCGCAAAGCTGCAAATAAGTCTTCATCGTACTCCTCCTTTAATTCTCTACAAACCATTGTAACATGAAGAAAGTAGAGAAGTAACTTCAGAATCTCTTGTAAAAAACAGCCAAAAGGAACCTTTTTCATAGGCATACATACTGTATATCAGAAATGTTGGAAAGGATGAATGTCAAATGGGTAAAGGCGATAAATTGCCGAAACTTTTTCAAGACCCAGCTATTCAGAATTGGATGAACACGTTTGATGATTTTTTTAAAGAGCCGTTTGCCAATCTGCTTCCTGCGCAGTCGTTTCGCGTTGACCTATATGAAACGGATGCTGCTTTTATCGTAGAAGCAGAGTTACCTGGTATTTCAAAAGAACAAATTAAGGTTGAGCCGCTTGGAGATGGACTGCGCATTTCAATCGAGTCGAAAGAATATCAGGAAACACGAAACGATAAGCAAAAGTATTATAAACAAGAACGCTCCTATGCGAGTACGAGTCGCACGATCAAACTGCCTTATCACTTTTCAATGAAAAATGTGAAGGGAAAATACGAAAACGGCATTCTTGAAATTAAAATTCCGAAAGCCGACCGGATTCAAAACGATTCAAACTATATCGATATCCATTAAAAAAGCGTAGGGCACATGCCCTGCGCTTTCATCTTTACATACTCCAATCAATAAAGGCGTTTCCTTCTAAGAACCGCTCACAATCCATCGCAGCCATACAGCCTGTTCCTGCTGCTGTAATCGCTTGTCGGTAAGTAAAGTCCTGAACATCGCCACATGCAAATACACCTGCAACATTCGTTCTGGTGGTTCCCGGTTCCACTTGGATGTAACCTTTATCGTCCATATTAAGTTTACCATGAAGAAAATCTGTGTTTGGACGGTGACCTATGGCAACGAAAATACCATCCGTTTTCACAATTTCTTCTTTTCCGGAATCACTATCCTTCACTTTAATACCACTAACTTTATTGTTTTCGGCCACAACCTCAATAGGTGAAGCATTGAGTTTCCAGCTAATTTTTTCGTTTGTGCGTGCGCGCTCTTGCATGATTTTTGATGCACGTAAGTCCTTTCTTCGATGAAGGATGGTTACTTCTGAAGCAAATTTTGTTAAAAAAGTGGCTTCTTCCATCGCAGAGTCTCCTCCACCAATTACGACGATTTTTTTACCACGGAAGAAAAACCCATCACACGTGGCACATGTACTTACACCTCTGCCCATATTCTCTGATTCACCTGGAATTCCAAGTAGCTTCGCTGAAGCACCAGTAGAAATAAGAACTGATTCTGCCATGATGTCGCCAAGCGTATCCGTTGTTAATTTAAAAGGACGTTCACTAAAATCAATGTCCTTCACCCAGCCGCGTTCGATCGTTGCACCGAAACGGAGCGCCTGCTTCTTCATGTTTTCCATCAATTCAGGACCAAGAACACCATCTGGAAACCCGGGGAAATTTTCTACATCAGTTGTTAACGTAAGCTGACCACCAGGTTCCGGCCCTTCTATGACAAGCGGATCCATATTTGCTCTCGCAAGGTAAATCGCTGCTGTTAAACCGGCTGGTCCTGTTCCTACAATAACTGCTTTATGCATAATGACCCTCCTCTATCGACTTCATTATGTTATTTTTCCTAATTATAAAGAAATAAACCCTTCTCTTACAAATTATATGAGTAATAGTCAATATGTTTCTTCGTTCATGCAAATGGTTGTCCATTTTCCTCCCTTCTTGGTAGAATGGAAACAGTTATGAATTTGTTAGGAAAACTTGAGGTGAATAGAAATGAATCCAATTGTAGAATTTTGCATGAGCAATCTTTCAAGCGGTTCACATAAAGCAATGGAAACACTAGAAAAAGATACGGACCTAGACGTCCTTGAATATTCCTGTCTTGGCCATTGCACGCTATGTAGCCAAGAAATGTACTGCCTTGTAAACGGCGAACGTGTGACAGGTGAAACGCCAGATGAACTTGTTGATAACGTCTACCAGTTCATCGAAGAAAACCCGATGTTTTAATGAGAATCGGACATACTAAGTGATGAATCCACGTAGAGGAGGCACTTGTATGAAAAACCGTAATGCTTATGATCCTAAAACCGGGGTCCAGCGCGAAAAAGAAGGCGAAGACGCTCTTCTGATGAATAAAAAAAGAGGCCCGCAAAATGCGCGCCCTAAAAAGAAGTAAAAGCCGCACGCTGCGGCTTTTTCTTATGCGATTCGAAACCGAAATGTGAACCAAAAATCATCATTTAACAAATCCCCTGTTGCAATGATATGCTGTTCGCCTTCTTCATCGAGTGTAATCCAACTATTGTATTCATCCCTGTAAACCGGATAAAAATTTCCCTCTTTAAATAATTTCCGCTGAAACGGGTTTTCTGAACCGACAAGCGGTTCTTCTTCAAAAACATCTCTAATGCATTGTACAAGTTCCATCTAGGCTGTAATCCTCCCTTACTACTCTCCAACCAAAAACACCCCGCGCACCTCTCTTAAGAGAGCCACTTAGGCGGAGTGTTTTTATCCCAATAAATTTTACCTACTTCATAATGCTCTTCAAAATTATCATCTGCTGCATGATAGTGAAAGTTAAACCAGTAGCCATCCTGAGGTGGGTGATCTCTTCGAACGTGAAAGCGCAAAAGATCTTCTCCACTCTCTTCGCTGTATACATGAAGAATCCGCTCTCCATATCCGCCAGACGGTGATTCCGTTAAACGAAGCGTCCTAAGTTCTTCAATATCGAGATCTGCAACGGATGCTACAATGGCTTCTGTCATTTTTGGAACGATTGACTCCGAATATTCACTACCTACACGAGTTGAAATCGCTTCTCCAAACTTTGATAATCCCTGTTCTTCTGACTGACTACTTGCATAAGTGACAAAATGCGCAAGTAATTCAGTAGAAGGAACTTGAGCTGCAATTGTCGGCCAATCTGTAGCCTCTTCTTCCGTAGGTTCCGATAACCCTAAAGGCTCGTCCAATGAATCGAGAAGAAGATGGCCTTCCTCCTGATACGTCTCTGACGGCTCGTTTTTTTCATCAGCCAGATATCCAGTAGGAATAACCGTTCCTAACGTCATAACAGCGACAAATGCTACAAATAACTTTCTCATCCATAGAGGAAATTTCATTATGTGCACCTGACTTTCGAAGATCAATAGTTAGTCTTATTTTCGCACGATCTATTAAAAAAAGCCAGATATTTACGCTATTTTTCACAATGAGGTCATGAAAAAGAGCGCCTCATGTAAGCGCTCCACGATTTAGCATTGAAACATGTCAATTCTTCTTAAGCTAATTCCTGTATAAACCCACCTTCTACCAGTCCAACGAAAGCCGGATACAGACGTACGCCCTACAAATACCGGCCAAAACCAGAACGAATTGCCATCCCTCATCCAAATATACGTAAATCGATACATGCATCTTCTAATCGAGCCAGGATCAACAGCAAATGTTCCTGCTTGCGCAGAAGACATTGGTCTTGGAGGCGTTGATGCAGGTGGGCTCGATGTTGGTGCTACTGGCTGCTGGCGATAAGCATCAGTGTTGTCATAGTGGTAAGCAATATGCTCATGTTCTTCATAATACATTCGGTCCATCCCCTCTCTCTTATACAGCAATGTATGCGGTATCCAAGTGAGATGTACCGAAATGAAAACAACAAAAAAGCATCTCTCCTGAGTATGCTTGAGAAAAATCATTTCGTTAAAGGATGCTGGTGACCCGTACGGGATTCGAACCCGTGTTACCGCCGTGAAAGGGCGGTGTCTTAACCGCTTGACCAAC
>ENA-ORXC01001599-ORXC01001599.1-marine-metagenome-genome-assembly--contig:-NODE-1599-length-13160-cov-4.283651_pt1 | contig 13160 bp, 13 predicted proteins | sample MGYA00237865_ERZ511478 | MGnify/ENA metagenome assembly ERZ511478 | reverse complement strand
GCCGCCGCCCGCGCTGCCGGCCGCCCCCCCCGCCGCCGGCCGCCGCCCCCGCCGCCGGCCGCCGCCCCCGCCTCCGGCCTCCGCCCCCGCCGCCGGCCACCGTCGCCGCCGCTGGCGCTGCCCGGGCCCCTGTCGGCCGCACCCCCAGCTGGCGCTGCCCCCGCCGTCGCCGCCGACGCCGTGGCTGCCGCCGCCGCCGCTGGCGGCAGCTCCCTCCGCTGCCGCCCCCCCCGCCGCCGGCCGCCGCCCCCGCGGCCGGCCGCCGTCGCTGCCGCTGGAGCTGCCCGGGACAATGTCGGCCGCACCCCCGGCTGGCGCTGCCCCCGCCATCGCCGCCGCCGCCGCCGCCGCCACCGCTGCCGCCGCAGCAACCGCAGACTCTGCCGCCGCCCCCGCCGCTGCCCGGGGTGACGGACACCGCCGCGCACGACGGGAGCCGACAAGGCGCTCGGCCGCGGCCGCGTCGACAGCGGGGCGGGGAGGTGGCAGATGGGGAGGGGGTAGGCGGACCTGCGGATCGCCGGCAGTCGCCGGCGTGAAGCGGCGAGCGGAGGAGGCGGCCGCCGTGGTGCGCGACGCGGGGGAGGGGGAAGCGCGCCCGGCAGCCGCCGCCGACGCGGCGGACCCGGGCGGCGAAGCGCCCGTCTGCAACCGTGCCGCCGAGGGAGCGGCCGCTTCGGCCGGCGCCGGCGGCGCCGCCGCCGCCTCCGCCACCGCCGCCGCCGCCGCCCCCGCCGCCGCCGCCACCTCCGCCGCTGCCGCCGCCGCCGCCGCGTCCGCGGCGGGCCCCGCCCTGCCAGGGGGTGGGCGCGGGCGGACCGACGGGGAGGCGGAGGCCGCGAGCCGTGCCATTGGAACGAAGCGGGGGCGCCGGGGTGGGCGGGCTGGGGGAAGCGACGGCAGAGAGGCAGGGAACCCCGCAAAAGCGCCAGCTGAGGTGGTGGGGATTTCAAATGGAACGGACGTGGTCGGACCCACCATCTTGGGCACCATGACCTCCCGCTGCAGCGGCAGCCGCACCTGCAGGACCCTCACCCTCCCCACCCGCACTCCCACCCCCGTTAATCCCTCTTGCATGTCTGCTGCGGCTCAAAAACGTGTTCCGACGGGCCTCTACACACATGCTGTGTAGAATGCACACCGTTTTGTAGATCATAATCAGCTGCTTCACAAAACGGCACCGTCCTGGGTTCTAGGCAATATGAAACCGCTTCGTCAGGACGCCAAACAGCCGCTCAACATCCTTGCGAATGGCCTCCTGCAGACAATTGAATGTATTTGCCTCGTCGGGCAATGGAATGGGGCGGGGCGACACCAGGAAGGCGTAACGAGGGTAGATACCATCGACAAGGTAGTATGGTAGCGTGCGACGTGTCTCATTGATGGAAAAGGGCACTTCCCGCCGCGGCCACCGGCCGGCCGTGACGTCGAGGTAGAGGGGCAATTGGTTCAAAACGTTAATGTCGTTCAAGCTCCCGGGGGCACCGACAAACAGGTGCCAAATCCACAGGTCCTCATCTCAGCGGCCTCGCCGACAACGCCGCGCGAGCCCTTCCGGCTCTGATACGCGCCCGCCATGCCCGTCGTGCACTGATGTCTCTCCCAGTGCGTGCACCCCAGCGAGCCCATGCATCCAAGAAAGCCACGCTCCGCATTGCGCTCCATCATCTTCTTCAGCTCCAAATTGTTGGGACGGCGCAGGTAAGTTGATCCCCACCGCCGCACAATGAACTCCAGCAATAGCTTTGTCGCCTGCGCCACAGTAGAACGAGAATACGCATTTACTCGACCGCACGGTCGGCCGCCTCGCCGTACGCGATGACGCGGAAGGCGGCAACGACCTTCTGAAGAGGGTGGGCCTGCAGGCGACCATTCGCGTTGATCCACTGCTGGAAGAGCGGCTCGTCCTTCACCGCCTGGTAGACGCGTCGAAACACACTGCGCGACACAAGAAACCGCGTCTCAAAGTCACGGTCGTCGTAGATGGGCCCCTCCGCGTTAACCAAGAAGTCATCGCGCTGGATGTTGAAGAGCCCAGCGGCAAAGTCGTGCCGCTTGTTTGGCCGACACCCCGCAACTGAGCCACGATAGCGACGACGGCGGTGTGCACGGCCGGATCGCGACCCTCGTCGAAGCAGGAACAGCATGCCCATGTGGGCGCGCACAGCGGCACAAATGACGCCACCATTGTCCTCGGCGAGCAAAGATGCAGTGCTCGACAGCCCCGCCTCGTTCGCCTCCACGAGTGCACAGTAGAGGGTCGCTTGGGCGGCTGTTCGAGTCATGCTTATACCTGTCGGAGTACGACGGCCATGCAACGTGCTTACATCGTTGATCTGCACGATTGCTCCCCGATTGGCTTTCCAGGGGCTGGAGCCGTGGCTGTTTGCGGCATCTTGATTGGACACGCGGCACTATTGGTGCCTGTCATGTGAATGTTTCCCTTGTAGAGATTAGCCACACGTCGCGGCCGACGCCGTCGTCTGTCGTTTCGACGTGTGTGCATTGGCCCGCGGCCGGTTTCCCGCGGGCGCTTTGTATGTGCCCACTGCCCTTTGCGGGGGGGGGTGGGGCTTGGCCCGCGGGCTGTTTCTCGCGGGCGATTTGTCTATCCCCGTTGCCCTGTACAGGGGGGGTGGGGGCAGGGCGCCCTGTTTGGCGTGTTCCAGCGGGATGGGTTGGTGCCGTGCGCACGCCGTGCGCGCGAGCATATGGTGCTTTGCTATATTTTGCAATGTTAGGTCGACGGCATGTTTGCCCAAAGACGCATTGGACCACTAAGTCCCGAGTTCACCGCGTGAGTGAGGTGAGTGCGACAGCCAATGAAATTCGATTAATGGTGCGCTCGCGTGCAGCGGTGAGCCCCTCTCTCCCGCTCATCTGCAGCACTGAGTTGCTTTCTCCCGCTCTGCAGCAGCAGTGAAGCCTCTCACTCCCGCGTCAGGTGGATTGCGTGTTTGACGTGGACCGCGGCGTTTGCCGCGCCGCCTTCAATGGCAACACGACGAGTCGTCTGGCAAGCGCCCTCCTCAATGCCGCAGATGACGACAGGCGCAATGGCGCCTGGGCCCGTGGTCGACCGGGCGGCGTCGACCGCCCGACACGGCTGAGCGCCCTTCTCCCCTCCTCCCCCACGGTCTTATACTTTGCCGTGTGACACGCGTCGCGCCCCCGGCGACTGCGACACGCTGGGGGCGGCCGCATGTTGGTCGATCTTCGTGTCGGCGGTTGCCGACCTTCTGGTGCTTGGCGAGCAGCAGTCGCCCTTGCTGGGTCCCCCCCCCCTCCAGGAATTCCCTTTGGCACCTCACGGGTGTCTCCTGTGCAACGGCTTTGCCACTTTGCCGGGTTTGTGACCTCTGCCGCTGTCCTTGGGGATCTCTCACCGTCGCAGCCGCTTCACACGCGGCGCTGCTGCCTCACGCCATCTGAGATCTGTGACGCATTGTTTGCGCCACTGTTGGGGCCCCCCCCGCTCCACGACGTCCCTGTGGCGCCTCGCGGGGGGCTCCTGTGCAGCGGCTTTGCCACTTTGCCGTGTTTGCAACCTCTTCCGCGGTCCTTGGTGATCTCTCACCGTCGCACCCGCGTCACAAGCGGCGCTGCCGCCTCACGCCATCTGAGATCCGTGACGCCTTTTTTGCTCTGCATGGAGGGCACTCCGATTTGATCTTGGCGCCGGGGGGCCGTGGCTGTGCGGGTTTGGGCCAAAAGAACACCGCCGGGGTTGCCTACGTGTTGTCGTTTTCCGGGTACCACGAGCCACGGCGGCAAGTGACCCACCATCGTGTCGCTGGTCGCTGTGGGGGGAGCACGTCGGCGGCGACGGGTGGCGTGCCAGGCGGGGGTCCAGCTAGCGCACCGCCTTTGACGTTGCCGCGCCATATGCGATGAGGTGCGGCATTTGTCACTTCGTTGCGCCAGTCTACGGGACGGGCCACACGGCTCGCACGTGCCCTCTTCGGCAGACGCTGTGCCGCCGCAGCCTTCCGCGCGACCACCCCTTTTCGGAGAAGGGGCAGTGCGGCAACGCTAAGTGCGTGCACCACAAGATTTGCGGCGTCTGCGGCCTCACCGGGCACCAGTACGGCACACAAATGTACGCGTTCGACCGGTGGAAGCTGACCGACGGGCGGCTGCTGCGCAAGAAGTCAAACCGGGCGCTGGACGAGACCGACTTTGTCTGCGTCCTCATGACGGACGCTACGGTGCGCAACCTTGTTAGCAACACCCAGAGTGTGTCTGCTGCCGCGTCACAGGTCGGCATCGAGCGGCGTCGCAACGTCTCCCGGCTGCGAGCCAACACGCGCGCCGAGGGAGTCGGTTTGGACGAGTCCGTGCGCCTGATGCAGTCACTTGGGAGCCCCGCCGCGTTGCTGCAGGGGGACAACAAGGTCGCGTTCGACGCGCTCGTCGCCGCCCGCGACGAGGGAGCGGTAGCGGCCAACCGCCGCGCTGCCGACGCGGTGAAGAGCGACGTTGACGGCGACGATGGCCACGGGGCCCCGAAAGACGACGAGCTCGACTGCGACGTCGACGAGGACGCCGATGAGGACGGAGATGTCAACGCGGCTGCGTTCGGGAGTCGCGGCAAGCGGGTAAAGTCCTTGCGGGGCCCCCCCGGCGGCCGCATGGGGCTCTATGCCGCTGCAATAAACAAGGGCAATGCTGCGCGGGGCAAGAGGAAGGGCAAGGCATCGAAGGACCCGAAGGCCGAGGTGAAGCCGCTGCTCCCCGATGCGGTTGACTTAGAGAGCCTCTGGCCGCGCGGCACGCGCCAGCCGTGGTCGGCCTGCATGCCCGACTTTTATGATTCGGACTTTGGGTCCCTTCCTCCTCTCAAGGTCGCACACCTGGTGATCGAGCAGATGTGCCGATGCCCCGTCGCCAACGCGGACCCAGAGCTGGCGTCTAGCTTGATTGCGGGGTCGATACAGTCGCACTTGCGCGGGTATACGCTGATGACTGGCACGCTTTCGGCCGCCCAAGTGGCCGATTGGCTCTGCTCAACAATGCCGGACTCCATGAAGCCTGCGCTGCTGACAACAATTGCGGTGTCTGTCGACACCCTTGTCCGTCGTCGCGCGGGTCTGTTGGCGGAGTCATCTCGGGGCATCGGCAGCGGTGGCCCCTCCAACACCGCATCTGCTGGACGTACAGCGCTGTCGCCGACGTTGGCGCGCCGGGGCCTGCCCGCTGGCAGTGCGCTGTCTGCGTTGCAGTCGGCTGCGGTGGTGGCGGCATCGCCGGACATGCCGGTTGTGTCGGCTGTGCCCGTCCTGGATGTGGACGGCATGCTCGTCGGGGACTCCAACTTCCCGGCCGGCGTCGAATTCGTTCGTGGTGTCAACACAACACTCGCGCGCGCTGGAAGGACGGGTGGTACGGCAGGCATTGCCGACGAGGCTGGGCGTCGTGGCCGTGTCGGGGAGGTCGAGGAATTGAATGGTGATGACGGAGAGGCGCCCGAGGGCGCATTTGACGAGGCCTCTGGTATGCTTCCGGGGGGTGCTGCCAAGTGAGGGGCTCGTTTCTCTTTGGATGTCCGGGCAGCTGGCGATAGCCGGGGTCCGTCGAGTCCCCCCGGCGTTCTTTTGTGTGGTGTTGGACTGCGCTCAGTTGTTCGTGTGCTCTCGGTGTCGGTAGTAGACGTAGTATTGTCCTCGGCGTTCGTTCGAAAGGAATGATGCAGCTGTCAGAAGCGGCCGTGCCGGCCAAGTGCCTTGTCCCTTTAGCTGGGTTCCCGAAACCGTTCGTCACAGCGGCAATGCCGGTGCCGGATGTGTCGGCGGGGGCCGAGTGGTTGAAGCTCAGGGGCTGCGGCACCGTCGTGCCGGTGTGGACGGCTGCGTTGTCGTGTGCGTTTCAAAAGGTTCTGTTTCAGACTAAGACACTGGGCATTTCGAGGCGGAGGGACATCCCAGCCCGTTCACGCTGGTGGACGCCGCGCTTCCTTCCAGCATCTCCCAAGGAGCCACCTTTGCTCTGCAATCTCTGTCGCAGTACCACTGCAACATTCTGATGACGAACGCAACAGAGTCGTTTATTGTCCTGAGTGCTTCCACCCTACGCCCCATTCGCATGCCGTCGACGCAACCCGCGGTCACCCAAAGTCAGACAAAGGGGAGAAATGGATAGCGAGACCCGGAGAGGCATCCTCTGCCTCCGCCGCCGCGGTATCGGCCGCTTGAGCTGCTGCAGTGGCTGCAGCTGCATCTGCATCCGCGGCCGCCCCGGCAACGGCGGCCGCTGCGACGACAGCGGCCGCCTCCTTGTCGGCGGCCCGGAACGCGTCGAAAGCTTCGTCAGCCGCAGCTACTGCGGCCTTAACGCGCGCAGACGGAACGCCGGGGACCGCCGCTGCCAACGCCATGGTCTCGGCCTGTTGAGCTTGCACACCGATCACACGAAACAGGTCCACGCGCGACAGTGCTTGTTTTGCTTTTGACGACAGTGTGGCTGCCGACAGTACCGTCGAAGAGGTGTGGCTCGCGCGTAGTGGGGCGCGCAGACCACCGCTGTGGTCTGGCCTGGACGGGGTCCCTCCGGTTTCCCGCCATCTACGCTTCAGCAGCGCGGCTACGACAGCCGAAGAGCCATCCAGCAATGGCCTGACCGGCATAACATGTCGCTGCAGCCTGCCGAGGGACACAAGATCCCACGTCTCGTCGGACGGGAAGCGTACATCAGGTCGCCGTCGGCGCACGCGACCCCCTATCCGAGAAACGCCGCCATTGGCCGCGAATTCGACCCGCGGCAGCAAGTGGGCTTTGTTGCACGGCCGCCGCTCACGAGGATAACGAGGAGGTAGTCCGCCCCGGCGGCACCCGCCAGCCGGATCGAGACCGCTCCACTGGGGGCTCATAGGGGGTGGAAACCGAGCGCGACACTCTCTTGGAGAACGGTCAAATGGGGGGGAGGGGGAGAAAACGTGCGCGAAAGGAAGCAGACGTGTGGGCCGACTTGATTGCGGTCTCTGGAAAGATGTCCGCTGCCAGCAGCGCCACGCTGATGCGCAGTCAACTGGACGAGACGGGGACATGCGATACCGCAGATACGGAGGACCGAGCCCCCAAGGGGGAGGGGGGCGGAGGATGGCGGGTCGGCACCGGAGTGGGGAGCCGGGAGGAGGGAGCCGCGTGCCAGGCGGGCGAGCGGCAGTCAGACTGCAGTTGAGAAGCATGCCGGGCAGAGCGGATGCTAAACACGCGCTTGTCATGTCCAACGAGGTCATGAGGCCGGTTCCGTGCTCAGCGCAATCCCGGTGGGCTGGTCCCGTGGGTTGACAGCGGTCAACCAATCACATTTCGAATGGGCGGCGTGATCTCTGCCAGATGCGTGGTGGACTGTGTCAAAGCGGTCGCCCTTCGCCACCGGCTTCAAACCGGATCTCTGTGGTTTGCGGGCCACGAATGACGAGTGGCCGAACGAGACGTGGAACGCTGCCCATTGCCTTGCGCTCCGCGTGTCTTCCCCGCTTCTGGGCTCCCTTGCACTGCCTGTCGCACGAGCTCCGTCGACTGCGACGTCGTGTTGTTGCTGTTGTCGAGACGACACGTGTGCCACCCTCGCGGAATCCAAGAGCTCTCGCTAGTCAAGCGGCGACTGTGGAATGGCGTCTGCCTCCCCACCGCACGGTGAACTTGTCACTGTCAAGGCCGAACCAGCACCCGCCGTGGCCATCAAAATAGAAGCCGCCGCGTCGGACGCAGCACATCGGCGGCGGGTTGCTGTCTCCATCCACCGTCAACTCCGATCCAGTCGGACATTGTCCCCAGCGGCCGGTGAAGCTCTGGAGCAGGACGCCGAGGATATTTTGGCGCGTCCTATGCAGCGAAACAACATGGGACAGGCGCAAGCCGTTCGCCATGCTGCGGCGCCTTTGGCGTGCGTTGCTCGCGCCACCGGCATCCACCCTATCTCTCCGGGCCCCACCGACGGAGGATGCGCCTCCGCCCCGGCCGTAGCGCAACCTGCGGCGCCGCTGCGGACGGCAGCGCCGACGTCCTTTGTCGGCGCCGTCGGCTCGGGCCATGATTGTGTTCCCGCTGTCGCGAACGCTTCTTTGCGTCTGTCTGACGTGGCAGCGGGGTTGGCGTGCGGCGCTGCTGCTCCGGGTGCGATGGGCCCGTCGGCTGCTCCCCCCAGTGCGGAGCCCGCTGCTGCAATGAACGCGGGCTGTGCACGTCAAGCCGTGCGCCCTCCAACCGCCACGGGCCAAGACCCGGGGGCAGATTTGACGATTGCCGGCATCCGCTCGTACACCCCTGCACAAGTGGCGGAGGCGGTGGCTGCCGTAGCCTGCGTCCATCTGTCTATCGAGAGGCAGGTGGATCTCACGCGGGCTATTTTCCTGGCTGCAGAGGAAGGGGCCATCGACGGCAACGTTGTGCTGTGCGCTCCCGAGGAGGATGTGGTTGCGTCGCTTCTTTCTCTCTCTCGTCGAACGTGCCGGGGAACAATTCCGTTTGGCACCCGTGTCCGTGTCTTGCGCTTCGTCCGGGCGCAGCGTTTGCATGCACCGGGGTCCTTTTTGTGATATGGTTTGGGAGTGGGGCGGTATGCATCTGAGGTGGGCGGAACTAGTTTGCCAAGACTTGTCGTCTGTGTGATGTCCCCAAGGGGTCCCGTGCAGAAGGGTAAAAACACGACAGCGCGTCAGTGAAGGTGTCACTCTTTTCGTTGCATGAGCACTCTCTCGGAGGGCCTGTTCTACGTGCGGCGCGGTTAACGCGGCGACGCACATCACCAGCGTGACGGTCGATCCAGAACGAGTGATCGTTGGCACCCTGAGGAAGTCTGCCGCAGCGCTGCTCGCGACGCCATCGCCTAGGCGCAGGTGCCTCGCCCGACGAAGCCGGCGGTGGCGACCGCGGCGGTGGTGGCGACGACGGCAGCTGTGGCGGTGGCCGGAATGGCTCGGTGGCGGAGGAGGTGGCCACCGTAAGCCGCGGTCGTGGCAGCAGGGCGACGAAGGGGACGGCCGCGCTGTGCTGCGGCCACGCTGGCGGTCACTGCCGCGGAGGAAAATTGGCGGCGGTGGAGGGGGTCTCGGCGGTGCAGGAGAGGTTCGGGTGTGGGGGCGGTAACGGTGTTGGCCGCGGTGGCCGCTCCGGTGGCCGTGTCGCCTCCCACGGAATCGGACGCGTCCGCAGGCCTTTTAGCAGGGCGGCGGGAATGGTGGCGGTGGTGGCGGCGGAGCTGCCGGCGGTGTCACTGCACCAAGGCGGAAATGCTGGCCGTGGCAGGGCGGCAGCGGGGCAGCAGCGGCGGGCGCTGCGGTGGCTGTGCCGACGCGTGTGTCAGCGGCGGCCGTGGTGACGGCGCGGCAGCAATAGGCTCGCTCGGTGGCCGTGCCGTCACCCACGGAATCGGTGGCATCTGCGGTCGTTGTGGCAGGGCGGCGGAATTGGCGGTTGTGGTGGCGGTGGCGCTGCCGGCGGTGGCGCTGCACCAAGGCGAAAGTGCTCGCCGTGGCAGGCCGGTAGCGGGGCAGCAGCGGCGGTCGCTGCGGTGGCCGCGCCGACGCTTGTGGCAGCGGCGGCCATGGCGACGGAGCGGAAGCAATAGGCTCGCTCGGTGGCCGTGCCGCAACCCACTGCAGCGGTGCAGCCCGCGTCCCTTGCGGCAGGCCGCCGTTAACGACAGAGGTGGCCGTGGCAGCGGTGACGGTGGCTGCGGCAGCGGCGGCGGAGGCGGCGGCTGCGTCTTCGGTGGCGGCGGAGGTGGCGGTGAGGAAGGCGGTAGAAGCGGCGAGCCGAACAAGCTTTTGGTATCGAGGGGCAGCATTGACAAGAACCGAGCAATGGCAACGATGGGGGTCGTCTGCTTTGTGGGTCTTTTGGTGGCACGGGTGGCGGCTGCGCAGGGCCGTCCGGGCCGGTAGTCGCCGCATCGGGGTGTTGTAAGGGCGGGCGGCGAGACCGGCGGCGCACCGCTCGTCCCTGCTCCGGGAGTCGCCATGGAACGGCGGCGGTGAGACAGCAGCCCCCTAGCGCTGTTGCTGTCGCCACCGCTGGCGCGGCGGCGGTGCAGCGGCGCGATGCGCGTGAGTTTGTGCTGGCAAGGATGGCGTCGGTGTCCAGCAGAGCGCGTCGAGGGCGCAGTTGGTCGCGGGGCCCGTTGGCCGCAGCGGCGGAGGGAGAAGTCGGCGCTATTTTCGGCAGAGAGCGGCAGCGGCTACGACTACGCTGAGATGGGTGTGTCAAGAAAGAGAAAAACTAATACCAACATCTGTACGCAACGTGCAGGGACACACCCTTTCACAGAAGCAATACTGCCACCTTGTCAGCGACGCGCTGGAACTGGCCCGTAATCTGGGCCATCGTCAGCCTTCCAATGGCCGCCGCCATCAGCTGCATGGGCTCGTCCAAGTACTGGCCATTGGAGTAGACCAGGTCTCGTACGTGCTTTTTGAGCTCTGAGAAGACACCTTCCACAGGCTGCAGGTTCGGGGAGTAGGCCGGCAGGCGGATGTGGTGCATGCCGTTTGTCTGCATGTACTCGTCACCAACCTCATTGTGTATCCCGGCGTTGTCGTAGAGCACCACGCAAGCGTCAGGCTGCAGCTCCCATGCCAGGCCCGGCACGTACTTGCTCATTCGCATGTCCAGGCACTGGAGGAACAGCCGCCAGTCGTCCGCCGTCTGTGCAGTCCCCAGGACAACCGTCTGCGACCAGACGACTCCCATGGTCATGGACACGGCCATCATCGTGCTCGTCTTGGGCACCGTCCGCGGGTCGCGGTCCAGCAGCTCACATCGCTCCCCCTTCATCGTGCGCCCGTACTTACGGTACACGTCTCCGCCGTCAGTGTGAGTCTCGTCCACACTGACGAGGCAGCGCAGAGGCACGGCATTCAACATGACGGCAAACGCACGCTGATCGTGCTCAGAGCGCTCGACGAAGAGCCGCTCGACGCGCTTGCGCGTGTACCCCAAGTGTCGCATGACGCGGTACACCGTGGACGCGCTGACGTACCGATGGTCCACGTCCGGGTAGTGCGTGGCTAAGGTAACCAGGAGATCGACGTGGTCGCGCAGGAGGGCGGCGGGTTCCTCTTCCACCAGGAGCTTGACGGCGCGCACCAGGTCGACGTTACGCACCGCCGCGTCTGCGTGCCTGTTGTGCAAGTCGGGGTTCGCCCAGACGGAGCCAGTCGCCAGAAGCGCTCGCTTCCATCGTTCAATTGAGTGCGTCGAGCAGCCCACGAAGAGGGCGACATCATCGATGGCGTAGCCCTCGTCCAGGAGACCGAGCGCGTGCAGGCGTTGCTACTCGGAGAACATACCAGCGAACCAGCACACGTCGCACTCCTTCTCCTCTCAGGAGCCGTTCGCTGTAGCCGCACGGAAGAAAGCCTGCCCGTTGTTGTCTGCGTCCCCTGCGCCAGCAGACGCGAGGGTGAGCAGGGTGGTGCCCGACGAGGTTGCCGTGCAGTCCTTGGTGGCCACCAGGTGGCTCGTGGCGTCGTGTCGCTGCACCGCGAAGTGGTTGACGGGGCCGCCCGCGTCGTGCTCCCGGCTGCGGATGGGCGCCTGGGTGATGTGAGGGGTGCTGATGATGAAAGATGTGGAGGCCAAGACCTCGGCCGTCGTGTGGCTCCACACCGGCAGGTGCATTTTCGGCCTCCCATTTCGCACTTCGCAGTCCTGATGTTGCAGTTTTCCTGTTTGCCAGGGTGGCCTCCCTGAGGGAGGCTCCTTGCGCATTGGCATGAAAAACAGACCTCAGACTGTCGCCGTTCCACGGACATTACTTCACAATCCAGAGTCCAAAAGGACCGTAGCGGCGAGTTCTGTCCCGTGGTATCGGCGAGCTCCTCTGAAGTCACGGACGGCTGCACTTCGCCACGTCTGCTCATGGCGATTCACCGAGTCAGACACGGCATGCGCAATACGTCGCTCGCCACCGCAGGAGTATTGGGACACAGACGCAGCGGCTTCAAGTAAAGAAGCGATAGTTTGCACCCTTCGTGCCATCCCGTGTCACTTCAGTCGTGATCGAGGACGTCGTGTGTGGACGAGTGTCTCAGTGCAGAGAGACGCCCCGGACGACGGGGCCATATCTGATCCATACGAGGATCAGAGGAAACGGCGATATCCCCAGGCCCCGTCAAGCGAGCTTGAATGTCTGTGAGCTTTGTTGACGCTTGGGCAGGCACTCGATATCCCGTTCCTGTCGCGGAGTGGTGTCCCCCTGGCGTGTGTGAGCGCCGAGGCATGCTTTTGGTGATCAGGCAGTGTAGAGACAGCTTCACGTTTTTTACTGCCGCCCGGGCTAGTCCCCGGTAGCCATCACAAACATAAGGCCTATCTCCAGTCTGGAACTTTTGCCGAACAACGCCGCGGCGCATTTGGTACTTGCAGCAGATCCTGGTGCCCAGCCGGCTAGCGCGCCAGCCCGTCAGCCTCTCCGGTCGCCCGGGTCGCCGTCGGCTGGGCATCGCCCTTGTCCAGCAACAGGGCGCCCTGAACGCCTTGCTGACATCAACAACAGAGCTTTGTGTACCTCATTCGGCGTCTCACGCCCCCCTTCAAGCTGTATGAACTGGTGGCGCAACCCCGAGGGCGCCGGTTATGCGCAACGCCCGCCCGATGGCCTCCGTCGTCTCAAGCATGGTCCTCCTTCATTGGACTTGTCCAAATCGGACCCAGTCGTGCTGAAAACGAACAGGCAGCGGTGCTCCTCCTCAGGGATGCCTCTGCGCTCCCAGATAAACGACAGAGTGTGGATGCCATCTCAGGGATGCCTCTGCGCTTTCAGAGAGAAGACAAAGCGTGGATACCCTCTTGACGCCAGAGAAGGACAAGCCGTCGAACCGCCGCAAGGCCGATTTGCTGGCACTTGGTCACAAAAGCACTCATGTCAAAAGCAGGGCCATTGCGATGCCGAATTCAGCGGACCCAACGACGTTCCCAACAACTGACATTCACGAGAGCCAACGTCAGACGAGGGCTGTAAGCACTTCATGTGCATTTTGCTGGCGCGATCTCTCCTCTGCAGCGAACAATGTGTGGTTGAGATGGAGATCCGCATTGTGGGCCACACGTTGGTCAGTCTGAGGCATTCAGCGAATCTCGTGTCGTCGGCGCCACCGCCGCCGTCGTCGGCGCCACCGCCGCCGTCGTCGGCGCCACCGCCGCCGTCGTCGGCGCCAC
>ENA-ORXC01001598-ORXC01001598.1-marine-metagenome-genome-assembly--contig:-NODE-1598-length-13166-cov-3.741157_pt1 | contig 13166 bp, 8 predicted proteins | sample MGYA00237865_ERZ511478 | MGnify/ENA metagenome assembly ERZ511478 | reverse complement strand
CACCGCCACCCCCCCGCGCTGGATGCTGACGAAGCACCCCGACATGCTGGCGATGGATGCGGAGGGCCGCCCGCGCGGGTTCGGCTCGCGCCGGCACTACTGCTTCGCGCACCGGGGGTATCGCGCGGAGAGTCGCCGGATCACGGAACTGCTGGCCGCGCGCTACGGCGCACATCCCCACGTCGCCGCGTGGCAGACCGACAACGAATACGGATGCCACGACACGACCGTCAGCTATTCGGATGCCGCCCGCACCGGCTTTCGCGACTGGCTGGCGCAGCGGTACCAGAGCGTGCAGGCGCTCAACCGGGCCTGGGGCACTACCTTCTGGTCGATGGAGTATGGCGGGTTCGACGAGATCGACCTGCCCAACCTGACGGTAACCGAGGCGAATCCCGCCCACCGCATGGCCTTTCGTCGGTTCGCATCGGACATGGTGCGCGATTTCAATGCGGAGCAAGTGCGCATCATTCGCGCCCGTACCGACGCCCCCGTCGCCCATAACTACATGGGCCGCATCACCGATTTCGACCATTTCGCCGTGGGGGCCGATCTGGATATCGCGAGCTGGGACAGCTATCCGCTGGGCTTTCTGGAAGACCGGATCGAGGACGACGACGGCCACAAGCGCGCCTATGCCCGCGCGGGCGACCCCGATTTCCAGGCGCTGCACCACGATCTCTACCGCGCCGTGGGCCGGGGGCGGTGGTGGGTGATGGAGCAGCAGCCCGGCCCTGTGAACTGGGCGCCCGTCAACCCCGCGCCCCTGCCCGGCATGGTGCGGCTGTGGTCGTGGGAGGCGTTTGCCCACGGGGCCGAGACGGTCTGCTATTTCCGCTGGCGGCAGGCCCCCTTCGCGCAGGAGCAGATGCATGCGGGCCTGCTGCGCCCGGACAGCGCCGATGCGGCGGCGATGGAGGAGGTGCGGCAGGTGGCGGCGGAGATGGCCGATCTGCCCGAGGCGCAGACCGCCCCCGCCCCCGTCGCGCTGGTCTTCGACTACGCTTCGGCCTGGGCGTGGGAGATTCAGCCTCAGGGGACCGGGTTCGACTATTTCCGGCTGGTATTCGAGACGTATCGCGCCCTGCGCAAGCTGGGCCTCGATATCGATATCCTGCCGTCGGGGGCCGAACCGCAGGGCCACGGGCTGATCCTCGCCCCCGGCATCTTCCATGCCGACGATGCCGCGATTCGCGCCCTGACCGACAGCGGCGCGGTGTGCCTGTTCGGCCCGCGCTTCAACTCGAAGAATGCGGAATTCTCCATTCCCGTGCCGTTGCCCCCGGCCCTGCCCGGCCTCGACGCCACCGTCACCCATGTCGAGAGTTTCCGCGCCGACATGCCCCGCCCCCTCGCGGCGGGCGGCACGGTGCGGCACTGGATGGAGGCGGTGGAGACGTCCGAGACGGTGACGGAGCGGCTGGAGACGGGCGAGCCGGTGCTGGTCACGCGCGAGCCGGTGCATTACTTGGCCGCATGGCCCGACGAGATGGCCTTCGCGCGCATCCTGACCGACCTGTGCGCCGGGGCCGGGATCGCCGTGACCCCCATGCCCGAGGGCGTGCGGATGCGCCATTGCGCGGGACATCGCTTCGTCTTCAACCATGCGGATACCCCCCGCGAGTTCGGCGGCGACACCCTGCCCCCGGCGGCGGTTAGCGTTTTCAAGGGCAACGGGTTCGTTGCCCGACCCGGAAAACGCGCCAAAACAAAAAGATAGAGCATCCTGAACGATCCTCATATCGTTCAGGATGCTCTAGCTGGCGGCGGATGCCGGAGGGCGATCTGCCCTGACGGCGAGGCATGTTTCGCCGCCTCCCGCTTTCGGCTCGGACGCGCGATACGCCACCCTGACCCGATGCAACGGCAGTTCGCCTTGACGAGACCACCGCCGCGACGCCCGAACACGATCCTGCGAGCGCGGGGCGGCGGGTCGGACGCGGCAGGGCGGATTTGCTATCGATACGCAGCCCCTCCCCAACCCCGAGGCCCCGCATGATCCGCATCCCGACGCTGACCGCCCTGCTCGCCACCCTCGCCCAGCCCGCCCTCGCCACCGTCACGGGGGGCGAGATCATGCAGCAGCGGGGGGATGGGAAATTCGTCAAGCTGGAGACGGACGAGGCGTTCTCGGTCGGGTTCGACACCTTCGACGACGACAACCTCTATGCCTTCGACGAGGACCAGAACATCCTGCTGGAAAACGCGATCGAGGTCGATATCGGCGGCGAGGACGGCCGGATCGCGGCGGGAACCGTGGTCGCCAGCCATTACGTCTTCTTCGACAGCCTCGCCGGGGTGCATATCGGCTACGTCGATTTCGACGCCGCCATCCTGGGCATCGCGGCCTTCCAGGACACGATGGCCGCCACCGACTTCCTCGCCAATACCGATGTCGAGTATATCAGCCCCGACCTGCGCGGGCTGGAGCGCGGGGACCGGGTATGGGTCGACACGGACGACCCCCGACGCCTGTGGGTCTACTGGGCCGGATCGTCGCCGGGGGATTACATCCGGGTGTTTACCGCGAAATCGGCGGGGGCGTATAGTTGAGGAAGTGGTGTACTTTTGCCCGCTTTGCGCTTGAAGCACCCATCTGCACCAACGGAGACCATGGCGCGGCCACGTCATGGGTCATTGAAAGTATAAAAATAGAAATTTTATAATACCCGACCACAATCAATCGATAATTCGGATCACATAGTTCTTACAGTCGAATTTAGTTGCATATAATATACCAGGAATAGCTTTAGATCTTAAACGTGATAAATATCACACAGATTATCAATAGAGTGATGGACACTTACTTCAGTAAATTTCGGAAGGAGAAACATCATGTCGAAGATCTTGACGTCAGCAATTACATTCACCCTACTCGCAGCCGCTTCATTTCAAGTAAATGCAGCCGGACCTCAACCCGACAGGATGATCGTATGCGAATCCGATCCGCACTTTCAGATTGCGGTATGGGATCTCTGGAAAGGAGGAACGCATCTGCACGGCAACGGCTCCAGAAGCTATTATTACTATCCAAACTGGACGCCAAGCGGCCACGGTGGTTGGCCAGACAACCTGACGCCGCTGGAATTTGCGAAATCCTGCAAGCAAAGAGCTCTTAGAGGCGAGCTAGCGCCGGCGCTTGGCCTTGGTGGCGCGGATGTCAACGAAGCCGTGGAGGGCGTCGCGATACAAGACAGGAAACGGTGATCGAATTCGAATACGCCGCCCGCCATCCCGGCGGGCGGAATTCTGGATAATTGGGCGAGCTGTAAATAAACAATTCGCAGGGCGAGTCGAAGAAGCCTTGCCACTCCCCGTTCCCCCCCGGCCCCGAACGCCCTATACCCCCCGCATGGAACGCTCGCTCTTCGCCTATGTCTGGAAGCACAGCCGCCGGGAGCAGATCGTTCTGCTGGTGCTGACGGTGCTGACCTTCCCCATCCTCTACGCGACGCTGGAACTGCCCAAGGTCATCATCAACGATGCCATCGGGGCCGAATCCGATACCGTCGCGGCCTTCGGGGTCGAGATGGGGCAGATCACGTATCTGCTGGCGTTGTGCTTCGCGTTTCTGGGGGCGGTGATCGTGTGGGGCCTCGTGAAGATGCGTCTCAACACGATGAAGGGTATCCTCGCCGAGCGGCTGCTGCGGCGGTTCCGATACATCCTGATCGGGCGCATCCTGCGGTTTCCGCTGCCGCATTTTCGTGGCACGTCCCAGGGCGAGATGGTGTCGATCGTGACATCCGAGGCCGAGCCGCTGGGCGGGATCATGGGCGATGCGCTGGCGCAGCCGGTGTTCCAGGCCGGACAGATGCTGACGATCCTCGTGTTCCTGTTCGTGCAGAGCGTGTGGCTGGGCCTGACGGCCATCGCGCTGATCCCGCTCCAGGCATGGCTGATCCCCAAGTTGCAACGACAGGTCAACGTGCTGAACAAGGCGCGGGTGCAGGAAGTGCGGCGCTTCTCCGAGCGGATCGGCGAGACGGTAGCCGGGGCGGGCGACATCCGCGCCAACGGGATCTGGCCCTATACCATGGCGCATTTCACGGAAGGGCTGGGGCGGTTGTTCGACATCCGCTACCAGATCTACCAGAAGAAATACTTCATGAAGTTCGTGAACAACCTGATCACGCAACTGACGCCGTTCTTCTTCTTCTCGGTCGGCGGGTATCTGGTGATCAATGGCGAGTTGACGCTGGGGGCGCTGGTCGCGGGATTGTCGGCGTACAAGGATCTGTCCTCGCCGTGGAAGGAACTGCTCGCCTACTACAACCAGACCCAGGACATGGGCGTGCGCTACGAGACGATCGTGGAACAGTTCGACCCCCCCGGCCTGCTGGATGCCGCGCTGGTCGAGGGGCGGCCCGGGAGCTATCCCGCGCTGGACGGCGATATCGTGTTCGAGAACGTGACGGTGCGCGAATCGGATGGCGGGACGGTGCTGGACCGGCTGTCGATGACCATCCCCGCCGGGGCGAATGCCGCGCTGGTGATGGGCGGGGCGGCCGAGCGCGCGGCGGTCACGCAACTGCTGTCCCGCTCGATCCTGCCGACATCGGGGCGCATCACCATCGGGGGCGCGGACATGACGACCCTGCACCAGGGCGTGATCGGCGCGCGGATCGGCACGGCGGACACCAAGCCCTATCTGTTCAAGGGGCGGGTGGAGGACAATATCCACCTCGCCCTGCGCCTGTCCCCCGCCGCCACCGGCGACGACCCCGACGAGACGCTGGCGAAGGCGCTGGCGGAGGCGCGCCGGGTCGGTAACAGCGACGAGCGGTCGGACCTGCCCTGGCTGACCCTCGACACCGCGCGTTTCGACAGCGAGGACGCGCTGTACGACTGGTGGCAGCGCATCACGGAGGTTCTGGGCACCGACCAGTGGCTGCTCAATCGCGGGCTGGACGTCACGTTTCCGCCCGGAACCCACCCCGACCTCGCGGCGGGCATCGTGGCGCTGCGGCCCGAGGCGCGGGCGCGTCTGGCGGCGGCGGGGATGGACAAGGCGATCCACTTCTTCGACAGCGCGGCCTTCAACCCCGGGCAGGCCATCGGCGGCAACCTGCTCTATGCGGCGTCCAAGCGGCGTCTCGACCCGCTGACCCTGGCCGAGGATGCCGGATTCGCCGCGTTTCTGGACCGCGCCGACCTGCGCCGCGAGACGCTGGATCTGGGGGCGGATCTGCTGGCGGTCATCGCCGTCACCTTCGTCGATTCGGGGGGCGAGCATCCGCTGCTGCGCCGCATGGGGCTGGAACCGGACCTGTTCGCCTGGCTGGCCCGGATCGACGCGCGCCGGGCGGCGGGGGGCGTCGGCTCGCTCTGCGCTCTCGACAGCCTGCTGCTGTGCGCCCTGCCCTTCTGCTTCACCGCCGACCAGATCGGGGCGGGGTTTCCCGAGGCGCTGAAGGCGAAGATCGTCGGCATCCGCCGGTCCCGCGCCGCCACGCTGGACGACTGGGCGCGCGAGCGGTTCTCGCCCATCGACCCCGATGCCTTCATCGAGGGGATCACGGTGCTGGAGAATCTGTTCTTCGGCAAGCGTTGCCGCGACGCCGAGGCGCTGGACGACGCCCTGCACGACCTGGCGAAGGATCTGCTGGAGGGGGCGGGCCTGCGCACCAAGGTCGCGGCGCTGATCGGCGACATCCCCGTGGCGCTGGCGGGGTCGAACCTGTCCGCCTTCACCCACGAGCATATCGCCTTCATCCGCGCGGTGATGAAGCGCCCCGATATCCTCGTCCTCGACCACGTGCTGACCGGCCGCGATGCCGCCGAGCGGGTCGATATCCGGGCGCGGTTGCGGGGCCTGCTGCCCGGCACCACGCTGCTGCATCTGGAACCGGCGCTGGAGCGGCGCGAGGATTTCGACACCGTCATCGAGATCGCGAACGGGCGGGTTGCGGGCGAGGCCGGGGGCGAGGCGGGCGACAAGGCCCAGACCGATCTGGCCCGCAAGATCAACGCGCTGGCCAGGGCCTCGCTGTTCGCGGGCCTGTCCCGGTCGCAACTGCGCGTCCTCGCCTTCGCCTCGCGCTGGTTCTCGGCGCGCGAGGGCAGCTACATCTTCCGCGAGGGGGAGGAGGCGGATGCGGCGTATCTGTTCAAGACGGGGGTGGCGGAGCTGATCTGGTCCGATGTGGACGATCTGGATTTCGACCAGCGCTACGTGCGCGCCGGGCGGCTGATCGGCGATCTGTCCGTGATCCGCAGCGACAAGCGCCACATGGACCTGATCGTGCGCGAGGACGTGATCGGCCTGCGCATCGGCGCAACCGAACTGCGCGACGTGATCGCCCACGACCCCGAAATCGCCGTCAAGCTGCTACAGACCGTCTCCGGCTATCTGCTCGACACCGCAGGACACCTGCGCGAGATCGCGCGGGAGGGGCGGGGGGAGTGAGCGGAATCATTGCGCCAGCACCGCCTCCACCCGCCGCAGGTGATCCTCGAATTCGTTGCAGAACACGATCCTCATCGCCTCCGGATCGTAGAACGCATTCGGCTCGCCGCAGGATTCCAGCACCACCTCCACCGGCTGCGCGAGGCGCAGGTCGTCGTTGAGGGTCGCGATTTCGGCGCGCAGGATCCGCGCCGACAGCGACCCGTCATCCCCCGTGAAGCGCAGGGGTGGGCGCAGGCCGGTGGCGGTCATGCCGTCGAGGACCGGTCCCCAGCTTGCGAGGGCCTGGTCGTATTCCTCCGGGCAGGACTCCGCGCGCTCCTCCGGCAGATCGACATCCACTGCAAAGCCCTGCCGTGCCTCCGGATCCGCTCCGTAGAAAAGGCAGGCGGTGTTGTAGATGCGCTGCTCGTCCGGGCCGTGGGTATCCCACCACGCGATCTCGTCGAGTTCCATGTCGCGGATCAGCGCCTCGCCCGCATAGCCGAACACGGCGTCCCGGGCCAGCGACTCGGCGGTTTCCCCCTCGAACAGGGCGTCGGTCAGAAAGATCGAGAACACATCCGCCGCATCCTCCTCCTGCCCGAAGATCGGCACCCGCTCCGTATGGATCGCGGCATGGCCGAGTTCGTGGTAGAAGATGCTGAGGATATTCGCCTCGACGAACCCGAAATCCTCTTCCGCTCCGGCGGGGAGAGGCGCGGCGGTGCACAGGGCGAGGGCGAAGGCGAGTCTTTGCAGCATGGCGGAGCACCCGGTTCGGAAATGAATGGACGTGAAACGGATCTGCGCCCCGGTTCCGGCGGTCCCCCCGATCCTGGGGGGAATTGGCGGCTGTGATCCAGACGAAATCTACCCCGCCAGCGCCGCCACCATCGCCTCGGCTCCGACGAATTCGTCCAGCAGCCTTTCCTCCGCCTCGCCCGAGACCCATTCGCGGCCCACTTCCAGCAGCAGGGGGGCCGACAGGGGCGAGGGGCGGGTCAGGCGGATCGGGTCGATGCGGCCCCGGATGCGGTCGGTCAGGTCGTCGATGCGGTCGAAATCGACCATGCCGCGCATCGCCTCGCGCCGGGTGATGTCGATCATCAGGTGGTCGGGGTCGTATTTCATCAGCGTGTCGTACAGGATGTCGGAACTGACGGTCGCCTGCTTGCCGGATTTCTGCATCCCCGGAAAGCGCCGCTCGATCAGGCCCGCGATGACGGCGGAGTTGCGGAAGGTGCGCTTCATCATCGTCGTGTCGGCCATCCAGCGGTCCAGCCCCTCGCGCAGGCCGTCGGGGTCCAGCAGCGCCTCGACATCCGCCACCGGGTCCAGCGACCAGATCATCAGCGCGTAGTCGTTGGCGACGAAGCCCAGCGGCCCGTGGCCCGCCGCCTCCATGCGTTTCGTCAGGATCAGGCCGAGGGTCTGGTGCGCATTGCGGCCCGCGAAGCTCCAGAACACCGTATGCTCGCGGCCCCGGCAGGGAAACGCCTCGACCAGCAAACGACCCCGGCTCGGCAGGTCGGAAATCCCCGCCTGCAACCGCAGCCATTCCGAGATCGGCGCGGGCAGATCGTCCCATCGCTCCCGGTCGGCCATGATGTCGATGACGCGGTCGGCCAAGGCGGTCGAGATCGCCATCTTGGACCCGGCGAACATCGGCACGCTCGGCTCCTTGCCCTTGTCGCGCGTCACCTGGATGGTCATCTCGCGCAGGCCCGAATAGCGCACCACCTCGCCCCCGATCAGGAAGGTGTCGCCGGGGCGCAGCGTCGAGGCGAAGGTTTCCTCCACCTCGCCCAGCTTGAAGCCGTTGAGGCTGCGCCCCGCCTTCAGCCGCACGCCCATGGTCTCGGGGGCGACGATGGTGCCGATATTCATCTTCAGGCGGCGCACGCTGCGCGGATCGCGCAACTGCCAGCGGGTCACGCCGTCCGGCCCTTCGCGCTCCATCAGGCGCTTCCACTGGTCGTAGGCGCGCAGGGCATAGCCCCCCGTCGCGCAGAAATCGAGGCAGCGGTCGAAATCGGCGCGGGTCAGGGCGCGATAGGCCCCGGCTAGGCGCACTTCGTCGAACAGGTCGTCGGCGGTGAACGGCCCGGCGCAGGCGACCAGCAGGATATGCTGGCACAAGACGTCGAGCGAGCCGGGTTTGGGCGCATCCCCGTCGATCTCGCCCGCCAGCACCGCCTCCACCGCCGCGACGCATTCGATGAAGTCGAAACGGTTGGCGGGGACCAGCAGGGCGCGGCTGGGGGTGTCGAACCGGTGGTTTGCCCGCCCGATGCGCTGGACGAGCCGCGCGACCCCCTTGGGCGCACCGACCTGGATCACCAGATCGACCGCCCCCCAGTCGATGCCCAGATCGAGCGAGGAGGTCGACACGACCGCGCGCAACGCCCCCGCCCCCATCGCCGCCTCGACCTTCAGCCTCGTGTCCTTGGCCAGCGAGCCGTGGTGCAGGCCGATGGGCAGGTGATCCTCGTTCACGGCCCACAGCGCCTGAAAGAACAGTTCCGCCTGCGCGCGGGTATTGATGAAGACGATGGCCGTCTTCGCGCTTTCGATCGCCGCCAGCACCGCCCCCGCCGCATAGCGCCCGCCCATGCCCGACCACGGGGGCGGTCCCGCCTCGTCCAGGATGCGGATATCGGGTTTGGGGCCGGGGGGCGCGCGCACGATCCGCGTGCCTTCGGGGTCGAGCCATGCGCCCAGGCCGTCCGCGTCCTTCACCGTCGCCGACAATCCGATGCGGCGGTGATCCGGGGCCATGCGGCGCAGGCGGGCCATGCCCAGCGCCAACTGGTCCCCCCGCTTGGTCCCCGCCAGCGCATGGGCCTCGTCGATCACGATGGCGCGCAGGCCCCCGAACATCAGGTCCGCATAGGGATCGGCCAGCAGCAGCGCGAGGCTTTCGGGGGTGGTCAGCAGGATGTGGGGCGGGTTCTTCTTCTGCTTGAGGCGCGCGCTCTGCCTGGTGTCGCCGGTGCGGTCCTCGATGCGGATCGGCAGGCCCATCTCGGCGACGGGGGCCTCCAGATTGCGGCGGATATCGGCGGCCAGCGCCTTGAGCGGGCTGATATAGAGGGTATGCAGGCCCTCGCTTTCCCCATCGGCCAGATCGATCAGCGACGGCAGGAACCCCGCCAGCGTCTTGCCGCCCCCCGTCGGCGCGATCAGCAGTTGCGCGCCGGACGGCTGCGCGCCGGTCAGCAGATCGAGCTGATAGGGATGCGGCGACCATCCGCGATCCGCGAACCACGCATCGAAGGGCGGCGGCAGGGGTGTGGTCCCGAAAGGCGTCACTCGGGTTCCTTTCCCCTCGAAAGATACGGCGCGGGGACCACGGCGTGCGGAACCCTTTCACTTCGGCGAAGGAGCGGTCTAGTATCGCCATCAGTCCTGTCAGATACGTCCCGGATCGGGTCTGTCCAGTGCGGGGCATTGCCGGGGGGCTGCGGTGACGCGCAACGACGACATACAGGCCGCGCTGGCCCTGATCGACCAGATCGACGCCGTGCCGAAGATTCTCGGCGCGATGCGGCATCTGACGGGCATGGGCTTCGTCGTGGTCGTCCATACCACCGAGGAACGCTGGATCGTGTGCGAGGCGCTGGACGCGATGGGCACGGGGCTGAAGCGGGGCGATACCCTCGATCTCGATTCGACCATCTGCGCGGATGCCGAGGATCGCCGCCGGCCCGTCGTCATCGACCGCGTCAGCGAACGGCCCGAATACATGGACCATGTCGCGCGCTACAAGCTGGGCTTCGAGAGCTTTCTTTCCTTCCCGATCATCCTTCAGGATGGCACGGTCTTCGGTACGCTGTGCGGATTCGACCCCGAGCCGCGCACCCTGGCGGGAACGCCCGTCATCGACACGCTGGGCTTCTTCGCCGAACTGGTCGCGACGCAGATCGACAATGCCCGGCGGCTGTCCGACACGCGGCGCAGCCTGCACGACGAACAGGTCGAGGCGGAACTGCGCGAACAGTTCATCGCGGTGCTGGGGCATGACCTGCGCAATCCCGTCGCCTCGATCACCTCCGGCACGCGGATGCTGCTGGACATGCCGCTCAGCGCCCACGCGGCGACGATCACGAAGCTGATGCAGGGCAGCGCGCTGCGCATGAACGGGCTGATCGACAACCTGCTCGATTTCGCGCGCGGGCGGCTGGGCGGCGGCATCGCGCTGAAGCCGGACCCGCAGGCGCTGCTGCGCCCCGTCCTGCTACAGGTGGTCGAGGAATTGCGCGCCCCCACGCATCACCGCATCGACACGCACCTGACCTTCCGCGACCCCGTGGCCTGCGATGCCGCGCGGATCGGGCAGCTTGCCTCCAACCTGATCGGCAACGCGATCCACCACGGGGCCGACGATATCCCGGTGGCCGTGACCGCCTGGCGGACGGAAGGGGCGTTCCACCTGAGCGTCGCCAATGGCGGCGACCCGATTCCGGAGGACGCGCGCGTCGGCCTGTTCCAGCCCTTCGCCCGGGGGCGCAGCGACCACCGCGAGGGGCTGGGCCTCGGCCTCTACATCGCCGCCGAGATCGCCCGGGCGCACGGGGGCGACATCGCCTGCATCTCCACCGACGAGGAAACCCGCTTCACCATGACGATCCCCGCATGATCCCCGACAGCGCCGCCTTCCACGCCTATGTCGAACCGGCCCGCAGGGGCGGCGCATGGTGGCGCGTGCTGCTGGGGGTGGTGGCGATCGTCTGCACGTGGTTCGGGGTCAGCATCGGCCTCGTGGCCCTCGTCGGCATGGGCGCGCTGGCCCCCCTCGGCCTCGCCCCCGAAGCGGCGATGGCCATGGGCCGCGAGGGGCGCGTGATGCCGCCCGGCGGAGTGGTGATCTTCCTGCTGACGTTCCTGGGGCTGTGGGCGGGATTGTGGGTCGCCGTGCGGCTGATCCACCGGCGGCCCTTCGGCACGTTGTTCCACCCCGTGCGGCGGCGGCCCGGGGGCGGCCCCCTGATGCGCGGGGCGGCGCTGGCACTGGCCTTCTATGGCGTCAGCCTCCTCGCCTATGTCGCCGTGATGGGCGCGCCCGCGCGCAGCGCCCTGCCGCTGTCGCTGTGGGCCGTGTGGGTCGTGCCGATCGTGGTGTGCATCGGGGTGCAGGCGACGGCGGAGGAATTGCTGATGCGCGGCTACCTGCTCCAGCACTTCGCGGTCTGGTCGCGCAATCCGGTCGTCTGGGCCGTGGTCCCCTCGCTGATCTTCGCCGCCCTGCATTACGACGGGGGGATGGAGGCGGGGATGCTGTGGCGGATGCTGGTGCATATCCTGATCTTCGCCTTCATCGCCGCCGCGCTGGTCTGGCGCACCGGGGGGCTGGGGGCGGCGGTGGGCCTGCACGTCACCAACAATATCTTCGCCATCTGCGCCGTCGGCATGGAGGGCAGCGCGCTGGGGTTCGAGCTGTGGCTGTTCCCCGCCGACACGCTGGAGCGGATGTTCGCCTTCGACCTCGCCCTCGGGGCGCTGATGCTGGCGGGGGTGTTCGTCCTGTTCGGGCCTGAGCCTGAGCCGCAGCCGGAGCCGGAGCGGGGGCGGGAGACATGAGGCGGACGGTCCTCGCCCTGATCGCACTGACCATGACGGCGGGCTGCGCCATCACCCCCGACCTGCCGCGCGAAACGCTGGAGGCGCGGTATCTGGCCGCCCCCGCCGACATGCGCGCCGTCGCGGGAACGCGCCTGCATGTGCGCGATACCGGGCCACGGGACGCGCGGGCGGTGGTGATGATCCACGGGGTCGGGTCCAGCCTGCATACCTGGCAGGACTGGGCGGAGGGGCTGGAGGGGGACTTCCGCGTCATCCGCTTCGACCTGCCCGGCGCGGGGCTGTCGCCGCCCGACCCGACCGGCGACTACACCGATGCGCGGGTCCACGCGCTGATGGTCGCGCTGATGGACGATCTGGGGGTGGCGCGCGCGGCCCTCGTCGGCAATTCGCTGGGCGGACGCCTCGCGTGGAGTTTCGCGGCGGCGCATCCGGATCGGGTCGGGCGGCTGGTGCTGGTCTCCCCCGACGGTTTTGCCAGCCCGCCATTCGAATACGACACGCCCCCCGCGATATCGCCCGTCTTCGGCCTGGTCGAGTACGTGCTGCCCCGCCCGATCCTGCGCTCGAACCTCGCGCTGGCCTATGCGGACCCGGCCAGGCTGGAGGATGCCACCGTCGCCCGCTACCACGACCTGCTGCGCGCGCCGGGCAACCGGAGGGTGCTGCTGGAGCGGTTCCGCCAGACCATCCTGACCGACCCGGTCCCGCGCCTCGGGGGCCTGACGATGCCCGTGCTGCTGCTCTGGGGCGAGGAGGACGCCATGATCCCGGTCACCAACGCCGCCGACTACCAACGCGCCCTGCCCGACGCGACCCTCGTGCGCCTGCCGGGTATCGGCCACGTCCCGCAGGAGGAAGCGCCGGCGATGTCGCTGGAACCGGTGCGGGCGTTCCTGGCGGGGGAGTAGGGACGGGAAACGCCCTGTTCCGGGCAAGGCGGCTCGTACCGACGGCGGAGAGGAGTGACCGTTCCGGCTTTTCTCCTGCCCCGGACCCGATCCGGGGCCTCGTGGAGCGGTGCACTACTCGTAAAGGCCCCGGGTCTGCGCCCGGGGCAGGGGCAGGGGCATTCCTCCGGAACGGTCGGCAACAAGGGCCGCCGGCTTCAGACTTTCCACCCCGCGACCAGCGCATCCAGCACCCCGCTCACCCGCCCCTGCACCCGGGCGGGGTCGAGTTGGGCGACGGCCAT
>ENA-ORXC01001594-ORXC01001594.1-marine-metagenome-genome-assembly--contig:-NODE-1594-length-13197-cov-17.778125_pt1 | contig 13197 bp, 10 predicted proteins | sample MGYA00237865_ERZ511478 | MGnify/ENA metagenome assembly ERZ511478 | reverse complement strand
TTATCGGTTTTAGCCGCTATCCTATTTATTGTTGGATTTAAATTAGCAAAACCATCTCTATTCCTTAAAATGTACAAATTAGGATGGAAACAATACGTACCTTTCTTTGTAACTGTAATAGGTATTGTTTTCACAGATTTATTGGTAGGTATTAGTTTAGGTCTTGCTGTTGGTATCGTTGTTATTTTACTAAAAAGTTACCAAAACTCTCACTTTCTTCATATTGAGGATAATAGTGATGGTAAGCATAAAATTAAAATGACCTTGGCAGAAGAGGTTACTTTCTTTAACAAAGGTGCTATTTTAAAAGAATTGGACAGTCTTCCTGATAATACTTATTTAGAGCTAGATGTATTAAAGACGAGGTTCCTAGATTATGATATTATAGAGATATTAGAAGATTTCAGTCTAAAGGCCAAAGAAAGAAATATTGACATTAAGCTAATTTCTAAGCGTGGTGTGGTAGAAAATCCGCCAAGTTATATTCAGTTCTTTGAGCAACGACCAAAATCAGATCTAAGCTTAAGCTAAAATTTTTTTAAAACTTAATACTGATTTTAAAGTATTAATCAAAACCTAACTTAATAAGAAATAACATGAAAGCACATACTAAAGAAACTCAAGCAACGATGACCCCTAAGAAATCTTTAGATTTCTTGAAAGAAGGAAATCAGAGATTTCAGAGTAACTTAAAAGCGAACCGTAACCTTTTAGAACAAGTAAACGATACTAGCGAAGGTCAATTCCCTTTTGCTACCATATTAAGTTGTATAGATTCTAGAGTTTCTGCCGAACTGGTTTTTGATCAGGGACTAGGAGATATTTTTAGTGTTAGAATAGCTGGTAATTTTGTAAACGAAGATATATTAGGTAGTATGGAATTTGGCTGTAAACTAGCCGGTACCAAATTAATAGTAGTTTTAGGCCATACAAGTTGTGGTGCCATTAAAGGTGCCTGTGACCATGCCAGATTGGGTAATTTAACCGCCTTGATCAACAAAATTGAACCAGCTGTTGATGCTGTCAAAGAACCTACGGATGAGAGTTTAAGAAATTCTAAAAATTTAGATTTCGTAGACGAGGTTTCGGCTAAAAACGTAGAGATGACCATAGATAACATTAGAACCCAAAGTCCGGTTTTAGCCGAAATGGAGAATAATGGTGAAATTCTTATAGTAGGTGCCATGTATGATATTGCTACAGGTGCTGTTGAATTCTACAACTAGATACAAGAACATAAAATAGTAATCTTAAAACCGGTGTTTTTACATCGGTTTTATAATACCATAAAATCAATCAATTATTCGCAGCCAACGAATATATTTTATTTAAAAACGAAACGAATCGGTTATCAAAAAATCCGATTCAAACTCACTAAAATTGATTAATTTAATTGTATGAAGAATCTATTTTCAAATTTCAAAGGTGATTTATTTGGCGGAATTACCGCAGGTATTGTTGCTCTACCATTAGCTTTAGCTTTTGGCGTTAGCTCAGGAATGGGTCCTAGTGCCGGATTATATGGCGCAATTTTCATAAGTTTCTTCGCGGCACTTTTTGGTGGAACTAGCACACAAATTTCTGGCCCTACTGCACCTATGACAGCAGTAAGCATGGTGGTAATAGCGGGTATCGTAGCTGCAAATGATGGTAGCTTAGACAAAGCATTACCGGCCATCCTAGTAGTTTTTTTATTAGCTGGCCTAATACAAATAGGCTTAGGGCTTTTAGGCATAGGCAAATACATTAGATACATTCCATACCCCGTAGTTTCTGGTTTTATGACCGCTATTGGTGTTATCATTTTGGTTACTCAAATTTTACCTGCCATTGGCTATTACCCAAAAGAAGATGCCGAGTTTGTAAATATTTACAAACCTAAAGCAGAACAAATTATTTTAGAAAATACACTAAAAGAAGAAGCCGGCGAAGGTATTTTAGTTCTTGAAGATTTTAAGCAAACAATTTTAAGAGCTGAAGATATTACCGAAGCAGATAAGCTAAAAGAAGCACAGACCTTAGCAAACTCTGAAGCATCTGGAGTAATAGGAGCTATTAAGGTGTTACCAAGAGCATTAAAAAATGTTAAATGGCTAGAACTGATTCTTGCGCTCTCTACCATTATTATTATTTATGGTTTTAAAAAAATTACCACAACAATACCTAGCGCACTGGTCGCACTTATCGTAGTATCTGGTGTGGCTTATGGTTTTGGTCTGAAGTATAGACCTATTGAAGAAATACCTAGCGATTTTCCTATGCCAAATATGGGCATTTTTACCCAGTTCGATTTAAACTCCGTAACTCCATATATCTTTACCGCACTTACTTTAGCTTTACTTGGCGCTATAGATTCTTTACTTACATCTGTTGTCGCAGATAATATGACCAAAACAAATCATAAGCCAAACAAGGAATTAGTTGGTCAAGGTATAGGCAATAGTATTGCTGCAATATTTGGCGGTATACCGGGTGCAGGCGCAACTATACGTACGGTTGTAAATATTAATGCAGGTGGTAAAACCAAATTGTCCGGTATGGTGGCCGGTATTCTTTTACTTATTGTACTTCTAGCTCTTGGACCGATCGCATCAAAAATACCTGCTGCGGTTCTTGCAGGTATACTTGTTACCGTTGGTCTTGGTGTAATGGACTATAAAGGTCTTAAGGCTATACCAAGTTTACCAAAAGATTTGAGCATTGGTCCTCTTAAATTTAGTTCAGAAGTGGTAATCATGCTTGTGGTATTGGTACTATCTTCCATCTGGAATTTAGTATATGCCGTGGGTGTCGGTTTAGTTCTCGCTTCTTTAATGTTTATGAAAAAAATGGGCGATTTAACCGCAGAACGCTCAGATGTTAAGTCACTGGAGAAAGAAGTTAATTGGCCAGATGAAGCTGCTTTTCCTTTAAGTTTACAAGAAGAAGTTTTCATAAAACACTTAAAAGGTCCCTTATTCTTTGGATCTACGAGTGAGTTTCAACATTTGGCAGATCAAATACCCGATACTGCATCTACCGTAATCATAAGAATGGGTAGAATGGAATACATGGACCAATCTGGTTTATATACCTTGGAAGATGTTTTGTTCGGGCTAAGAAAATCTGGAATTGATATTCTATTTGTTGATGTCCTTAAACAGCCAAGATATATGATGGAACGTGTTGGTGTTATTCCAGAATTAATACCAGAAGAGCATATTTTTAAATCGTTTGATGAGTGTTTAACCTATGTAAAGTCTAACGTAAAGGATAAATTTGCCAAAAGCTAATTCATCTTAAGCAACAAAAACATATCATACCTGTTTTAAAAGTTTTAAATTTGCGGCTTTAATCAACATTCATGATTGATAAGATAAAAGAAGAAATCGCTACAGTAGCATCGTTCACAGCTGACAACTTGGAAGCCGTTGAAACGTTCCGTATTAAATATTTAGGCAAAAAAGGTATTCTTAACGACTTCTTTGCGGAGTTTAAAAATGTACCTAATGAGCAGAAAAAAGAGTTCGGTCAAACTATTAACCAACTTAAAAATGCAGCTACAGAAAAAGTAGAATCTTTAAAACAAACTTTAGAAAGTAACCAGACTGAAGAAAAGGTTTATGGAGATTTAACCAGACCTGGAAATCCTATTGAGCTAGGATCACGTCATCCTATTTCTATAGTAAAGAATAAAATCATTGATATTTTCTCAAGAATTGGTTTCAATGTTTCTGAAGGTCCAGAGATTGAAGATGATTGGCATAATTTTACTGCGTTGAACTTGCCAGAGTATCATCCTGCAAGAGATATGCAAGATACTTTCTTCGTACAAACAGATCCAGATATCCTTTTACGTACACACACCTCATCTGTACAAGTGCGTTATATGGAAAACCACCAACCTCCTATCCGTACAATATCTCCGGGTAGAGTATATAGAAACGAAGCTATTTCAGCAAGATCCCACTGCTTCTTTCACCAGGTAGAAGGTTTGTACATTGATAAAGATGTTTCTTTTGCCGATCTAAAACAGACACTTCAATATTTTACTGCAGAGCTGTTTGGAAAGTCTAAAATTAGATTGAGACCTTCTTACTTTCCTTTTACAGAACCAAGTGCAGAAGTTGATGTTTACTGGGGACTAGAAACAGAGACTGACTACAAGATTACTAAAGGTACTGGTTGGTTAGAGATTGGTGGGTGCGGTATGGTAGACCCAAATGTGCTTACTAATTGTGGGCTAGATCCTGAAATATATTCTGGCTTTGCTTTTGGTGTAGGTATCGACCGTATAGCTATGCTTCTTCATCAAATAACAGATATTCGTTTATTAAGTGAAAATGATCTACGCTTTTTAGAGCAATTTAAAAGTGCCCTTTAACAACATTTCGTGAAAAAAGATATTGAAATACCTATTGTTAAAGATGTATACGTTGCCATTATTAGAGAATGGAACGAAGAATTCTTGGACAAGGATTGGAATGCTTATATCATTAATGATAGGGATATTGCTATTGAAATGACCATGGTGGTGTCAAAGGGTTATGACGGTGATCGTAAAACATCTATCATGAGGCATAATTTGGGGTTAATTGAACCAAAATCTTTTAAGAAAATTGAAGTGCTTCAAGAAGATGTTTTAGCATTGAACAATGAGTTCTTTGTCACCTTTTTTGCAAACGGCACTTTACACGACAAACGATTTGTATTTGAAAAAAACACGGTGACCGAATCAAATTTAACTACTATTCCTCTTATTGAGAAAGAAGGTATTTTTGCCTCATAAAAAACCTCTTTCACAATAATAATCACTCCAAGTTACTAAGTACATTCTTTTTTCTTTTAAAAGAAAACACGTTTTTTAAATACCCACACAGTTAAAAATATCTTTTATTGAATTAATTTTCAAATAGTTAGTATTTATCTTTGTAACTGTAACAAAAGCTTAACAAGCTTTAACAAAATTTAAGTTCTTTTAGTTTGTTTGTAGACGAACTAACTATACCTTTGTCGCTTCAATTTTAGTCATATGAGTAAAGAAGAGATAAAAAATAAGCTAATAGAAGAACTGGGAGTTCATTTCGAATCTGAATATGATTTGCCTCCATTAGCTGCCAGAATCTTTGCGAACTTGGTTATTACAGAAGAAGAAGGGTTAACCTTTGAAGATTGTCTTCTTAAGAGAGGCGCTAGTAAAAGTTCTATTTCAACATCCTTAAATCTTTTATTACAAATGGATTTTGTAAAGTATTTTACAAAATCTGGTGATCGTAAACGATATTTTAAGGTTGCTGAAAAGAATACTTTCTTCATTAAAAAGCTTAATCGTTCATTAACAAAACTTGAAAGAGAGAGTGAAATGGTTCGTAAAATTACCGCTTATAATGAAGAGTATAGACCTGATAAACATGAAGAAAATAAAAACAAAATAACAGTTTACGTTAAATGTATCGATGATATGACGTCAAGTCTAAAAACTACAATTGCTGCATTAAAACAACAACAGCAAGAGCTAAAATAATTTTTTATATCCATTTGGTTCGTTTTTTACCGAACATTCCGAATTAACAAAACCTTAACAAGGCCTAGCAACTATTTTAATACAAATAAACATCCATCTAAAATGAAGAAATTATCAATTATAGGATTATTAAGTGCAACTCTTCTTTTGAGTTCCTGCTTTAGTTCATCAGAAAAACCGGCAGAAGGAGCAGCCGCACCTCCACCACCAAGTTTAAAAGTCGAAGCACTAAAAAAGCAAGATTTAACTACATACAACGAATTTTCAACCACTTTAGAGGGTAAACAAAATGTTGAGATTTGGCCTAAAGTTTCTGGTTTTGTGCAAAAAATATATGTGGAAGAAGGTCAGAAAGTCAAAAAAGGACAACTACTTTTTAAATTAGAGACCCAAACTCTAAATCAAGATGCTAATGCAGCTAAGGCTTCAGTTAACGTTGCTCAAGTAGAAGTAGATAAGTTAAAGCCTCTAGTTGAAAAGAATATCATCAGTAGCGTACAGTTAGAAACAGCTAAAGCACAGCTTGCGCAAGCAAAAGCGAGTTATCAAAGCGTTGCTTCCAATATCAACTACGCTAATATTTCAAGCCCTGTTGATGGTTATATTGGTGAAATTCCATATCAAATGGGTGCTTTAGTAAGTTCTTCGATGACACAACCTTTAACTACGGTTTCTGACGTTAGTGTAGTTCGCGCCTATTTTTCTATGAGTGAAAGAGAAGCTTTAAACTTTAAGTCTTCATTACCTCAAAATAAAGACCACCTAATTAACCTAAACAAAGCACCTGAAGTAAAATTAGAGATGATAAATGGTGCAGATTATGCAAAACCAGGAAAAATTGCAATGGTTAATAACATAATAAATAGTTCTACAGGTAATGTAACAGCTAGAGCAGATTTTGAAAATCCAAATAATATACTAAGTAGCGGAAGTACCGGTAAAATAAAAATTCCAACAATTTATGAGGGTGTCTATGAAATACCACAAGTTGCAACGATAGATTTACAAGGTAAAAAATTGATATATGTTTTAAAAAGTGACAATTCAGTCACAACTATGCCAATTGATATTATTGAGAACACCCAAAAAGGCTATATCGTTAAAAATGGTATAGAACAAGGAACAACTATTGTAGTTGAAGGTGTTACAAAAATAAAAGACGGAATGACAATTACACCAGTAAAGTAAGACTTTCCAAAAAATCATTTCATATATAAATACATAAAAATGTTCCAAAAATTTATAGATCGCCCTGTACTTTCTACAGTAATATCGATCATAATAACCATTTTAGGAGTTCTAGGCTTATCATCATTACCTATTGAACAATACCCAGAAATTGCACCTCCTACCGTACAAGTTACAGCTACATATACAGGCGCAAATGCAGAAACAATTCTAAATAGTGTTATTGTACCATTAGAAGAGGAAATAAACGGTGTGGAAGGAATGACGTACATGACTTCTAGTGCAAGTAACGATGGTGCAGCGAGTATCAGCGTATTTTTTAAGCTAGGTACAGATCCAGATATTGCAGCAGTAAACGTTCAAAACAGAGTTGCTAGAGCAAACAATGTATTACCTAGTAACGTAATCGCAAACGGGGTTATCACTGAAAAAACACAGACAAGTGCATTAATGTTCTTCTCGTTGTTCTCAGAAAATGAAAACTACGATGCCACATTTGTTGAAAACTACGCCAACATCAATATTGTTCCAAAATTACAGCGTATTGAAGGCGTTGGTAGTGTAAATGTTATCGGTGCTAGAGATTATTCTATGCGAGTTTGGTTAAAACCAGATAAAATGGCCGCTTTTAACTTAATGCCTGCAGATATACAAAGTGCACTTAATGAACAAAATGTAGAAGCTGCAACAGGTAAAATTGGTGAAAATGCAGATGGCGTTTACGAATATGTTCTAAAATATAAAGGAAGATTATCTGAAATTTCAGAGTATGAAAATATTGTAATTAAAGCACAAGATAACGGACAGTATTTAAGATTAGGAGATGTTGCCGAAATTGAATTGGGAGCTTTTAATTATGGTACCAAAAATGAAGGTATGGGAAACCCAGGTACAGTTGTGGGTATTTTTCAAACTTCAGGATCAAATGCTAACGAGATAATTAAGCAAATTGAAACAATTCTAAAGGAAAGCAAGAGCGATTTTCCAAAGGGGATAGATTACATAATACCTTATAACTCAAAAGACTTCTTAGATGCTTCTATAGACCATGTTACAACTACTTTAATAGAAGCTTTTATCTTAGTATTTATAGTTGTTTTCTTGTTTTTACAAGATTTTAGATCCACACTAATACCTGCAATTGCAGTACCAGTGGCAATTATTGGTACTTTTTTCTTTCTTCAGCTATTTGGCTATACCATAAATATGTTAACCTTATTTGCAATGATTCTTGCCATTGGTATTGTGGTTGATGATGCCATTGTGGTGGTCGAAGCGGTGCATGCTAAAATGGAGGAAGGTGCTACTAATGCAAAAGTAGCTACCAAATCTGCAATGTCAGAGATTTCAGGTGCAATTATATCCATAACTCTGGTGATGTCCGCTGTGTTTATTCCTGTTTCGTTCATTGAAGGATCTTCAGGAGTTTTTTATCAACAGTTTGGTATTACATTAGCAATCGCTATTTTAATATCAGCTGTAAACGCACTTACGCTAAGTCCAGCTTTGGCCGCCTTGTTTTTAAAGCCTCATACACCTTCTGACGAACACAAGAAAAAGAGTTTATCTAAACGTTTCTTTTCTGCTTTCAATACTGGTTTCGATGCTATAACGGACAAATATATTGGTTCTGTAAAATTTTTAGCGAACAAAAAATGGTTGACAGTTTTATTATTAATCATTTTTACAGGCGTTGCTGCTTTACTTTTCAAGACTACACCTTCAGGATTTATTCCTAATGAAGACCAAGGAATTATTTTTGCCGATATGACTTTGGCTCCTGGTACAACTTTAGAAAAAACACAGGAAACGGTTAAAAAAATGGATTCAATCTACGAGTCTATGGACATTGTTAAGGCTAGAATGAATATTGCAGGTCGAAGTTTATTAAACAATGTTAACGGTGGTTCTTACGGTTTCTCTGTAATAAAACTAAAGGATTTTGAAGAACGTAAAGGAGATGGTCAATCAGTAGATGCTACAATTGGAGCTTTATTTGCTAAAGCCGCAACTATTAAGGATGCTAAAATACTATTCTTTGCACCACCAAGTATTCGTGGTTTTGGTAACTCTGCAGGTTTTGAAGTTAACCTTCAAAGTAAAGACGCAGATGACTGGCATACGGTTAGCAATACAACAAATGAATTTTTAGCTGCATTAAACGCAAGACCTGAAGTTCAATATGCTATTACACAGTTTAACCCAAATTTTCCTCAATACGAATTAGTTGTTGATGTAGAAAAGACAAAATCTGCAGGACTTGCATTAACTGATATCTTTAATACTATGCAGGGATATTATGGTGGCTTATATACCACCGACTTTAATAAATTTGGTAAACAGTATCGTGTAATGATACAGGCTAAACCAGAAGACAGAGCAAATGAAGAATCTATAAATTCTATTTTTGTAACGAATTCTAAGGGTGAATCAGTCTCTATTTCTCAATTCGTTTCTTTCAAGAAAATTTATGGTCCTGAAGTTGTTAGTAGATTTAACCTATTGAGTTCTGTAAAAATAAATGGTGCTCTTAATCCTGGCTACAGTACTGGTGATGCCATTAACGCAATTGAAGAGGTTACTGCGCAAGTATTACCTCAAAATTACACCTATGAATATTCTGGTTTAACAAAAGAAGAAAGTAGTGCCGGTAGTCAAACCATTATCATTTTTGCATTGAGTTTAATATTTGTATACTTTCTTTTAAGTGCCCAATATGAATCATATATATTACCATTCTCAATTTTATTATCGCTACCAGTAGGTATCGCAGGTGCCATTGCCTTTATAAATTTTGCAGGTTTAGAGAATAATATTTATTTCCAGATTGCATTGATTATGCTTATTGGTCTACTTTCTAAAAATGCCATTCTTATTGTAGAGTTTGCTTTGCAACGTAGAAAGCACGGTATGTCTATTATTGACTCTGCAATTGACGGAGCAAAAGCGAGACTTAGACCTATTTTAATGACATCATTCGCCTTCATTCTTGGTTTAATGCCTTTGGCGTTGTCATCAGGTATTGGTGCAGTAGGTAACCGATCTATTGGTATGAGTGCCGTTGGTGGTATGTTAATAGGTACCATTTTCGGTGTATTCGTTATACCGGCATTGTATGTTATTTTCCAATCGCTACAAGAGCGCATTACTGGTGCACCGCAAGAACTTATTGAAGAACCTAAGAACTAAAGAAATCATGAATAAATTAGTATCTAATAAACTTATATTGGTCGCTTTCCTGCCACTTTTATTGCAGTCTTGCTTTACCGCAAAAACATACGAGCGCCCAGACTTGGAAACAGAAAACTTGTTTCGAACCGATAATTTACCTCAAGACAGTGTGTCTTTTGCTTCTGTTTCTTACCAAGACCTTTTTACAGATTCTTATTTGAAGACTTATATTCAAAAAGGATTGGTAAACAACCTTGACATTCGCATTGCACTTCAGAGCATTGCGTCTGCAGAGGCTTATGTTAAGCAAGGTAAAGCTGGTTATTTACCTACTATTACTGGTGCTGCAAGTGCGACCAGAACTGCAAGAACTAGTGAGAACGGACAATTTGGTAGTTTTTTCACTCAGCCTTTCAATCAATATGAAGCATCTGGTACGGCATCTTGGGAAGCTGATATTTGGGGGAAAATAAGAAGTACAAAACGCGCTAGCGATGCAAGCTACTTACAAACAGTAGCAGCGCATAAAGCTGTAAAAACAAGTTTGGTAGCACAAATTGCTACTACTTACTATCAAATTTTAGCTTTAGATAAGCAGATTTCTGTTACCGAAGAAACAATTGAAAACCGTTCTAAAAGTTTAGAGACTATTACAGCTTTAAAAGAAGCAGGGCAAGCAAACCAAGTAGGGGTTGATCAAACTGCTGCGCAATTATATAGCGCTCAAAGTCAATTACTAGACCTTAAAAATGCATTGTATCAAACTGAAAATACCATGAGTATTTTACTAGGCGAACAACCACAAACCTATGCTCGTACCACTTTAGATGAGCAAACTCTGACTAACGATCTACAACTAGGCGTTCCAACTCTTTTACTTCGTAACCGACCTGATATTATGCAGGCAGAATATGGTTTAGTCAATAGTTTTGAACTTACCAATGTTGCTCGAAGCAATTTTTACCCTTCAATTACCCTTTCTGCCCAAGGTGGGTTTCAAAGTTTAGAAATTGATGATTGGATAGATTCTAGTTCCATTTTCGCAAATCTAGTAGGTGGCTTAACTCAACCCATTTTTAATGGAAGAAAAATAAGAACAGCTTATGAAGTAGCCCAAGCTCAGCAAGAACAAGCAGTATATATGTTCAAGAAAACACTTTTAAATGCTGGTCAAGAGGTATCCAATGCTTTGTATGATTATAATATCTCTTTAGAAAAAGAAGAATTTATCTCTAAACAAGTATCAGCATTGAAACGTGCAGAAAGTAATTCTGAAGAATTATTGAATAGTGGTTATTTAACGTACCTAGATCTTTTAACTGCTAGAGAAAATGCTTTAACAGCAGAACTTAGTTTGGTAGATAACAAATTATCACAATTGTCTGCTACGGTTGAGCTATATCGTTCGCTTGGCGGTGGATGGCAATAAGTTCATGTATATTTAAAATGCAGAAAAAAACTAAATATACAGAGCAAGCATTAGTGCTTTTCTCTAAATATGGATGCAAAAGGGTCGGAATGGATGATGTTGCTGAGACCCTTGGCATCTCTAAGAAAACACTGTATGAGGTTTTTGAAAATAAAGATAGTTTGGTTCATGAAAGTGTTGCTCTATTACTCAACCGAACGCATGATAAAATGAGCAGGTTTTTTCAACATTCTGAAGAAGCATCAGACCCTTTTGATAAAATTATACATATTTCCAATGTAGGACTTGAGGAGTTAAGAAACTTGAGTCCTACTTTTTTGTTTGGCCTAAAAAAATATTACCCACAGTCTTATAAACTTTATGATGATTTTTCTCAAGCTGTTGTTTGGACATATATTCTTGACCTATTACAAGAGGCCGAAAATGAAGGGCAATTAAGAAAAAACATTAATGTTAAACTTATCTGTGAGCTGTTTCTTCTTAGAATTAACGAGGTTATACTACCCAATAGAGATTTCTTTGATAGCTACAGCAATAATGAATTACTAGAACATTTGGTTATTGTTCCATTAAACGGAATTAGAAAAACTGATTAATCAATCCAATTCTTAAATGGGTGCTTACTTAACTGAGAATTGTAATACTTTACCTCACCTGTAACTTCAACACCCAACCAATCTGACTGTTGAAATGATTCATTTTCATCGTTCAGTTCTATTTCGGCAATTGTCAATCCCTCATTATCTCCAAAAAATTCATCAACTTCATAGACATGGTTTCCAACGGTAATTTCATATCTATACTTATCTAGAATTCCTTTTTCACATAATTTCAAAAGTGCATCAGCTTCTTCTACAGATATTTCTTTTTCCCATTCAAACCTAGAAGTACCTGTGGCGTTAGATTTCCCTTTTACAGTAATAAATCCTGCATCACCCTTAATTCTTACTCTTACCGTTCTACTAGGGTCTGTATTCAAAAAACCTTGAACAATACGTGTTTTAGATGTTGCTTCAGATTTGTAATCGTCAGATTTCACCAAAAATTTACGCTCTATTTCTATCATATGAATGGTTAAAACTACTATCCAAAAACTAAGATAAGTCTTAAATTTGCTTATGCCCAATGAAATGCCCTTGCGAAAAATTATTCATGTTGATATGGATGCATTTTATGCCTCTGTAGAAGAATTGGATAACCCTGATTTAAAAGGGAAACCACTGGCAGTAGGTGGCAGTGAAAAAAGAGGTGTAGTTTCTGCAGCGAACTATGAAGCTCGCAAGTTTGGGGTACGTAGTGCCATGAGCGGATTTCAAGCCAAAAAAAACTGCCCGCACTTAACCTTCGTTAAACCCAGATTTGAACGGTACAAGGAAATTTCAAAACAAATACGAGCGATCTTTTTTGAGTATACAGATTTAGTTGAACCGCTATCTTTAGATGAAGCTTATCTTGATGTTACCGTCAACAAGAAAGGAAATCCTTCTGCAACGATGCTTGCCACTGAAATACGACAACATATATTAGAGAAAACAGGCTTGAATGCATCCGCAGGTATATCAATCAATAAGTTTATAGCTAAAGTTGCCAGCGATATCAATAAACCCAATGGACAAAAAACAGTAAACCCAGAAGAGGTAATTCCTTTCTTGGAAGAATTAGATATACGTAAGTTCTATGGTGTAGGTAAAGTCACTGCTGAAAAAATGTATAAGCTGGGCATTTTTACCGGTAAGGACTTAAAAGGAAAATCAATAGAATTTCTAGCAGAGAATTTTGGTAAGAGCGGTCCTTACTATTACCATGTAGTTCGTGGTATTCATAATAGTGAAGTTAAACCACATCGCATACCAAAATCCGTTGGTGCAGAACGCACTTTCAATGAAAACCTCAGCAGCGAGGTTTT
>ENA-ORXC01001593-ORXC01001593.1-marine-metagenome-genome-assembly--contig:-NODE-1593-length-13208-cov-5.504760_pt1 | contig 13208 bp, 15 predicted proteins | sample MGYA00237865_ERZ511478 | MGnify/ENA metagenome assembly ERZ511478 | reverse complement strand
GGCACCGTCGCATGGGTGGTCGCGCAGCCGCCATGCGGTCGTGCAGCGGAAAACTTTGGCGGGGTGGCCCCCAGTTGACGCGCTGCTGGTGCCCCCAACCTGCGCTCAGAGTTGATCGGGGTGGGGTTACGCGCAGCGCAACATTTTGTTGCGGGCATGTGACTGTCCACGCGCGGCCGCACCCGCAGAAATGGGCCCTGCTCTGGGGTTCACAGGCAGGGCCGCGCAGCACAAAGATTTGGGCACGCGGCCGCCACCGAATATGGCAGCACGATCTCGGGATCTGCCAAATGAGCTTTCTGTGGGAGGGGGGGCGTGGAGCGACTGATCGTCGCGGTGTGCCCGCCACCAGCGGCGCTTCGATCGTACCGTCGTCGTCGGAGGGAGCTCGATTGTGGCGCCGTCGTCATCGGCGACGTCCATCCTGTTTCCCCGATCTGCCCGTCGCTTCCGCCGGCGCCGCTGGCGTGCGCGGCCGTGAACGGCCGAGTTAGCGGTCGCCTTTGCGGCCGATTCTGCGGCCGCTCTGGCTCTCCCGTCGTCCGTTGCACTCGTGGATGGAGAATGACGCGTCAACTGATGACGGTATGACGGGTCTGGGTCGTCGAGCGATGCCGGCTGAGGGTAGACGTCGGGCTTCGAGGACGAGCTGCTTGCGGCCGTCATCGGAGAGGAATTTGTGTTTCTGATGCGTCGTCATCACCGGAATGCGGCGCAGCGAGCCTGCGGACGGTGTTTTGTCGGGTCTGTGGCCGGGCGCCGAGCCAACCGGCCACATGTTTTCGACTAGGGCATGCGCGGCATTATGCGGGATCATTTTAGTGTGGATAAGCGGCCTCCTGTGTATGGAAAAGAGACGTTTGAGCATCGCTTCCTTGTGCCACGGTCTGTTTTTACGCGCATTGAAGAGGCCATCCGCGACAGGCCATTTTGGCGGCAGAGCATCAATGCGACTGGGCGGGCACGAGCTCATTTTTTGCAGAGGATGGTGGCCGCCTTCTGTGTCTTAACGTACGGGTGGTCCTACTATCGCGCGGATGAGTATGTTTGGCTGTCCAATTGTACGACTGACATGGCGACCACCCCCATGTCAGTCGTACAATTGGAGAAGCTGACTTCTTTTATTGTTGATGAGTGGTAAGCTGTCTACCGACGGCCTCCTATCGAGGAGGAGGTCTCTCCGCGACGACCTGGCAGCCCATATGTTCGCTGACCGCGGGTCCCTTCCGGAGCCGTATGTGTCGTTTTCAACGGTTCTTTTTGTTGCCGTCATGGCTTTTTTTCCCTCACATAATTGCGCGTCGGCCGCGGCCGCCACGTCGACCCACGATTGTAGAGGCCCATGGGCGGCCTCCACTTCTATGGGAAGACAGGCGAGGTCGCCGTTCTGTCTGGAGTGGGCGGATGTCCGCGAGCGTCGCATATTATTATGCTGCAATATGAATGGTGTATAAGTGAAGGGGTCGTGCCGTGCTCACTTTTGGGACAGCGTCGATGAGTCGAACGGAGTCGGAGAGTACGAACAAAAAAAATTCGGCGAAGGAAAAAAAGAAAACCATGTCTCATTGTGATACACTATTGCAGTCTGCTCAATTCTGCCGGTCTGAGTCCGAACAGAACGCAATCAGGACGGAATCCTATTGGCCAGCAGCACATATCCGGCCAAATGGATTGCTGAGAGTCCTTCGTGATTGCGTTCTGTTCCGACCCAGACAGGCAAAATTGAGCAGACTGCAATAGCTGAACACTCCAATCGCGCAGAAAGGACTCCGTCACAACTTTTAAAAGAGTCACAACTCAAAGCAAGTCACCATCCGCGACATCGCTGCCACTAGTGCCAGAAGCAGCGTCCTCCTCGTCGTCGCCCAACGCGCCATCGGCCGCATTCTGAGGCCGCGGCGTCATGAAACGACTTGGATGCAGGACGGAGTCTTCGCCCGCCGTGAAAGGGATGGCTGGGTCTGCAGAGAGTTCAAGCCGCGCGCCTTCCTCCGCTTCACAGAGTCTACAACAGCCGAGGCCGCAGCGCGGCGGGCAATGGCCGCGCTGGCGACCGCGGCTGGGGATGTGCCGGCACACGGCGACGCGTAGACGCCGCCACTGGGAGAAAGTGCAGACGGAGGCCATGCGGCCACACTCGCGGCCGCGCCGGACGCCGGGGACTCTACCGTACGGCACGTGGCCGACACCGACACGGCCGCTTCGAGGCCGTTCACTTCCGCGGCACCGGGCGTAGCGTGCGCTCCACCAGACCCAGTAGACGCTGCCGCGCCGTCACATGCAAAAACCGCAGATGCAGGTGATGCGGCCGCACCTGGAGCCCGACCTGCGGCCGCAGCCACCGTCGCCTCAGCAGCCGCAGTAGCGGCCGCAGAGGTGCCCAACGTAGACGGCGGCGGCGCTGCCGAGTGGGACGCGAGGCATGAATACGATGCTTTGGCCTTGCGCAGTCTTGCGCTGGACACCAGTAGGGCGTGGCCGTTGATGCATATGAACAGCGCGTCTGACCAATGAGCATGCGGATCTTTGACACGAACAACGGATGTGGCCGCACGATTCTGCCGCTCCGCGACGGGCGCCATCGTATGTGGCCTCTGCCGGGTCTCGGAAAACTAGCAGGCCGGGCCACCCGACCGCCGCAGTCGGCCACGTGGGAGCCCGCCCTGCGTGACGGTGACTGGCAGACACCACGCAGCCACCTCACAGGCGCTCCAGAACAGATTCGTGCACTCTCGATCGAGGTGAAAGTGCCACCAGATTTCACGCACACTGTACGTCAGCCAGTTGGAACGGACCAATAAGCGACCTACAAATCACGGCCGTCGGTTGCGAGATGCGACCGTGCCGTGAGATGATGAGAGATACTGCCAACGTGTCTCCGACATTTGTGCGTTTGACGTCGTCATGTCTACTCGATCGCAAGATTTTGCAGCCTATCTCGCTGCATGTCACACTTGACGGTGTTATTTTCCGACGAATAGGGACCAGATCAGCGTGATCGCGACGTCGATCGATGGCATGCTGAGTTGAAATCTAGCATTGGACTGTTGGAATTAGAAAACGTCACGGGAAAGCCGTTCGCAGGCTCTAGTTCGCGGGTCGACAACCCAGCAATGTCACCTTCTCCGTTTCCCATAGACTGCGATCTGCCGACTGAAAAAAGCAAGTACTCTCGATCTGAGCGGAGCGGGTTCGCAGAGCTGGCGCATATCGCTGCCGAAACGCTTTTGGCCACTCATAGGCGCAAACGTCGCGCTCTTAAAAGGTTCGCAGATTGTTCGCAACTGACGTTGTTGGGTATGCTCTAATGGGGGCACGCAAGTCAGATGAGATCATGCGGGAAAATAGTAACCAAGGCGGGAAATGATCAAGCGAATTGGGCAGACGAGGAAGCAGGAGATGGGAATGTGGGCCAGTCGTTCCACACTCACACCTCCTGACAACCACTCTCGCCGGCGACAGTCGCCTCGCGTCGTGTAGTATCTGGGGCTCCCGATCACATTGCGAAATTCTGCAGCTGGGTTCGCCGAGGAGCTCCGTGAGGGCTCGCAGCGTGCTTGGATCTCTCATTGGTGGATCATGTCGCCTTCCAACCAATCACATGTCCCGGAATGCACGGGTCATCTTTCTATATAAATTTGGTAGCGAGCACTGCGGCAAATAACGCAGTGTCAGCGAGGCACCCTCGGGGCCGCACGCTCTGATAGCCGCACGCCCTGACAGCGCCTGGCTTTTTTTGTGGACGATCCGGTGTTCGAACCCGCGGCTTTCTTGCCCTGCTTCCCACCGCGCCACGTGGCGTGCGCACACGCTCCCTCCCCACATCCAACCCAACTGCAGATTTTTGCAATGTGATCGGCGTTCTCAAATACTACCTCCCTCGGGTCGACGCCGCAGAGGAGACGTAGCGGAGTACTGCGTGCTGCTGGCGTTTCATTCGGGATGTCATGTATGATTGGGTGAAGGGCTCTCACGGGGCTACTCGGTGGCAGCCTGCAGTGCTGCCATGTCTCGCATGATCGACGTACATCGAGACGATCGCCCATCTTGCGTCATATATCTCCTACGTGTCTGCGTTGTGTCAAACGATCGCATTTTCAATCAGTCTGTGAGCCGCAATCTGCTGCGGATCACGGCGATCTCGCCTCGCTGATTTCGTCGCACCTTTACTCCGTTGGAATTGGTCACCGGTATCCCAACGGAAACGGGACTATCGGCAGGATAGTAGCCTGCTTACAAATAACTCTATTGCACATATCATCCGTTTCGGGCCCCTTGTTAGGGGACCTCTGAGAGGGTGCCACGTCGCATGCCCAATTGATATTTGAACAATATTGTCCCGACATTGGTGGCTTTGCTCTCAGGATCTGGGGCATGGTTGGCATCGACTAAAATGATACCTTTTATTAAATCGATTTAATCTAAGAATAATCTGTGATTAATGCATCGACGGCTGTGGGAAAGAATATGCCTTTTTTTAAATTTTCCGTCGTGGCGCAGGAGCGGCCTGGGCTTCGTCGACAGACGTCGAGCGTGCTGGCCTCTTCCCCATCGTCGCCGTTGGAGGCGCCCCCGGCTGTGCCCGCGACGGCGCAGCGCCGTCGTCTTGACGAGCACGTGACAGTGCAAGCACGTGCCGCCAACATCAGGAACCGCGGTAGACTCCGTCTTGGCGTTGCTGGCCTTGCGTCCGCCTTTGTGCCCTCGGTTTGGAGGCGAGATCGGGCCTTCTCCTTCCTCTATGCCAGCGGCCGCTCGATGGGGGCTTTCTGCCGTGGAAGGCATGGCTCCGAGACCGACGTGGAGGTGGCAGGGTGGGAAAAGGAGGGGGAGCCGCAACGAGAGGGAGCTCTGCCGCTGCTTAGGGGATGGTGGGGGTGGAACAACCGCAGCGTCATGCACGCCGCAGCATCGACCGGGGGGGTTGCGTGCTGTGAATACGATGCTGGTGGGCGTGATGGCAACAGCCGAGATGTCAAGGGCCACAGTCGCCTTTGGACAGTTGAATCAATCAGATAAAATGACCAATTAATACAAAAATGCACATTTTATAGATTAATCTATGCATTAATGCAAGTCCTCGGCCAGAAGTTTTCATTTTTGCCAACCATGGTTGATGCAGCACATCATTTCACGCCCTGGCCTTCAATTGATGCAGTGCATCATTTGATGCCCTGGGCATCAATTGATGCACTTTTTTGGCACCGTTCTTCTCGTGCGTCCCAGCCTCGCACGCTCCTTTTGACAACAAACTAGTGGCCGTGGGCCGGCGCCTCATGCGTCTGAGACTTTTGGTCGCATCCAAGCAACCTCAGAGGGCAAGGGTCCTCTCAGAAACTGTCGAAAAGCTATGCTAGCATTGGTTTTTTCTCTTTCAGTAACTGATATGGGCTGGAACTACCGAAAAACAAGATGCGAATGATAAGACAATACAACGAAGTAGCTAGCTGAGGATGATCCGGCTGGCACACACACAGCATGGCTAAACAGCATCGTCGTTCAACTGTTGCGTGAACATCACATTGATGGTTACAATAAACCCTGGGTCATCATAATAGGCTACAGGCGCTCCGACATTGACTCTTCACGGATCGCCAACGCGGGATATCCCAACAGACATCTGGCCATGTCCGAAAACTGGTTGCGGCAGACAAAGACCAAGACGCTTGAGGATGACACCCTGGGCTTTGTTGATCGTTGCGGTGAAGGCCACGCGGATGGGTGATTGCCGTCGCTTGGGCTTGATCGGTAGCGCACAGGCGCTGGTGGTGACATAAATTCTTGGAATGAGGATGCGCCTGTTGGTCCCAATTTGGCGAAGCTCGATGACATTGTCACGAAGCAGCGTAAATATGTACCGTGTTCCATTGCAGTCTCCGTTTGGGGCAGCCATGTTTCGTGGGAGCACGACAGTCATGCCTACCTTGAGCACCATTGTGTGCGTTGACACTGATGAGTGGTCAATCGTGTTCAGGAACTCTGTCGTATAGACCTCTGCGAGCTCCATGTCTTCATCGGTGACTGTATCGATGCTGTAGTAGGTCCGTGCCTCACCTGGGAAATGATCGATAGCAAACTCGTTGAGGTCAAGAACTTCCTTGTTCAGAGTGGTGGGAATCATGTGGTCTTATATGGCGCCCAACGCGACAGCGATACTGGGGTTGACCGTGTTCATCTCTGGAAACACAGAGTTTAGCAGCTCCTGCATCCCACTTCCATGTGGGAGACACATGGCCCGAGGGATACGGATCGTCGTCGCACACTGCTCCGCGGCAGTACTTCCTGGTCTCGGCGAACGGGGACGGGTACCGCCCTGTCCTGATGCCAGAGGAAGCGCTGCTCTGAGGTCAGTTTCTCAGTCGAAGCGCTGTGCAGGAGCGCCGTGTGCTGAATTCTCGGTCTCAAGCACGACAGCGGACCGGATGACCCCATCGCCAATGGCTAACAGCCATTTCCCGAAGGCATCGAAAAGGCTGGCCTCCTCAGCCTGACCTGCGTCTGCCCTGGTCTTCAGACGCATATTGGTCGCCAGTTGCATTCGCGTACAGCGTGACCACATCAAAGGTGACTTTCGAAGAGAAGCACGAATTTTTGTGCTATGAACCCCTTGGGTACCACCGTGGGAACTTGGCGGAAGTCGCCGCACACCATCCATGTGATTTGGGACGCCACATATGGCCGCTCCACATGCACAATGCTGCGGTCCACCACTTCGAAGCAGTGACGATGTGCCATTGACGCCTCGTCCCAGATAATCAGTTTTTCCTTCTTCAGCACTTTGGAAACATTAGTGCTTTGCGTGAAGCCGCAGAACGACGTCTGATTTATCTCAATATGCTGCCTTCCCAATTTTGGCCGATACCGTCGATCTCAAGAAGGATGATCAACTGTGCGGAACTGTGTCTCAGCCATCCATTCGGCCAGAAAAGTGGATCCGCCAATGGGCAGTTGACCGAGACGCAGTCTTGACTTCGACCACATCGGCCAAAATTGGGAAGACAGCAATAAAGTTTTTGAAGTGGCTGTGCGCGGTGCGGCCAAGTGGCATGAGCGTTTCCGCAATTGCACTGGATGCAACCGCTAGCCCGATGTGACCGTCGTCTCTCGAGTAGTTTAAGAGAGTTTCCGCCAAGTACGTCCTTCCAGCGCCACCCGGGGCGTCCAGAAAGAAGTACTTGCCCATGAATCCTTCAATGGACTTACTCACTGCATCCCAAATAACTTTCTGGTCCGGATGCAGTGTCGGCACACGGTGGGCCACTGTGGCGAGGAGCTCCTTCCGATTTCCTGGTAGCTGCTCTGCGAGCGCTTGCCCACCAGGCCGTCTGTATAACAGAGAAGCTTCTTCAAAATTCTCAAGCGCCTCTCCCTCTCTACCAACTCGGGCTGCCGGAATCCGAATCTGATGTTCAGCCAGAGAGCTGTTATGTGCTCTCATGTGCTTTTCATTTTCGAGCAGCACAATGCGCCGCAGGCCGTCCTCGGTAGCGTCCAAGTCCAAACCCTGCGCCTGCCGAGATTCCAATCTGTATGTCACGTCCGCGGAGAGAGCGGTGTACTGAGTTTTCAGCAGCTCGGGTACATCAGCCGGATAATTGAGAGCTTCAACGGACGCGAATACCTCCCGCAGAGCCGCCGGCATCTTCCACGAAGCCGCTTCCGTCAGTGTCTCGTCCCAGACCGCAATGCTGGCCAGCAATTGCCTTGCTGCGCATGATTCCTTGTATGCGGTATGCACGAAATCATCGTACGATCGAAGATTGACGAACGATCCAGGTCCCTTCACGCGGTACAGAAGCAGCTGCATGTAATACACATCGCCCATGGAGGGATGGAGGCCAGGAAACCGACCAATCATCGCTGGCGTATCATCAGATGATCTCTGGACACCATGCCGGCGGCGCTGCCACTTGCGTGTTTGGTTTTGCCAAGCAAAGTACCTGAAAATGTCCGCCTATAGGAGGTCCGTAGTGGGGGGAGACTTTCCATCGTCTGGCGCCTGCATCAGGGAGAAGAAGGCTGTGAGCTTTATCTCCTTTGGTGCGGTTTCCGCAACACCTTCCGCCTCTCCTTGAGCGAAAAACACGGGCTGCTGGTTCTCCAAATGCTCGGGCATCTTCATCACCGCCGGGTCACGAAAAATAACTGGATTGGAGAGTCTCCGCCACAATGCATCGCGTTCAGCAATCCATCTGGCGTCCAGATACTCCTGTATGTCATCTCTGGGCTGCGATACGATCTGTTCGCCCCCTTCGCCATCCCTCGTCGCAGCTAAAACCGACACCATGGCCTTATCCGGTCCGTTGTAAATATACCTGTAAATGTAGTGGACAACAGCGACAGAGGAAATGATATTTGCGACGCACCGTTGCCACGCGTGAAGGCCACGGACTCCTCTCCGTCCTGCGGCGCGAGCCTCCGGTAGTTTGGATAAGACTCATCGTGCGGCAGGCCACGCTTTTGGAACGCAACGGTCATCACGAATGCCAGACAATAGCCAAACACATTGTCCTTCTTGATCATGTTGATCAGCTGTTTCAGTTCCATTTTGAAGACGCGAGTGATCAAATCTGGGCGATCGTTTGGCGTCTGGTTCGGCAGAAGTGCATCCTGACTCTCTTTCCATTGAGGATTGCAGGTGAATGTTCCAAAGAAGGATGGCTTTCCAAAGGCACGTACGAAAGCCATGGAGTCGGAATAGTTTTCGGCCTTGTACCTCGGGCTCACGAAATGTGATGAGTGCAGGAGGACTCCTTTTCCGATCCGCCTCTTTGCGGCAGAGCCATCCCTGACCGCGTCCACCACGAGATTATACATTTCGCACCGTAGGCTTTTCTGATTTAGCCGCTGCCAGAGCAAGCGGGAGTGCTCGACTTTGATGCGTTGGTCGAACAAATATTCACCCCAGAGCCGCTTGCAGCGCTGCAGGTAGGTGAACTGGCCCTCCCGAGTGAACAGACGAGACGCCATGAAGTGTAGCCGACTCACTTTCCTGCCTTTCCCAGTTTTCAGAATTCCATCAAGCCTTCCATCGCTGCCCAACGGGAAAAGCAGAGGAGACCGTCTCGGAGCAGACCAAGATTTCATAAAGCTCACCTTACTGAGGTTTTCCTTCGGAGAGGCCCCTTCAGGTGGCGCGCGAATCATGAGGACAACATCCCGCTTGAGCTCTCCCCGCAATGGCTTGTACTTTGCGCAATCGACGGCACAGCTGAACCACTCTGAGGAAAAATGGCAGCCACCTCACCGTTGGTTCTTGCCGCATCGTTGCACACCCGGAAGTGACAGCCCGCTGTAATAGCAGTCTCTCGTGCACAACGACACGAAGGCTCCGAACAGGTCTGCCAGTGATAGCTTCAATCTGCTGCAAACGCCCGCGAGCCGTGAGAAAATTCTTCACCAGGTTGTTTTCGCTCAAGAGCATGTCATAGAAAGTTTGAACGGCGTCAAAGAGCCCACGCGAGGTCGAATCCAGCTCGCTCATAGAGATGCGGCCAAATACTACCTCGCCACCTCTCCCGTGCGCAACAGCACGGCCCACAGCGGCCGGCCGCTCGCCGTTCTCCTCAGAATCCACAATGTATGCTTGCAGGAAAGAGGCTTCGCGCCCTTCAGCTGCAAGGAGGGGGACAGCGTAGTGGGAGAGCTGTCCATGCGGGCGAAAGGCAGCCTCCCAGGCGCTTCCCCCAGGAACAGGTGGTGGTGATCTTCCCTGGGAAGAAGTCAGGGCCAAAGCATTGTTCAACAGTCTAAGATTGTTTTCCATTGTTCTGTCTCGGGCGGTCTCCCCCAATGCCCATGCCCTTAGCGGCTCGGGAGCACCAGGGAACGCCGGAATGTCCACGGCTCCATTACCACAGCTAATTAAGAACAGAGGGCGCCTATTGGAGGAGGACTTCAGGCGTTCATCCATCCAGTCGTACGCTTTGCACTTCTGGAAGACAACGCCTATGTCACCAAAGTTGGACGGCTCTGCATCGTAGCCCTCGACTACAGAGAAGATCTTAGCAGCGCAAAGACCCTGCGGCCGAGCAGTCCCTTCCATGCCGGATGTCTCTTCATCGTTCTCGGAGCCCTCTCTTTCTGACCAAACAGCGTCGATAACAACCCGGCTACGGAGTTCAGCCCGAGCTGCTGAGTCATGGACACGAGCGATTGCAGCACCCTCTGGAGAGTCAGCTTGCAATCGGAGCCGTGATGCAGCATGGCCAGAAGTATTCTCGGCCTGTGCAGACGCGGCAGCTCCTGAATCATTGTCGCGCAGACGTTTTTGGCGCCTCGCCCGGATCGCTGCATCCCTCTCGCGCGCGGCGGGCGCAGCCATGGGATCCTGCGCCAAGCGTGCCCTTCGTGCTGCGTATTGCTCGAGTCTTCGACGTCCTCGTCCTTGGCGGTGTTCAGCGCAACTGCGCGATCAATTTCAACTTGTGCAGCCACCAGAGAGGAGACACCTGCTGCATTTTGTGTGTCACCTGCAGGCAATTCTCTACTCGCGACAGGTCGAATTTCATCGTTGGTGTCTGCCATTTTGCATCAAGCACCCGAAGAAAACGGCAACGGAGTTCTTTTCCCGCATGCCAAATTGGCGTACGATGGATAAGAACCTGGTGGTCGCGCGAGATCATAACTGCAAGGGCTTCGTGTGATTCCGAAATCGGCCACTCTCGAGATCCACACGGACCCCCCTCAGCCACGAACGCAGTCCAGCTCAGGAAAACGGCAATGGAAACAGAGTCGAACTTGGATGACGAACTTGGGGCGCGGTCGGGGCAGAAGACAGGTAAGCGCAGGGTCGGTCTTCGTGAGGACACGCGAAGCCGTCCGTCTCGCACGGTCAGAAATGTTGGCAGCGCTTCGCACGAAATCAGAACCGGGTCGTGACGCAGTGAATGCCGCAAAGTGTCCCCCGTCTAAACAAATCTAACAGGGCCTTCGTTCCTCTGTCCACCGGCAGTAGTCCCTCGAGGGTACCGATTGCCGGATTGGTCCTCCCGACCGAAAGCCCGAAAGCTCACGGCCAAGACACCAGGGGGTGAGGAGGGAGTCGTCCTGGGAAGCGACCCTGGTGGTGTGAGAACCCACCAAAGGATGTAACCTCAATATCCCTAGCGAATTGTACGGGCGCCCCAGAACTCGTTACATGCGCTAAGCAATAGGCAGGGGGACGACGCTAAAAAAAGGAAACGAAAGTCCTGTCCAATTTGTGAACTCCCCCCTCCAACAGTCGATCAGTCAAACCGGTTTCGTTCTGCGGCCCGGCGCGCGGGACGGGCACCTGTCCGTAGGTGTTCCAGGCGCGCCCACCGCGAACCGATCGCGCCGGTGAAGACGCGCAGGATCAAGACGGACGTGACGAAGGCGACGCCAGGAAGCCGCGATGCACGGTGCAAAGGACTTCGAGTGGGCAGTGGCATCGACACTCCACTCGCCAAAGATATGCTGACCTGATCCTACGCTGGCACACTGGCGTGAAGGATATGGGAGCGTATCGTTCCTGCCGTGGCGCAAACGAAGTCCAACCGTTTCGGCTAGGTTCTGATCCCAACGTCTCTCGGAATCACGCCTCTACCGATTTTTGCAGAGGATCGCCTGCAAGCGTGCCGAGAAATCGTTGGCCGCTTGGCAACAGAGCCATGCGCACTTCCAAAGTGGACACGCCTCGCAGATGCGAAACGAAATTTTAGCTCTTCAAATTCCTTGGAACAGCAGTCGAAGCGTGACGTCGACTCTGCATGTGGGTGGCCAAATGGCCAGCCGATTCAATCGTCCTGTCACACGTCCCACAGTGGGGTGTCCCGGCGTTCTCGCCTGCCCTGCGCTAATGGCCCTGAGACGCCTTGTGAGCCAACATATTCTTGGCACTGGTGCAATCGACTGGCAAGTCTTACAGTGCCACACTTGCGGCTTGCGTCGCCCTGCCTTTTTTTCGGCGCGCTTGGTCCGGGCGTCGACCGCGCGGGCCGTGCGAGTACGGATGCCAGCCACCTGTCGGGGCACTGCGACGGCGGCCCCGCCGCCACTGGCAGCAAACGCCGTCACGCGGCGGGGAGCAAATGGGTCAGAGGTCTCCTCCGCAGCCCCAACAGCGAGCCCGCAGCCACCATGCGTCGCGCGGCCGCCTGCCCAAACCGAGTGGGCTGGCACAGCTAAATGCCCACCCGGCTTCGGAGGCAACAGAAGCGACAGCGGCCGGCTGGCGACCTCGGAAGAGGCGGCCCGCCTTGCCTGCGGCACAAAAGGCCCGTCGCGACCAGGCGGTGACGCACCGACCGCCACCCATGACAGGGGCGCGGGAACAAAAAGCACAGCCTCGCAGGCCGACCGTGGTAGGTAGCCACCGCGACGCGCCCAGGAGATGGGAAGGGGGTGGCCAGCGTCGTGCTTGCGGCTGGGGTGGGGTGGCCGCCGGGGGAGGGTGCGTGGGAGGCTGTCAGCAGGCGGGGAATGCGAAATTCAAGGCTCAGTGTCCCGGGGGATGGGGGGGGGGAGGCCATGGCGTTGGCAACTGAAGGGTGCTTGGCGGGTCGAGAGGTGCTAGAGCCCCGCCCAATTGTGTACCTGGGTGCGTTTCACGATCGTGGGTGGCTGCACGCCGGCCGCATTGTCCTGTGGTGCCACTGCTGCCCATCATCTGTGTGGTAGCCTCCCTGGAGCTTCGTACAGGCACCAATCGTAAGAAATAGACGGTTTTCATGCCTGACATGCCAGACCATCGACTCCGTAAGACCGTAAGCGGAGCGTTTTGTTTTGGTCTGCGTCAGATCCAAGTCACCGACCAGCCCGAAGACTCTGTCAGTGACTCTGTCAGACCGTAAGCTGAATCTTTCAATTTGGTCCCCTTCAAATGCAAGTCATCGACCAGCCCGAAGGCGCTGTCAGGCATTCAGTCGACCGGTTCAGTTCGGTGCTCTTCATTCAGATCCCAAGTCATTGCGGCGGGGAAAGTCGGTTCGTTGAGATGGGCCAGAATTACTATCAGGCATCTGAAGAGAGAGAACTTCACCTGAACCGCGTCGGTTGTAGGTGGGATGACCCAAAACTTAGGCGTTAACAAGGCCACCAGAGGTGCAGTAAATCCGGCTGCCCGCTTGCCCACGTCGCGAGTAGCACGCTCGTTGTGCCTGCCTCCGCCTCTCCCATCCCCCAAACCCCCGACGTTTGGCAAGCAGACTTGCCCCCCCCCGCGCCCCCCGAGCTTGACGACCCCC
>ENA-ORXC01001589-ORXC01001589.1-marine-metagenome-genome-assembly--contig:-NODE-1589-length-13233-cov-3.413272_pt1 | contig 13233 bp, 12 predicted proteins | sample MGYA00237865_ERZ511478 | MGnify/ENA metagenome assembly ERZ511478 | reverse complement strand
CACAGTTACTGATTTCAGTATTTGGTCCAATCTGGCATTCAGAACCGATGACTGTGCTGCCAGAAAGCGTCGTTCCCGGGAAAATAACCGTATCCTGTCCAACCTTAACATCTGGTCCAATATACGTGTTATCAGGATCTATAAGCGATACGCCATTGCGCATATGATACTCATTAATCCGCTTTTTCATCGTGCGTTCAGCTTCAGCAAGAGCGACGCGGTCATTGACACCAAGCGTCTCCGCGAAGTTATCCGTCACATAGGCAGATACGATTTCGCCTTCGTTCTTCAGGATTTCGATGACATCCGGAAGATAGTATTCTCCCTGGACATTATCATTTGATACATTCTGGATCGCCTCGAATAGCATTTTATTGTCGAAGCAATATGTACCCGTATTGATTTCATTGATGCTTCTTTCCTGCTCGTTCGCATCCTTATGCTCAACGATTTTCTCGACAAAGCCTTCTGCATTTCGAACGATACGGCCGTATCCAGTAGGATCTTCCGCCCTCGCCGTCAGAATGGTTGCTTTGGCATTTGTCTCTTCATGATGCTTGAAAAGAGCTTCCATTGTTTCAGCCTTGATCAGTGGAGTATCACCACAAACGACGATTGTGACTCCCTCTTTGTCTGCAAGCATATCCCCTGCCTGCTGCACAGCATGAGCTGTACCCAGCTGTTCAGCCTGAAGGGCATACTGGCTGTGCTCACCTAGCTGATCTTTCACTTTTTCTGCTCCATGACCGACAATGGTCACGATTTCGTTTATATAAAGACTTTTCACCTGGTCAATTACATGCTGTACCATTGGCTTGCCGCATACAGGGTGAAGAACTTTATACAATTTAGACTTCATTCTTGTTCCCTGACCGGCAGCTAAAATGATTGCATAACGATTAGACATTAGCAGGCCTCCAATTTACCTTTTTATCCATTACGAATATATCTTAAATAGCCAGCCATTTCAAGAATAGAAGAACAAGTACAATTATTTGTCAGTTTAGGGGGATGGTATATTTCGAAATAATTGAAGAATTTTCATAAAAATGGGTTTAGCCAGCGGACAAACAGGGGAAATAAAAAAGAGCCTAACTTATGCAGCAGGCTCTTGATGTTATGCACTTATATATTCTAGGAAGCTCCAGCTTCTTCGAATTCAACTTCTAATTCACCTAAACGGTGGTACTCTGCCAGTACAGCATCCTGGATCTTTCCGCGTGTACCCGAATTGATCGGATGTGCGATATCACGGAACTCGCCATCAGGAGTGCGCTTACTAGGCATTGCAACAAATAGGCCGTTGTTTCCATCAATCACCCTGATATCATGTACAACAAACTCGTTGTCAAGCGTGATGGAAGCGATCGCTCTCATCCGTCCATCTGTATTAACGCGGCGTAATCTTACGTCAGTTACTTCCATTCTGTTCACCACCTTTACAAATAGATAAAATTCTAGTTAAATAATTCCACGTCGAAATCAAATCTCCTTCTTTTACAAGAAAATTTTTTTGAAAAAATAGGGCAAAATTGTGAACTTTTTCATGGAGAAAGCCTTTGCAAGCCAATTTACCTGTGTAAAATAGGCTTTTTTGGCTATTGACGATACAGAAAAATCTTTTAAGATTTTTCTAGATTTTGATTCCCGTTCATATATTTTTATCCAGAAAAAGTTTTGTATTATAAGTGTTATAAGAGCAAAAATTGATAGATGTAATTTGGAACCCGGTTTGTATGTAGGCCATAAGTCAGTTACTAAATATAAGGATACCTATAACGGGAGTATTGTGCCCGTCAAACTAGTTTTTCTCTTTTCACGGGCACAAGTTGCCACTTCTTGTGACCGTCAAACCGCTTTTTCTCTTTTCACGGGCACATGCTGCCACTTCTTGTGACCGTCAAACTAGTTTTTCTCTTTTCACGGGCACATGTTTGCCCTTCTTGTGACCGTCAAACCGCTTTTTCTCTTTTCACGGGCACATGTTGCCACTTCTTGTGACCGTCAAACCACTTTTTCTCTTTTCACGGGCATATGTTGCAACTTCTTGTGATTTTATTCGGTTCCCTCCAGATGTTTAATCCCACTCTTTGAACAATAAAAAAACGCCCGTTATTTAACGAGCGCTACTACTTCTATTTCCACCAGGGCATCCTTTGGCAGTCTTGCCACTTCTACTGTTGAGCGTGCTGGCTTATGTGTACTGAAATACTCCCCATACACTTCATTCAATTGAGCGAATTCATCCATATTTTTGATGAAGACAGTTGCTTTTACGACTGTTTCAAGTGAAGCACCTGCAGCCTCAAGAACAGCTTTCAGGTTTTTGAATACCTGATGCGTCTGGGCCTGGATATCTCCCTCCACCATTACACCCTCTGGAGTCAGAGGAATCTGGCCAGAGCTGTAGAAAAGATTGTTCACAACCACACCTTGCGAATATGGACCAATTGCGGCAGGCGCATTTGAAGTCTGTACAATATTCATATTGTCACCCCATCTATTTTTATATGAACAATTATTCTCTGCGAGCGAAGTAATTTCCTTCACTCACGGTAATTTTACGTTCTTTTACTTCTACATCTGAAAGACGTACGAGTGAGAGATACTCATCGACAAGTCTTTCTTCGATATTCTCCGATTCAACCAGTACCGCTATTCCCGCTAACTCCGCATTGAACTCTTCAAGCAAGTTGATCATGCCATTAACGGTGCCGCCTGCTTTCATGAAGTCATCGACAATTAGAACCTTCGAACCCTCTGCAAGGCTGCGCTTTGATAGGACCATCGTCTGGATCCTTTTTGAAGAACCCGAAACATAGTTGATGCTTACCGTCGACCCTTCCGTCACTTTGCTATCCCTTCTGACAATCACGACTGGAACATTCAAGTGGCTTGCGACTGCGTAAGCGATCGGAATCCCCTTTGTCGCCACAGTCATGACAACTTCAATATCCTTATCAGCAAAAGCAGAAGCGAGCAGCCTTCCTACTTCCTGCACAATTGCTGGATTTCCCAGAATATCATTCATGTAGAGATAACCGCCTGGCAGCAATCGATCAGGACTGGCCATTACGTTACACAGTTCATCGATTACCTTCCGGGCTTTTTCCTCACTGACATGGACATGGAACTTGACTCCGCCGGCAGCGCCGGGCACAGTCTGAAGGACACCGATTCCCCGCTGTTCAAATGTTTCTTTGATGATTCCGAGATCTTCACTGATCGAGGACTTTGCTGAACCATACTTTTCGGCAAAATAGGTTAACGGTACCAATTGGCGCGGATGTTCCAGTAAATAAGTCGTCATATCAATCAAACGCTCGCTGCGTCTAAATTTCATTCAAGAACCTCCAAAATCCGAATATTTAAGGTTAATATACCACCATTATACGGATTTAATCAAGAGTATGGCGCTCTCCTAGCATTCTCACTGCAAATACCTGGTCACAAAACCCTCGCAGACCGTTATAAATTCGATGCATTCGCGAATCATGTGCTACAAGGCTGAATACCGTCGGACCGCTTCCGCTCATCAAGACAGCATCAGCACCGAACCGCTTCATTTGATCCTTTATTTGTGCTACCTCGGGATATAGCGAAAGAGTCACATCTTCCAAAACATTTCCGACACTATTGCAGACTCCATGGAAATCTCCATTTTCAATAGCGGAAATCATTTGCTTTGTAGGCGGATGCTGAATCTTTTCTACATTAAGGCGGCGATACACCTCCGCAGTCGATACACCGATAAACGGTTTCGCCAATACAACCCAACACGTCGGCGGTGCCGGCAATTCCTCGATTATTTCCCCTCTGCCTGTCGCCAGCGCTGTTCCTCCGTACACACAGAAAGAAACATCTGAGCCAATTTCCGCCCCTAGCACTGCCAGCTCGTCCAATGACAGACCAAGCTTCCATAGCTTATTCAATCCTCTTAATGTCGCCGCTGCGTCACTGCTGCCGCCAGCAAGCCCTGCTGCTACCGGAATGGTCTTCTCAATGCCAATGAGAACACCTTGCTTCACCTGGAACCTCTCCTTCAACAGATGCGCTGCCTGGTAAGCAAGATTCCGCTGATCATCCGGAACAAACCGATTATGGGAATGGATCACGATCCTGTCTTCTTCTAGTAAACTAAGCTCGATGCGATCAGCCAAATCAATCGTCGTCATGACCATTTCCACTTCATGGTAACCATCCGGACGTTTATGCAACACATCCAGCGACAAATTGATTTTTGCCGGCGCCTTCACTAAAACCTTCACAACTTCCACCTACTTTAAACGAATTCCACATTTTGTCCTATTTTACCACAAAAAGAATAGAAAAGCGCAAGCGCCTTGGTCAGCCCCGACAAGCGCTGGAGGGCCGACCAGTGAAGTCGCTCTTTGACTTCATTGGGCGGACCGAAGCGACTCAAGGGGCTAGGCGCTGGAGCTGGACAATTATCTAATTTAAAACAATACTCTCTGAGTAAAATAAGTAAGACTCCCCTGCTAGAAACATTCCTTTATTTTATCATTTGCATTATGGCGAATACAGTAAATTCACAAAGAATTAGAATTGCAGGAGGACACATGGAAGCTGCACACCTTTTTCTCCATATAAAAAGCCGGAGCATAAGCCCCGGCGCCGCGATGGATCTGAATTTTATTGGCAACTGTGAAAACAGCTGTGTGGCAGTCTCTAAAGAATTTTCATCTAGGTCAGCGGTTCTGGTTCGCAAGTTGCTGTTCGGCCAGCTCAATGGCTCGCTTAACCATGTTACCTGCATCCTTGGCCTTTATGCCGCCCCATCCTTCATTCTGGACGACATCATAGAAGCCAAGTTCTTTCGCAAGCTCTTCCTTCAACCTTTCAGACATAATCCCTCTTCTTCTGCCCATTACTACCATCTCCTTTCACCACCGCGGTTACCTTAGTATTTTTGAAAAAAGAAGTTTTCATGTGCACCTTATTTATCCTGCTGATAGCAAAATTGGACAAAATAAAAAGCAGCTAACCCGAAAGTTGACTGCCTGTACTGCATTGAGCCAAAAATCAGCTCAAAGCTATTGATCCTGTTGTATCTTCAAAGAAGGTAATTTCCACTGTTTCAGTTAGAACATCTGCGTAGCTGTACGAAACACGTTCAAAAGCATTTTCATCCTGGTCAAGCTCGATGACGAAAACAGAAGGATAAGTTTCCGCTAACACGCCAGAACGTTCAATCGTCTTTCTCCGTCCTCCGTTGGCCTTTAGCATGAGTCTTTTTCCTAAGTTTGAATCAAGCGCTTTTTTGATATCCGATAATGTTTTTGGCATTCGGTCCACCTCACTGTGTAAAGTATAACACGCTGACACTATTTAGTCAAACAAAAACATAAATTATAACAGTACTTAAATTTAAAAGTCAATATATTTCGGACTTCTTTTTCTTCTAAATTTCAACAATTTTAGCGTAGCCTTTAATGCGATAAAATATGTACCAAAATAATAAAAAACGCCGGACCGTATTTTATTCAGTCCGACGAATTTTTATTATAGGGCATTCCTGTTCTTAATACTCCCTTTGTTTCGATGCCGCCAAGCCCCTTATCACCAGTTAAGGTATTGCGAAGTACATCCCACACGTTAATGCGCTCCATGAACGGTGTAAAACTGATTTTAGCGACGATATAGACCGGATCAAGCGCATGGATATTAACTCTTGAAGGGGAACTGGCAAAATTGGCACCAGCGTGTATCAACGACTCAAAATGTGACTGGCAAGCGCCAGCGAAAATGACAAGCTGGTCCAAATGGGGAATTTTCTTTCTTGCCTCTCTCACTGTCTGGACAAAATGCTTGGAGTGGCGATAAGCATTGATATCATCCATTGTCCCTTTAGACTTGGAATAGGCATCGTGCCCGGTGATGACCAAAATATCAGGCCGATAATAATCAATCAGCATTCCGACTTTGTCCGGCATTTCTTTTTCATTGCAATGGAATCCATACACCGGGACCCCGACTTTCTCATAAAGGGTCAGGCACTTTTTTAAATAATTCGGATCTCCATCAATATGGAGCACCTTTCCAGGCATCTGAAAGTAGTTATATGACTTGCTGTAGCCCTCTGTGGTCTCATACTCCTGCTTTTGCTGTAATAGATCTACATCCTGCCTGAATAGCTTATATGACTGTTCTTCAAGTGACCGGAATTCCTTTGTCAGCCTCATGCGCATACTCGGATCGATTTTAATTAGATCTTCATAGGGCGCATCCGCAATCAACCGGAAATCCTCACCATATAATATCGCGATTTTTTTGCCATGTTTCTCTCTGATATCGATAACCCGGAACATAATATCGCATTGATGCGAAACCCTGCCGACGATATCCATGAGGTTAATATTCATCATCCTCACTCCAATTGCCCCGCACACAGGCTGCGCTAAGTGGTATTCTTACATAAAATATGCAAATACCCATAGACATGTGCTTTCTGAATGGAGTGGTTCGGGCTGGATTTCGGACACCATTGATATAAACCATTACAAAAAGAAAAAAGCCCGAACATCTCGGACTTTAGGGACAGCTGTGAGAGCATTGCTTATTTTAATGAAAATACGGATACAGCGCATTGCTCAATTGCGCGAATTCTTCTATCGTGAGAGTTTCTCCACGTCGGGACTCTTCCACTCCTGCCTGCTGGAGCGCTGCTTGTATACTTTCTTTCTTCTGCTTTCCATCCGGCAGCTGGCTGGTCAGGTTATTCAGGATGGTTTTACGGCGCTGCGCAAAACTTGATCTGGTAACATGGAAAAAGAACTTCTCGTCCTTCACCTTCACAGGCGGTTCTTCATGCAATGTTAATCTTATGACCGCTGAATCTACGTTAGGCTGTGGCATAAAGACCGTTTTCGGAACAATCATAACGGTTTCAGCCTTCGTATAATACTGGACGGCAATGGACAGTGAACCATATTCCTTCGTTCCTGGCTTGGCCGAAATCCTGTCGCCCACTTCCTTTTGGAGCATACAGACGATGCCCCTGATTGGCAGCCTTTCCTCAAGCAGCTTCATCAAGATCGGTGTTGTTACATAATATGGCAGGTTGGCCACGACCATAACGTCTTTTTGTTCCCCAAATTCCTCTGTCATCACAGCTTGAACATCGGCTTTCAGTACATCACTATGGATAACTTTTACGTTGGGGTAAGGTGAGAGTGTATCCTCCAAAATCGGCAGCAAACGCTGGTCGATTTCAAAAGCAACCACCTTTTCAGCTCTTTTCGCCAGCTGCTCTGTCAATGCGCCGATTCCAGGTCCAATTTCAATCGCACCGCTATGGTTGGTCAATTCAGCATGGTCGACGATGCGGTTCAGGATATTCGTATCGATCAAAAAGTTCTGTCCCAGGCTCTTTTTAAATGAAAAGCCGTATTTATCAAGTATTTCCTTCGTTCTCATCGGGGTTGCAATATCTTTATGCATTTTGTTCCTCCTTAAGGATTTCTGCCAGCGCATCGGCGAAATCCTGTCTTTTCACCTGAAACATCATCAGGCGCTTGTGCAGCTGCTTGCCATTTGTATATCCGATCTTCAGCAGCCTTCCAAGCTTTTCACGCCTCTCCCTGGAACCAGGACCGCCAACCAGACCCGCAACAATCAAGTCCTCCTGGGTAATCTCTTCGACTGCTTCTGCATCCATTACCTGAGCATCCTTCAGCGCTTCACGGATCACTTCTGGAGATGCATGCTCAACACCAATTCCTCTCCCGGATTTTGGCTTAGCCAATTCCTTTGGAATAAATGCGTGCTTGCACCCTGCAACCTGCTCAGAAATGGTCTTGCGGATTTTTTCACCCGGAAAATCAGGGTCGGTAAAAACAATCACACCCCGCTTTTCATGGGCATTCCGAATCCGTTCAATGGTTTCGGCATTGATCGCCGATCCATTCGTTTCAATAGTATCTGCGTCAACAGCACGCCTGATCGCCGTCGTATCATCCTTACCCTCAACTACAATGATTTCTTTTAACTTCATGATTCCTCCAAGAAACAATACATTTTCTTACTTTTTTAAAAATGACTCATTTAAAGCTTAAAGTAGTTATTTAACCCTGTTGATTGTAGTGGAAGGCGCGAAGACTCCTGCGGGATCAGCTGGCCAGGTGAGACCCCGCAGGAGCTTGCGACGAGGAGGCTCAGCGCCAGCCCCGCGGAAAGCGAAGCGCCTGGAACGAAAATCAACAGCCCTGTTTAACAGATTTTTTTAAATAAAAATAAAAATAAAATATTTTTTCTTTGAAATAAATGAAACATTTTTGAAATATAATCGTCTATATAGGTGTAAAGTTTTTAAGCGATTACGCTTTTCTTATTATACCTTAAACGTAAAATGAAAAAACAAAAATGCAGAGGAAGATTCCCCTGCATCCATAAATTAATTCAGGATTTTGATTTTGACGGTTTTACGGCCCCAACGGTATGCATCTGCTTTTGATGCGAAAAAGACATCGATCTTATTGCCTTTGATGGCTGACCCTTTATCGGCAGCTATTGCATAGCCATAGCCTTCCACATAAACTTTGGTACCTAAAGGAATAACTCTTGGATCTACTGCAATGACCTTGATGTTAGGGTTGGCCCTCAAATTGATTCCAGTAGCCGTGTAACCGGAGCAGCCGTTACAGTTAGCGGTGTACGCTGTAGAAGTAACATAAAATTCCTTACCTGCCGGTTCACTTGAGCCACGGGAAACTTGAGCTACGATGACCTTCGTTCCCATTGCCACGACTTTATCCAGTTTCTCTTTCAGTTTCTTTTCACTGACCAGTTTTCTTGAAACTTCCTTGCCATTTTCAAGGATGACTTCATATTCCTTGGAAAGCAAGCCTTCCTGGCCTTCTGTTACGACTTTCTGTTTCCCTTTTTCCAGTTTGCTGTCATTTTTCGTAACGACTGCATAGCTAATTGGTTCTTCCACTACATCGGTGACTTTTTCAACTCGAATAACATTAATCACGGCATCTTTTGTGACGTTCTGCTTTAACGCAGGCTCAACACGGTCCATTTCGTTCAGTGTGATTCCTTGCTGTGATAAAAAGTCAGCGACCGTAGTCGAAGTCGACCATACATCTTGTTCTTTTCCGCCAACTACAAGCTTAAGCGGGAAAGCTCTTTGAATGGCAATCTTCAAATCTTGCTTTAACTTAGCGTCTGGGTTTAGGTTTAACTTGTCGTGTTCATTTAAGACGATATTCTGTTCTTTCAGGAAGTCCTCTACCGTATCGGCTGCTGTCCAATACGTTTTCTTTTCCTGGTCTTGTATTAGCTCTACCTGTTTTGCCGGCTTCCACACAATCGAGAGGTTGTTCTTCACCTCTGTGTTTGCCGCCAGTGATAAATAATCCTCTGAGCGTAGTGAGATTTTGAGATCATTAAATAGATCTTGGATAGTATTAGCATGTGTTTTAATGACTCTTTCTTCGCCATCCAGCGTCAATGCAACTGTCTTTTTGGTCCCTTCATACATGAAGAACCCAAGAGCAGCAGCAAAAACTAGGAAACTAGCAGAAAAAATCACCAGTTTCTTTTTACTCAAAGTCTTGGAAAACAGGTTTTTCATACTATTAATCACGATGAAAAACGCCTCCTCTTCTCGGAGTGATTATAAAGATATTGTTGCCGACTTGTCAACCCAGACACCCTTGCCCAAACGTAGTCCCTATTATGCAAGATGCTCCATAAAAAGAAAAGCAAGAGTTATCGACACGGTTATCCTATGTCCCCAGTGAGACATGTAGAACTTTTTAGAAACAGAAAAAGTTTGGACAACCTTGTTGAAAAATCGACAACATTCCTTATCACTTTATGCCGAATAATTTTTTTGCATTTTTGGCTGTTTCGCCTGCAACTTCCTCGAGTGTTAACCCTTTCAGTTCTGCAATTTGTTCGGCCACCAATTTTACATACGCTGGTTCATTTCTTTTTCCGCGATATGGATGCGGCGTCAGGTAAGGGCAATCTGTTTCAACCAACAGTCGATCCATTGGAATTGATTCTGCCACTTCCTTCGGTTTCTTCGCGTTTTTGAACGTAACCGGTCCGCCAAGCGAAATATAAAAATTCATATCGATACATTCTAGCGCGGTTTCCACACTGCCGCTATAGCAATGCATGATACCGCCTACTTCTCCGGCATTCTCTTCCTTTAAAATTTCAACTATGTCTGCTGTTGCGTCACGATTATGTATGATAATAGGAAGATTCACTTCTTTTGCCAGCCTGATTTGTTTGCGGAAGACCTCTTTCTGGATGTCCTTTGGTGACTTGTCCCAGTAATAATCAAGGCCCATTTCCCCGAGTGCTACTACTTTCGGATGGCTGGACAGTTCTCTCAGCCAGTCCAGATGCTCCTGCGTCATATCAATCGCATCCACTGGGTGCCATCCTACACTTGCATAGATAAAATCATAGCCTTCAGCAAGTTCTATCGCTTTCTTGATCGTCGCCTCATCGAACCCGACAACAACCATGTTCGTCACACCCTCATCAAGCGCCCGATCAATAACCTCCTGGAGATCATCATTGAATTGTTCTGCATTTAAGTGTACATGTGTATCAAAAAGCATGTTAAAACTCCTTTGCAGCATTGCCCTGCAGTTTCATTCTAGTGATTCCTGGCATAAAGAAGAATAGAATCACTGTGATGTTCTTATTATTGTGATAAAGTTGTGTCGATATCATAACTTTTTTTCAATGTCCAGGTCAAATTTTTGAATTCGGTTTCATAAAAACCCGACAAGTGTCGGGAATGCTTGCGCTTAAGCGATTGTCAGGGCTGATCAAGGGCGCCTGCAATTTTCTTGCTAACTGACTCTCTTCCCTATCATAAATCACTCTTCTAAAAAAATTGCCTTTTTAACACAAAAAACCTGAAAATGTTACACATGAAACATTTCCAGGTCTAAATGATTTTATTTTACTTTCGCACCTACTGATAGTGAGTCATCAACTGTTGCCAATGACATGACACCATCCTTTTCACCTGCAAGGATCATTCCCTCGGAAAGCTCCCCTCGAAGTTTGACCGGCTTCAGGTTTGTCACGCAGATTACCTTTTTGCCGACAAGGTCTTCCGGTTTATAGTACTTCGCGATGCCGGAAACAACCTGACGCTTTTCATAACCAAGATCCAGTTGAAGCTTCAGCAGTTTATCCGCCTTTTTAACAGGCTCTGCATGAACAACCTTTGCTACCCGCAGCTCAACCTTCATGAAGTCATCAATTGTGATTTCATCCTGAGGTTCCGGTTTCTCTTCTTCCACAGGTGCCGCAGCCGGAGCAGAACCTTGCATTTTTTCCTTGATGAATTCCACTTCATCCTTCAATTCAAGGCGAGGGAAGATTGGTTCACCCTGAACGACCTTCGTTCCGGCTGGAATCTGGCCAAACTCTTCAAGGCTTTCCCAAGACTGAAGCGTTTCGGTGCCGACATTCAGCTGAGCGAAAATTTTATCCGGAGTCCTTGTCAGGAATGGCTTCAATAGGACAGCCACTCTTCTCAATGACTCAGCAAGGTGGGCCATTACATTAGAAAGTTCAGCCTTCTTTTCTTCATCCTTCGCCAGTACCCAAGGCTGTGTTTCATCGATGAATTTATTGCAGCGGCTGATCAATTGCCATACGGAAGTAAGCGCCACGGAAAATTCCATCTTCTCCATTGCCTCTTCGTACTTTCGGACCGTATCTTTATTCATTTCAAGCAGTTGCTTTTCATATTCCCCTTCAGAGCCATTGTACGCTGGAATTTCACCGTCGAAATACTTATTGATCATTGCAACTGTTCTGTTCAATAGGTTTCCAAGGTCATTCGCAAGGTCAAAGTTGATCCTTTCGACAAAACCTTCAGGAGTGAACACTCCATCAGAACCAAATGGAACTTCACGAAGCAGGTAGTAGCGAAGCGCATCAAGACCGTAGCGGTCACTCAGTGTCACTGGGTCGACTACATTCCCCTTGGATTTCGACATTTTTCCATCCTTCATCAAAAGCCAGCCATGGGCAAAAACCTTTTTAGGAAGCGGCAGGTCAAGCGCCATCAGCATAATTGGCCAGTAAATGGTATGGAAACGGACAATTTCCTTGCCGACCAGGTGGACATCTGCCGGCCAGTAATTCAAGTACTTGGAGTCATCATCCGTTCCATAGCCAAGAGCTGTAATATAGTTTGACAACGCATCGATCCACACATAAATAACATGCTTAGGGTCGCCAGGGACTTTTACACCCCAGTCAAACGTTGTCCGTGATACGGCCAAATCCTCAAGTCCAGGTTTAATGAAGTTATTGATCATTTCATTTTTACGGGATTCTGGCTGGATGAAGTCAGGATTCTCTTCATAATATTTCAGCAGCCTGTCTGCGTATTTGCTCATTTTAAAGAAATACGACTCTTCTTTAACCTTTTCGACAGGGCGGCCGCAATCCGGGCAGTTTCCATCTTCAAGTTGTCTGTCAGTATAGAAGGATTCGCATGGAGTACAGTACCAGCCTTCGTATTGATCAAGATAGATATCACCCTGTTCAAGCAGCTGGGCAAAAATTTTCTCGACAATCTGTTTGTGGCGGTCCTGAGTCGTACGGATAAAATCATTGTATGAAATATCCAACTTGCCCCAAAGCTCCTGGATGCCTTCGACGATTTCATCAACATATTGCTGAGGAGTGATGCCTTTTGCCTCGGCATTGCGCTGGATTTTTTGACCGTGCTCATCGGTTCCTGTCAAATACATGACATCATAGCCGCGCAGTCTTTTATAGCGTGCCATTGCATCGCCTGCTACTGTCGTATAAGCATGGCCAATATGTAAATTGCCGCTCGGATAATAAATCGGGGTTGTAAGATAAAAGGTTTTCAATTTCTCTTCCATGAAGATCCTCCTTAGCTAAAACTGCTAGTTCATTCTAATAGTAGTTATTATAACAGCTAATGCCCTTGGATTCATAACACTTTAGTGTAAAACAAAAGAGCATTATCTATGGTTTCGACATTCTGTAAAACAAGGCTGTTGATTTTCGTTCCAGGGGTTTAAAAATCAACTTTAAGCTTTAACAAGTAAACTTCGCATCTTTTATCCAAGGGGCACCACAATATAAATAAAGTTTTATTATAAAAATCCCTTCACTACGGACATTCTCCCTATAAAGTTTACGTATTTTGTCAGTGAGATTCATTGTGGACGTGTCGTTATCAAAAAA
>ENA-ORXC01001585-ORXC01001585.1-marine-metagenome-genome-assembly--contig:-NODE-1585-length-13250-cov-5.561451_pt1 | contig 13250 bp, 13 predicted proteins | sample MGYA00237865_ERZ511478 | MGnify/ENA metagenome assembly ERZ511478 | reverse complement strand
AAATCGGCCTTCACGGGGTCGCAGAGGCCGATTTGTAAGAGTGGTGCAACAGTTGGCGTGCGAGGTTTTTGCGAGAAAGGCTGTATCGTGTGTCCCACGAAAGAAGAGACTGCGCTGAGTCCGTTTTTGGGGTCATAAAGTGTCGCTGATAGCAGGAACTGCCCCAAGAACGGTACTCAGAAACCGGATCATTTGATCCGAATCGGATCATATGATGCGGTCGGAGGAATAGACACTGAAGGTGGATCTCTCGCATTGAAACCGCTGGCGGCGACGCATATTCAGGCCCACGACAGTCAGACAACAACGCATCCAATGCCGAATGTCCCGCTATAGAATGAACCACCAACTCGCAAGCTTTCAGTTCATGCGCGCCGTTCCGGTGTATGAACAGCATTTCGCAGCTTCGTCGTGTGTGCAAAAAATGTAGGGTACCAATTGTATGGTACTTTTTGCGCCCTCTTCAACGCCGTGCTTCTACTGTGGGCATGCGAGGCATGTTCGACCAGGGAAAGCTGTAAGCATGTACATGACGCGCCTTACAGCCAGTCAGAAGTCGATATTGAGCATTGCGGAAGCGCCGGCGGTCGGGACCATAAGTGAAGCGCCAGCTCTTGGACATGGCCTGATCGTTGCATGTCACTCGCTGGTCGCGCAGAAAATACGAAACGGGGGGCTACTGTTTGATTGTATGTGCCCGCATTGCTTTTCGTCTCGTGCAAGCCAGCCGGCTTGATCCGGGTCACTAGAGAGTTTTTGCAACACACGTGAGAAGCCCTTCGTGAGAAGGTCGTGACAGCTCGTTTCCGGACAGGTTTGTGTCAGAGCTGGCTGGACTGTCCACAATTCTAGTATCGGTGGGCGGGCCACTTTATTCCGTGAGTTCTCACGCGGATCGAGGCGCGGCTGTGAGAAGGAGAGGTCGCGGGAATGGTCCGTGGAGGCCGGTCGGCCTTCTCACGGTCGTGACAGATCCGGGAAAATGATCACGACCCGTGAGAAGCTGTGAGACGGAATGCTGTATCCGACTCACATCCAGTGCCCAGTTGTGCGTTTGAGATGCTTCATCCGGCCGAAGTTCTCACAAACATCTCGCAAACCCTTCTCACACGCGTTGCGAAAGCTCTCTACTGGCCCGCCCTCATGATGAAGCCGGGATCCGAAGGTAGCACCCTACTAGTTTTGAGTGGACTGTTTTTTATGTGGTGGATCGTTCATGCACTAGGCTCACTCGCACCCACACCAAGCCGGCGGCAACTGCGGCGACGGTCAACGACGGGCGTCGTCGCCACCGCGCAGCATCTGTGCGTCGCCGGCGGGCCCGCACGACCACATATCCGACGGCAGCTCGGGCGGCGGGCAAGGACGGGCGCCGTCGCCGCCGCACAAGAACTGGAAGCCTCCGGCTCGTCGAGATCTTTCCAAAGCCGGCGGCAACTGGTGGCCGCCGCCTGGCAGGCGATCGCGACAACGCGGCGGCCATCGGGGCGGCGGACAAGGACGGGCGTCTTGGTCGCCGCTCACCGACCGGGGGCCGCAGGCTGGTCGCGTCCCTCATCAAGCCGGCGGCGGCGATGTACGGCACCCGACTGACGGGGCACCGCCGTTCGGTGGCGTAAACGGCGGCGGGCTACCAGAAAAAGGTTCTGCCCTGCCGGCAGACGCCATATCGCCGCCGGTAAACAGTCTGTCGCTACAATCCGGCGGCGGCTCTTCACCTTCCGGGGACAGCTGCCTTCAAGGAGGCGGCCGACAGGCGCCACCGCCGGCCGACGGGAAACGCCAGGCCGGTGGAGAGTCTCTGCCGCCGGCTCAATGTCAACTCCAGGCCGGCGGTGCCCAACCTTCATCGGCCGAATGCCTGCCGCCGGATGCGACGATGCACCCCCCGCCCGTCCCAACCCTTCCTCTGGAAACGCAGGGGGAGGAGCCGGGGCAGGCACCGGCGGGCACACCGGCGACGGCCCACGACCAGGAGGCGGGCCATGACCAGGCGGCCGACCAGAACAAGCTGGTGGCTGCGTCGGGCGAGACGCCGCCGGTGGAAGAGTAGTCCACGTCGGCGCCGTCGGCTCTGGCGCTGCTGCGCCTACGTACGCGGCCCCAGTGGTGGGGACCGGGCCGGGAGGGGCCGACGACGAGCGCGTTGCGCTGTGCCGAGCGTACCTGAGCACGACGCAGGACCCTGTGAAAGGGGAGGACCAGAGTGGCCCGAACTTTTGGGCCGCGGTTGTGTCGGCGTGGAAGTGGTTGCTGGCGGGACGCCCTGGAGTCCGCCGGAACACTGAGCGGAGCGTGGGCAGGGTGCAGAAGCAGTGGGACAAGATCCGCAAGTGCTTCAACGATTTTGGCTCCCACTACTTGGCAGTTAACCGTATGGAGCTCACGGGGAGCCCGACTGATGAGGACCTGATCGTCGCGGCGATGGCGCGCTTCTGTGGCACCAGTGTATGCAAGGCGATGCGCAAGGACCGCGCGGCAGATGAGGCCAAGGGAAAGACGACCAAGCGAAAGTTCAAGTCCAGCACGGAATCCATGTGCACTGCCCATGGGTTCCGTGCTGGCGGGCGCTACGGAACGTTAACAAGTTTAGTGGGGCCGCCGGGGCCGCTGCCGATGGCCGCGCCGCCAGTACAGGATCAGCCGGCGGCTCTCCCGGCGGCCGCAGCTCTACGAGCGACTCTGACGACGAAGGCGAGAACCTGGGGACCGGAAGCTACCAGTCGCGCCCGAGCGGCGCAAAGGCGGCCAAAAGTGACAAGACAGAAAACATTCGCGCGTCGCTTCTGCTGATGGCAAGCACCGACGCGTTGTCCTCGCTGGCCAAAGCAGCATCTGAGCGTACGACCCTTGCGTTTCTCAACAGTACGGAGATGCTGGACACTTCTGAAGCTATCGCCTTCTGTCGCGCGCATGCCCGCAAGATGATCGCGGCGGCCTTGCTGAACGTGTCCCCGTCGGTGACATTGTCCTCACTGGAGGGGACGGCCGCCCCCTCTACGCCCGATACTGGTGCGGATGTGCCGGCGGAGAGGGAGCCGACAGTCACTACACCTGCTCTGACGTCAACATTGACGCCTCGTTCGCTGCCGGCGCAGGCGCCGGCTGCTGAAGCGCCACTGGTGCCCGAATTTGCGCCGGCGGCGAGCGGCGCAGGACCTGACGAGCCGGTAGAAGCGCGACTGACGACGGCGTCGAGTACATCTGCACCGCCGGCCTCGGCCGCCGGATCCGGTGCAGAGAGCCGTGGCCGGCGGTCGCTGGTCACAAAACAAGCCAGTGCGGCGGCAGCCCTTGCCGCCTCGTCCAAGACGCTTGACGATGATAATGATGGTATTTTTGTGGTGCCTGCTTTTCCCGTGCGCGACATTGGCGCGGGCAATGATGAGGACAAGAAGAATGCTGATGAAGACGCCTCTAGTGAGGATGAAAGCAAGGCCGAGCACCTGTAGTGTGTGGAGTGTGTATGCGGCAGAAAGTTCAAAGGTTTTCTTTTCCCCGTTGGGCAGGGTTCCTTTTTCCTTCTTCGTTTATCTTTCATCGCGACTTTTTGACATCCCTCTGCCGCGTAATGTACCGCTGCCAAGCCGGCCGTTGGGGGGTTCCGTTGGGGGGTTTCGCCCCCGTGAAGAATTTGACCAAGGCATCAAAAGAGAGGCCCACGCGAGGACAAACAAGTCTAAGGAAAAGAAAACCGCAGAGCGGGAGAAAAACAAACCATTTGTGCTCCGCTTGTTACGGGTATGGCTCAAGAAGCGTGGCTCTGTCCATCCACAAATCCTCTGCCATGTCAAGTCGTAGCCTGATAAGCTCCTCCTCACCCCGTGTCTCGGCCCACGCACCCAGAGAATGCCCAAAAGTGCCTGCAGGAAGCCAGGCCACAGGCGCAATGACCCGGGGGTGTAGCGCGCCCGCCCCCACGAAGCCATCCCCAGGGGAGCGCACGCCGGCCCCAGCCGCCTGACCGCCGGCGGCGGCGGCAGAAAGTCCGTCAGGCCCCTCCTCCCTGACACCCGCCGCCGGCTCCGCCGCCGCCAGTCCGCCGCCGCCGGCCGCCTGACCGCTGGCGGCGGCGGCAGCATGATTTGAAACAACAGAGCTGCCGCTGGCAACTTTCCCGCCGGCGGACACGGCAGCAGGCAATGGCCCCGCCACGCCGCCGCGGCCGACCGCGACAACGGCCGCCTGACCGCCGGCGACGGCGGCAGCACGTCCGTAACGCCCTGCCCACTAGACACTCTCAGACAGCTCCGACGCGCCCAATCGGCCGCCGCCGGCCGCCTGACCATCGGTGGCGGCGGCAGAACGTCCGTCACGTCCTGCACCTCCGGCACCCGCCGACGGCTCCGCCGACACCTGTCCGCCGCCGCCGGCCGCCTGACCGCCGGCAGCGGCGGCAGCATTTCCGCCGCGACCGGCGCCCCCGACGCCCGTGCCCGACTCCAGCGCAGCCAATCTGCCGCCGCCGGCCGCGAGACCGCCGGCGGCGGCAGCAGTATGTTTGTCACGCCCTGGCCCCCGGACACCCGCCGGCGGCTCCACCAAAGCATTCCGCGTCCGGCAGCCGCCTGACAGCCGGCGGCGGTGGCAATAAGTCCTTCACGCCCTGTCCCCCTGACACCCGCCGCCGGCTCCGCCGCGGCCAATCCGCCGCCGCCGGCCGCCCGACCGCCGGCGGCGGCGGCAACATGATATGCAACAACAGCGCCGCCGCCGGCCAGTTGCCCGCCGGCAGCCGCAGCGGCAGGCAATGTCGCCGCAAAGACGCCGCAACCGGCCACGATGCCCGTCGCCACTCCGCCGGTGACATCGGCCGCCCCCGAGCGACATCTCCCAACCCCCCCTCCACCTTGTCCCGGGCCCGCAAAGCCGCCGCCGCCGGCCGCGTGACCGGCGGCGGCTGCAGAGGCACCAGATCCGACAACACCGCCGCCGCCGGCCGCTTCTCCGCCGGCGGCCGCGGCCGCCCCCAATCTACCACTCTCCGCTCCCCCTTCGCCCTGTCCTGGACCCGCAAAGCCTCCGCCGCCGGCCACCCGACAGCCGGCGGCGGTGAACGAACCAGATTCGCCGCCGCCTTCCGCCTCTCCGCCGGCGGCGGCAGCCGCACCCAATCGACCACTCACCACCCCCTCACCACCTTTTTCCGGACCCGCAGAGCCGCCGTCACCGGCCGGCTGACCGCCGGCAGCGGCAGGGGCACCAGATCCCCCAGCGCTTCCGACGCCAGCCGATCCTCGCGTGCCGCCGCCGCAAGCCGCCTGACCGCCGGTGGCAGCGGTCACACCATGAGCGCCGCCGCCGGCGCCGCGGCCAGCTGCATCACCGGCGGCCTGCGTACTGGCGGCCATACGTGTCCGTGAAACGTACCCATCTCGAAGCTTCTCAGTCACCATGTTGTACAAGATGGCCACCGCTTTCGTGACGGTGACCATAACGGCCACGGAGGCGTACTTGGCTGGGCGCAGGGCGATGTGAAATCGGGCCCTCAACACAGCATACAACATCGTGCCACATCTTTGCGGAGGGCGTCTTGAAGACGATTAAACGTGAGCTCAACTTCTGTCGTGGGGTTGGGGAACGGTGAAACGAGAAAAGCAAACTGATGATAAATACCATCTACCAGATAATACAAGAGCGTGCGGGTCGGGCCGTTAGCAGTGAATGAATATATACGGGGAGGCCATTCCCCGTTCGTAACGCGTAAATAGAGAAGGGAAACATGCATAACGATGAAGTCATTGTGAGATCCGGGACACCTCACAAACAAGTTCCAAATCCAGAAGTCCTCATCACAAAGAGTATCCATCACCACGGAACGCTTCCCGTGGCGGTTTTCGTTCATGCCAGCAAAAGTCTTCGGACAATTGCGCCGCTTCTTGTGGCTACAGTCGAGAAAACTGATGCTCCCAGGCCACCCACGTTCCGCATTGCGCGCCAAAATTCGCTGTTGTTCTTCAGGGGTGGGGGAACGCAAATAGGTGGGTCCAAATTCATCCACAATAAAGCGCATCAATTCTCGCATTTTCATAGCAGTGGTTGAAGCCGACAGTCGCACGTATTCATCGGTCCTGGCGGGTGCCTCCCCATACGCAATGACTCGAAAAGCTGCACCCACCTTTTGCAAGGGGTGAGCCTGGAGTCTGCCGGTCGCGCTGATGCGCTGCGCAAGAAAAGGTCGGTCCGTCACAGTGTTATAGATGCGGAGAAACACGCTGCGTGGCACGCGGAAACGACGCTCGAAGTCCCCCTCGTCACATACAGGCGGCTGCCCAGTGACACCAAAATAATCTCTCAAACTAGCTCGCAAACCTGAGCGAAAGTTACGCCGCGTATTTGGCTGGCGGCCCGCCACAGATCCAGCATATCGCCGTCGCCGCTGTACTCGAGACCCGCGCGTGCGCTTCCGCCAGTGACGCAACGCCTCCAGGTGCGCCAAAACCGCGAACGCAACGTGAAAGTTCTCAGTATCCTCCAGCATTGTCTCTGCAGACAAATCCAATGGATCATCCATCGTGCGAAGAAGACGGTCGCCACGACGGTCGTGGCGGACGGCCGTCGCCGACGACGACGCCGGCGCGCTGCCCTGGTACCGCCACTTGCGATCAGATCTTCCGAGTACCCCACTGAGAACACACCGCACGGACAAAGCATACGTCCGTTCGCCCAACCCCCTGGCAGACTGCTTCAGTGCCCGTCGCTGGAGCCTCGAAACGGTCGAATCCCGTGATGTCGGCACCGTCACCTGTGGTCGCGTTCTCGTTGCGCCGGTCCATAGCAGTCGCGATACCACTGCAGACGGCGATCACACTAGCGGTCTCCCGCGATAAAAAAGTGCATTGTTCGTCCCTGCAGCTTTCAAATAAGCCGGCTGCAACGACACATGGATTTCGAACTGCGGCCGAATCGGCACCAGCCAATGAGAGAGCAGAACAAGATAAGCAGGAGGGCTCCGACTCCCCAAATTGTGCGGACAATGGAGGAGAAAGGCGTCACCCCCCTTTTTCTGTCCTCTGAATGCGTGATTACTCACGCGATTCCGATCAACTAGATTCGGATTCTCTTTTGTCTATTTGGGGTGCCCGACGCTGCTCTGGAGCCGTCCCCAACCCTAAGAGCCAAAGTTGGGCCACGTAGAGCATTTGAGATACACGTGTCTGACACGTGAGCACATTTTGACTGGGGGAAGACGTTGTTGGGTGTGCTGTCAGGCTTTATCCCCTGGAGTTCCATTTCTGACGCTCCCACATTGATTTCGGGACAGGTTTGAGTGCCTGAGATGCACGTCTAGTGTCAAGTACACCCTAATCCGGCATCAAATGGTGCCCGGTCGGGCATCAAATGATGTACGCTCTCACGGGGCCAGAAAAAGAAGGTTCGACCACTCTTTTTCACGGGTCTGGAGCACCCCCGTTTGTACTCGTAGCACAATGGAGAGCGTCGGCAACTCAAGATGTGGGTGAAATATTACAATTATTTCGATCGGAGCCGCACCCACGGTGTGGGTAGAGGCCCATGGGGACCCACAGTCATACCCGCGCCAGTTTGAAGATGCTCTCTAACAGCTCCGAGTTTCACCAAGAGAAATAGGCCATAGCTCAGTGAGATTCTGTTGTGAAAAGGAGCGTGCGAGGCTGGGAAACATGAGAACAACGGCGCCAGAAAAGTGCCTCAATTGATGCCCAGGGCATTAGGTGACGCACTCGGTAGAAAAGGAGTTAGACGCCGGGCTTTGTGCCTGCGGCTGCCCGTGTATCCGAAAGCAATTACGTGAGACGGGTGTGACAGGAGCACGGCTGTCTTCACGGCAACACGACATTGGTGAACGCGACGTTCTCAGCGATTGGCCGCCCGGACGAGCAGAGCTGATCGCACGCGCATCAGCACAAATCCTCCGTGCACTTCGCCCACTGCGAAGTGCGGAAAAGATCGCAAGTTGAGGCTCAAGTTGACTTTCGCACACGGTCACGTGCGTGCGATAAAATCAGACATCTCGCACGCGTGATCGTGCTCGGCCCAAATGGTAAGACGTGGAACGTTCTCCCTCGTATCTTCCTCGTGAGCCGATGCATCCAATCGGGCCGAAAAGGGCGAGTTGGCCCGCGTGATTCGCATGCGACTGGAACTGTGCGCTCTTATGGGCTAGCACTCGTCTCGCGCCGTCTACGCAAGGAGTCTGCCGGCCTGCATCAGCGCAAGCGACTTCAAATAGTGCTGATAATATTGAGTACGGCGACTTCTTCCGCAATGAGTGGCCAGGAGTGATGCATTCAGCCGGCCTGGAAACTTTGTCTAGGACTTTCATTCAAGATTCTCGCGAAGGACCTTGCCCAAGTAACAGGGCATTGGTCTCTCCAATGCAGGATTATAAGCGCAGCATTGGGGCTCCCATTTATCGCTAATCCTGTTTGCGTATGTTTACTACCAGACTTCGGGACCTCTTATGATTGGAGTACAGTACACCTCATTCGGCAGCGGCCCCCAACGTGTCGGAGTCAGGGGTTGCAGCGCCGCTGCTGCTTTAGCTGACTGTGGGGCGGGATACCTGTGGGCAGCTGCAGCGGCAGCCTGGTCGGCTGTGGCGGCCTCTGAGCCCGTGCCGATGTTTTCAGCGGTCGAGTGCGACGAGCGTTCGGCGGCGGCGGCGCCCGCCATGTTGGCGTTTGGAGTATCCTCTCCGTTTCCATGTCGCCGGCCGTGGGCAGAGGGGATGCCTGTGGGCGATGCTCGCGGCGACCGGGTTGGCCGTGGCGGCGTCGACGCCCGTGCTTGTGTTTTTGACGATCGCGGGGGGCGAGCCCTCGGTGGTGGCGCCGACTTTCCCGTGGTTGAGAGCAGTGCCACTGTCACGTCTTCAAAAGTATAAGCTTGAAGTTAATCAAACGACTGTGTTCGATATTGTAGCACCTCTCGAAACGCGCGGCCGCAGGAATATGCACCTTCCCTGGTACAAAGCGAGTATCAAGCAGATGAAAGTGTCTCAAAGCCGAAGGCACTGCGGAGAGACCGCCGGGGCTCATACGACTTGTGACAGAATCGTGCGCGTTGTCTGTAGGCAGAGATTCATCACCAATCTACGCGCGGATGGGTATTCACGCGTGTGCGAAGCCCGGGGGAAAATACAATGGGAGTCCCCATCATAACGGGGACGGTGCCCACGCCTAGTCAAGCCCCACTGTTCCGTCTTTTCTTTGTCGGAGCCTCCGCTGCAACTTCCCATTGGGTTCTGTCTTCAAATGCAACATTCCAGCGGTCATATAGAGTGCTTGTCAGCCTCGTGTCTTCTTTTGTTCAAAGGTTCTCTCTTTTTCCCGGAATCGCAGCTTTGAACAAGTCAGCCGCCCCAAAAGTGCCTTGGCAGGAGGGGGGGGCGGTTCTGAACCCGATCTCTGGCCAGGGACAAATCAGTTCTGACCCGCCCCGCGTTCTCGCACCAACTTGGGATAACACCCTACCCAGCCAATGTCGGTGCCCTTGAGAAACCAGTTCATCACAACCGAGAATAGCCTTGCACTTAGTCAACCAGACCGCTCACCATGCGAACCCTGGTCGGTATTCGCCGTCTGTGCCGCCACCGCGACCACCTTCTCCGCCCATAGCTCACGCTCGTGCTTGAACTTCTCTCGCGTCTCGTCGCAGACGGAAAGTGCGTGGTTGTTGACGCGCAACCCCTTGTCTCCCACCTTGGTGGCCTTTCGTGCCCCCTCCGCGGCTTACGCTCGCTGTGGGGGCTCATAAGAAGAGCACAGCGGGTCTTGCGTCACCTGGCAACGCCATGGCTCCCACAAAAGCAGCTGCAGATGTGAGGTCCATCTTGCCAGGGTGGAGCCGATATGTTCTCCCGGAACGTCCAATTCAAGCCTTCAATCCTTTTTCTCCATACTGCCCGATACTCTCAAGCTCATTCAAAATTTCCGGGGCGCGCGTGACGGAAAAGTGGAGCTTGGTCTACACGTTGGGCCACCCGAATAATTTCTACAGACTGTCCATTAGGATGGCAGCGTCAATCCGGAACTCAGTGGACTCGGCGGCAGTTGAAAAGGACACGCGGTTTTGAGTCTTTCGGATCCTGTTCCGCACACAACACGAGTCTGTTTACACAGTGAGGTATCGCGCGGGAATCTCCGTTCTCTTCCCGTATGCCCTGAGAGCTGGCTCTCTAGAACTTCGCACATGGCGTTGCTGCGCTCACGGATGGCGTGGAAGCCTTTCCCGAGAAACATGCCCCCGTGGTAAGGCCCGAGGTGAACAGGGCCCTCTGTGTGGTATGAATGAAGTTGGATGTCTAACCAATAGATAGCGATCGATCGTAGACGCAAGAAAAAGGGAACTCTATCGCCCAAAGGGTGAGGAAGAAGGACATTCATTCGTTTAACATCCGATGGGGAGCCGGGGGCGCCAACGACGGCGAGCCCCGGACCCATGCCTCTTTAATTGAGTAAGAATGATAAAGCAGCAGGGTCGGTCGACCACGCGATCCTTAAGATTGTATAACCGCCAAAGCAGAACAAATAAAGAGAAGACAGATATACTAGACGGAAGTCTCCTCCCGAAGGGCGAGCCAAAAGTTCTGTCAAACGTCCTCAGCATTACCGACTAGTCAAGAGGGCCATGGGTGAATATTGATGATTCAGCAGGTATGCTACCTACCCCCGCAACGAGATTCGAGCCGTTCAGGCGAGTGGGCTCGGATCGGCCGATCCACCACCGCAAGCGCCACAGGCGGTGACCAACCGGAGTTCCGCTATTGACGCGCGAAAGGTCGTTCAGGCGCTACGCCATCCGGCGGTACCTGAAAAGGTCGCCCAGGGCCGCCCATGAAACTCTCATGTAGGCTGTCGGACAATGGCGCCTGCCGAGGCGGGCGCGTGTGTGGCCAGACACGGCTGCTGCTGTCGAAGGCGCTCCGAGCTATGGGGATAGTCGTTGGCGCGGGAGGCGCCAGGGAGCGGCGGCTCTGCGAGGGGGCGCGAGAGGTGGCGTGGTGGGGAGTGCCGTTGGGTGGGGAGGCCCGATCCGGATGGTATGCGAAGGTGTCGGGGTGGCGCTCAGAGCCAGGCAGTGAGAAGGCGGTTTGAGGTGGGCCCGCAGCCCGATATGTCTATCGCCTTCGTCGAAACGACCGCGTGCTGATCGCGGACTCAAGCCCATAGGCTGACGGTCGCTCCACGCAAAGAGGTGTTAGCGGTGGCCTGAGCGTCCGCACACCTTGCATCTTTTAGAAATTTTCCGGTCCCTTCCGCCGTCCATCGCGCGGCGAGGCGGCGGTTACCGCCGTCCCAGCGTCGTCTGAGGCAGGAGGAGCGTGCCCTTGCACGCTTGGCCATAAATGGACGTAGGGGCCGGCGTATCTCCCAGAGGAAGTGCTGTGCTCGGCGTGGATGTCAGCCAGTAGACCATCGGTCCGTGTTTGTCGGTCGAGTCGCGCGGAGGCGGCAATAGCGGCGCTCCTTGTCGTTTTCGTCTTTCTGCCTTGCGGAGGTGTCAGCTGGCGCCAGGAATGAGATGTTGGGAAACCGCGAATGCGACCGGGACATCAACATGGCCGAAGTTGCAACCGGCGGTGCGGCTGTTTGTGCGGCGGAGTGGTGCAAGAGACGCGTACGTTTCACATGCAGTGCTCGTTCGCCAAGCGCTCTTGGTGGTGGATCAACCGCAGGTGTTGAATAGAGGTGCCGCACTCATTAGCCTACATTGCGTAGGAGCATGGCGACAAATACAGCGCCGTTTTGCGGGTGTTCAACGCCGAGTGCTACTACTGTTTGGCCGCAGGCTGGTTCCCCGCCCTTATGACCGACGAGGCTTTCATCTTGGTGGTCGACGTTGCCCTCCGGCGGACGGGTCATCTGGACCTCGACAGTATATCCGACGGGCCGGGAGGTTGGGAAATGCTCGACATATTTGAGAATATGAGCGAGGCAATGGAGGTCTTCCCTTGGACGATGTTCGGCGAGGACGTCATCCTGCGCGATCCGCAGACGGACGCGGCGTGCCAAGTGCACATCTAGTTGGACGGATCGGCGGAATACGGCTTTTTACTTAACCACCAGTGCCGGGGGAGTTTTTCTCTAGGGTGTGAACCGACTACAACGAGGACTGGTCAACGGTCGCGGCTGTGGGGCACGGGGAGGGAGACGCGCGCTTTGGCCTCGGTCCTTCTCGTCACGAGCGTCGCAGGTCGGGCGGTACTGACCACCACGCGGCGTCGCCTTATCGTCTTCGGTCGATGTCACCCGTGCTCGTCATCACGGCGGGGGCCCGAGGTCAAGTCACCGATGGCGGCATGTGGGCATGGAAGCCCGCGTACCACACGGCGTCTACTTTGTTTAGCAGCGGGCCCATGAGTCAGATTGACGATCCGGGCCTCCCGCATAGGACGACGGTCGCCGCATTGGCGGTAGCTTGGAAAGGCTCGACGGAGACGCTTCGCCAGGAGGTTCGGGATGCCCATGGCTTGGCCCGAGAGGAGAAGATTCCCAGGCTGGTGCGTGCCATTGGCGTTGGGCGAGCTCGGCGCCTGCCCTTGACCTCTTCCGTGAGAGCGTGTGTCAAAATCTCCAAGCGGCGGCGCTTCCACCGTTACCTCCACGATTGAGCGCGGAAGATGTATTGACGAGCCCCTGGAGGCGCGAGGACGACGGCGACGAGGGAGATGCACCTCACAAATTGCGCCATCGCATTGCCTCTGTCGCGGCGGATGGCTGCGGCCCCGCTTGGAGCCAGCTGGTTTTTGTTGGTCCAGGACCGCTTTGGTTACCTTCTCGCATCGAGAGGGCTTCTTATAGAAGCTCAATTGCGGTGTGGTGCTGTGGCGGTGCGTTTATACCCCTCGCCCGCTCACAGAGTGCTGTTGTTTTGACAGAGAGATCGTTTGCAATTTCGGCAATTTTTGCTTCGTAGAGAATACGAGAAATGACTGCCGAAGAGGTCATTTTATATTCCTGGTCCTTCTCCATACGGAGAAGGTCTTCATACGATGCGCATGCTGCTCTAGAGTCTACAGACCAAGATTCTTTCTACCATCTGGCGGTGATAAGAGGTGCTTCTTGTAGAACTACGGGACCCCGTCGTCGACGGTGGCGCGGCCGGCGGAGCACCAGGGGTGCGGCGGACGGCGGGGGGTCGGCGGCGCCGACGAGTTCGGGCACGGGCGGAACGGGGGCGCGGGTATGAGGACGGCGGGCCCGCCTGTGAGCGCAGGTGCGAGCCCGCGAAGGGGCGCGCCTGGCCGAGACGCCCGCCGCGGGGTC
>ENA-ORXC01001582-ORXC01001582.1-marine-metagenome-genome-assembly--contig:-NODE-1582-length-13265-cov-3.280937_pt1 | contig 13265 bp, 10 predicted proteins | sample MGYA00237865_ERZ511478 | MGnify/ENA metagenome assembly ERZ511478 | reverse complement strand
TCAGCTTCCCTGATATTTCAAGCGGAATGATATTGCTAATCAGTTTCGGGAAGGCTGTCACCCCGTAGTTATAGCGATCGACCATGCCTGTCGCGCGAAACTTTAACGTCGGTTTAGAGGTGGCGGGGTCAATCTCTACATCAGATAAAGTCACTCTTACCGTTAACGGTTTGGTTTGACCTAAAGCGGTAAAATCGCCCGTGACATTTGCTTGTTTCGGTGTAATCATCTTGATCTTTTTTGAAACAAATGTCATCGTTGGATACTGCTGCGTATTAAGCAGCTCCTTTCGGCGCAAAAAACTGTCACGTAGCTTGCGCTCGGTATCGATGCTATCGGTATGCACGGTAAAATTAATGGTCGTACTCTCAGGCTTTTTGACGTCATAATTGATCGCGCCGTTTACCTTACGAAACTTACCGTCAGTGGTCGCCTTGCCTAAGTACTTGACCTCAAAATCAGCGCTGGTCTTAGGCACATCTAGCTTCCACTTTTGTGGCATCGTATTAGCGGCGACTCCCATTATAGGCAAAGATAGTAATAAAGAGGTGCCAAGCGTAATTTTTAGCAAAGAGGCGGCGCGAGTATTCATACGTATGATCCAAAGGGTGGTATTAAAGTCGTCAGTATTGAACATGCTTTTAGGGCACAACTGAGCGTTATAGCTGAAATAATAATACGATAGCCTACTACAATTGTGCTGTTTCAATGTATTATTAAAGTTATGAGCGATTTAGAAGTAAGTCTTATACTGGCTTGTCGCTTAAAATAACCAATATGACTTTTTATATAGTAGAAAACCATGTCTTTGATGTCCAGCTTTAAAGGTATCGTCGGCGAGACCGTCATCAATGTAGCTATGTGGCTAAAACTTGAAAAAGACGTTTATCATCGTCTAAACAATATCACTTTGCCATTAGCAAATGGCGGCAGTACCCAAATTGATCATGTCATCGTCTCTAGGTATGGCATCTTTGTCATCGAAACCAAAAACTATAAAGGCTGGATATTTGGTAACGAAAAGCAGCGACAATGGACGCAGGTCATCATGGGTCGCAAGTATAAATTTCAAAATCCATTGCGGCAAAATTATTTGCATATAAAAACGCTGTCTGATTTATTAGAACTGGAGATGAGTTATTTCCATTCGATGATTGCCTTTATCGGCGAGTGTGAGCTTAAAACTCGTGATGAGTTACCAGAGCATGTATTGACGAGCGGCATGGCGTCTTATATTAAGAAAAAACAAGATAAAATGCTTACCGATGAAGAAGTCAAAGCCATTGTTGAGCAAATTGAAAACAATCGATTTAGCAAGTCTTGGCGTACTAACAGAGCGCATAAAGCCTATTTAAAAGAGAAGCATAATCCGTCAAACAAGCAAGCTAGTGATAAACCAAATGCTAAGTCAGTTACTACATCAGCGAATCAGCCTGCGTCTGAGCCAATAGTAAAACAACCTCCTAAAAAGACCATTCTTCAAAGCAGAGAAGTACTGCGATGGTCTGGGCAAACGGAAGTTGAAGCGATCGACGCACCGTTTGTCCCTTCTAGCAATGTTCTGCCTATCTCTCAACTGATTAATGATGATTCTGTCTTTATTACCCCATTTGAGGTTTTGGAATCAGAGCCGAAGATAGAGAAAGCTGCTACTAAGGAGCCTTCTATTATCGAGCAAGTTGAAGCGTCAATCATTTCTGATAATACTCCCGCTTGCCCGAAGTGTAATAGTGAGATGGTCAAGCGCGTTGCTAAAAAAGGTCAGCAGCAAGGTCAGCCCTTTTTTGGTTGCAGTCAATTTCCTAAGTGTCGCGGTGTGGTGAATATTAATTAGGTGATATTAGGGTGTGTATAGAATTCAAATGAGTGGCAACCAGATAAAGACACAAGCAAGCATTACCGCTGCTGCATAGCTATCTTTGAGCTTATCATATCGCGTGGCAATGCCCCTAAAATGTTTCAACCTAGCAAAAGCGTTTTCTACCAAGTGACGGCAACGATACAAATACCAGTCTAGTGTGTCATTGTTGCTGTTTTTAGAGTTCGACTTAACGGGTATGACTGACTCAGCACAGTGCTTGAAGATACACTCTCTAATATCGCTACTATCGTAGCCCCTGTCTGCAATCACCGCTTTAGTCTGGTTATTAATCGTGCTAAATATCAACGCCTTTGCCATCTTAGCCTCATGTACTTGCCCACCTGACAGCTCAACATGTATAGGGTTGCCACAAGCATCGACCACTAAGTGCAGTTTGTTGCTATTACCTGCAACACTTTTACCAATGGCCTCATCAAGATGACTGGCTGCACCTGAACTATGCTGATGAGCTTTGACCACGCTACCGTCTATAAATAACCATTCACTATCATAGTTTGCTGTGATTATTTTCATGAGCTTTTGCCATTTACCGGTTTTACGCCAATAACGGTATTGATGATATATGCGAGACCAATGACCGAAATAAGAAGGTAAGTCTCGCCATGGACAGCCTACTCTTATGCGGTACAGCATGCCTTCAACGGTACGTCTTAGATTGGGCTTGTTATATACGTTAATTTGTCGCAATATAATAAATAGCTTGTGCCAAAGTTCATCGTTGAGCTTAGTGCGAGTCATAAGTGATGCCTTATTTCTTTGTTGTGGTAAACAGTAGAGTAAGGCGTTGCTTATTTTTTTCAATGCTTCCTCAATTCTATACAGCACCTATGCAAAACGAAAATAAGTCAGGTGTTTTTAACTCAAATTGTGGGCTGCGATAAATAGCGATATAAATAAGCGGTTTAAATATACTACCTTACGCAGTTGTAACGCAAGGTATCAATATATTTAATTTGATAGAAAATGTCCCGTTTTAATATCTGTATTTTTGAATGTAAGTGCTATTTTCAATAGAAAAGTTATGAGATAAAAGCGCTTGCCGTAAAATATTTTACTTATTTTTTCTATGATGCGATTTGCTCAGCGTGATGATGTTTTGCTTTAATGAAGTCAGCCATTTTTTCAGCAATCATAATCGTTGGCGCATTGGTATTGGCGCTAATTAATGTCGGCATCACGGACGCATCAATAACCCGTAATCCACTGACGCCGCGCACTTTTAGTTCTAAGTCGACCACAGACTTATCATCTGAACCCATACGGCATGTGCCGACTGGATGATAGATGGTGTCTGATTTATTACGAATATAGCCAAGCATGCCGTCTTTTTCGATATAAGGGGCAGGGTAGTCTTCGGTGATATATTTGGCGATGGGTGCTTCTTGCATGATGGCGCGCGTACGCTCAGCGCCTGCGACCATATACTCTACGTCTTTAGGATGGGAGAGGAAGTTGGGATCAATCAATACGCACTCTGAGGGGTCAGCTGACGCAAGCCTAACCGTACCGCGGCTTTCAGGGCGCAAGTAGCAGGCGTGACAAGAAACAGCAAAACCGCGTCTAAGGTCACGACCGTGTTCAATCACGCGAGATATGACAAAATGCAGCTGGGTATTTGGCCACTCTTTTGGGGCGTCACCAACGCTAAAGAACGCACCAGCTTCGGCGTAGTTGGTAGATAGTAGCCCTGTGCCATCTTTTCTCCATTGGCGAATACTTTTAGACAAGGTTGAGAGCGTTGCCATACCAATACCGATCACATCGGTAGTATTGACCTCGTAATCAAATACCACGTCTAAATGGTCTTGTAGATTACCGCCAACCTCGGGCGCATCGACCAATACATCGATACCGTGCGCCTGCAAGTGCTCGGCAGGACCAATACCAGATAGCATCAAAACTTTCGGCGAACCAAAAGCGCCACCTGACAAAATAATTTCCTGACGTGCCATTACTGTATGCTCGACGCCGTCTTTTTCATAAGCGACGCCAACGGCTTGTTTGTCTTCAAAGATGACACGGTTGGCTTGGGCGTGGGTGATAACGGTTAAATTTGGCCGACTTTTTTGTACGGGGTGTAAATAGGCGGCGGCCGCAGAGCAGCGTTGACCTTGTTTTTCACCATGAAAATGGGTGACTTGATATAGTCCTGCGCCGTCTTGTTTTTTACCATTAAAGTCTTGATTGTGCTCCAAGCCATTAGCGACAGCCGCTTCTACAAATGCTTTTGAGATTTCACGCGGGCTTAATAAATTACTGACGTGCAAAGGGCCGCTATCGCCATGCAGTTCATCCGCGCCGTGGACATTGTTTTCAGCTTTAATAAAGTAAGGTAGCACATCGTCAAAGCCCCAACCTTCGCAGCCTTGCTCAACCCAGCGCTGATAATCAAGCGCGCTGCCGCGAGTATAGATCATTGCATTAATAGCGGATGAACCACCCAAGCATTGACCACGTGGTTGGAAGCCGCGCCGGTTATTCAGATGCGCTTGCGGGGTAGTATGAAAGCACCAATTGTTCAATTTTAGCGGCTTGCCTGGGACTAGGAGAATCAAACCTGCAGGGACACGAACCGCAAGGTCTTTGCCTTCACCGCCGTATTCTAATAGGCAGACACTGATATCTGGATTTTCTGTCAGCCGGCTGGCAAGCACGCAGCCTGCAGAACCGCCACCCACGATGACGTAATCAAATTTTGCGTCAAATTCCATTTTTATATTCCTTATAGCTTCCATGCCAATCAAACTGGAGAGCTAGCTTTCCAGTATATAGGTCATTGATTAGTATAGACCTAACAGAATACTGACGCTAGGCATTCATTCAATCTTCAATGGCGCATATTTCAGAGCGCACAATAAAGCGTTTGCCTTCAGGTATTTCCAGTGAAAAACTCGCACCACGACCATCGACTACATCGATAGTTAAATCAGTATGTTGCCAGAGTTTATACTGGGCTTTACCCATATAAAATGGACAACCAGCAAGCTCACCGACGAGTACGTCTTGACCACCAACTTTGAACTCACCCAGCGGATAACACATCGGTGAGCTGCCATCGCAGCAGCCGCCAGATTGATGGAACATCAGGTCACCGTGTTTGGACTTTAATAGCTCAATTAACGCAACGCAGGCTTCTGTCGCTTCAAGTTTCATAACGTGCTCCTTATTTTTAAACTTTTACCCAAACTAATCGGTAAAATATAAAAGGTCGTATCATCTTCACTCACATCATTCATAGCATGTGGCTGAAAACGATACGACCTAGCGTTAGTGATTAAGTGATGTTTTGTGACTAAACGTACCAATCACTGAGACAGTTGCAATGTCTACATAGTGTAGTCAATCACGATACGTCCCTCAATCTTGCCATCACGCATACGATCAAGAATATCATTAATATTCTCAAGCGGCTCAGCGGCAACGGTCGCTTTTACTTTACCTTCCGCTGCCATATCTAGCGACTCTTGTAGGTCTAGACGTGTACCAACGATTGAGCCACGAATGGTAATACCATTTAGTACCGTATCAAAGATAGAAACAGGGAAGTCGCCTGTTGGTAGACCATTACAGACCAAAGTACCACCGCGGCGCAGCATGGTCAGCGCTTGATCAAAGGCCTTAGAGGAGACGGCTGTCACTAGCACACCATGAGCACCGCCGATCTCTTCTTGCAGATACTCACCAGGATCGGTGTTTTTGGCATTGACGGTGACTTTTGCCCCCAGTTTTTTGGCAAAATCGAGCTTTTCATCGTCAATATCGACGGCAGCAACGTTCAGTCCCATGGCAATGGCGTACTGTACCGCCATGTGACCAAGTCCACCGATACCTGAAATGACGACCCAATCACCTGGTTTGGTGTCTGTCATTTTCAGACCTTTATATACCGTCACACCCGCACATAGAACTGGTGCAATCTCAACAGAGTCAACGCTCTCAGGAATAATGCCAACATAGTCAGCATCTGCCAATACGTATTCTGCAAAGCTACCATTCACTGAATAACCAGAGTTCTCTTGACTTAGGCACAGGGTTTCCCAGCCACCTAAACAATGGGTACAGTGACCACAGGCAGAGTAGAGCCAAGGCACACCAACTCTATCGCCCTCTTTGACATGATGAACGTTGTCACCCACAGCAGTGATAAGACCTACGCCTTCGTGTCCCGGGATAAATGGTGGGCTTGGTTTTACAGGCCAATCACCTTCGACAGCGTGAAGGTCAGTATGACAAACACCTGAAGCCTGCATTTTAACCACAATCTGACCAGCACCTGGGGTCGGAATATCTACTTCTTCAATCTGTAAGGGTTGTCCGAATTCATGTAAAACGGCCGCTTTCATCTTATTAGTCACGTTACTTTCTCCTTATTACTGCCTTTTAAGTCGATATGCTCAGAGAGCACCAACTAGGCACTTTATAATTATTTATAAAGTGCCTTTAAAAAACTGAATTGAAAGACTGATTTAAAAGAAGCCCATCTTTTTGGGACTATAAGAAACCAGCATGTTTTTGGTTTGCTGATAATGATCGAGCATCATCAGATGGTTTTCGCGGCCGATACCCGATTGCTTGTAGCCACCAAATGCAGAATGCGAAGGATAGATGTGGTAGCAGTTGGTCCACACGCGACCTGCTTGGATGCCACGTCCGAAGCGATAGGCTTTGTGTACACTGCGTGTCCAGACTCCAGCCCCAAGACCATATAAGGTATCATTGGCAATGCTCATGGCCTCTTCGTCGTCTTTAAATTTCGTGACGGCAAGTACTGGTCCAAAGATTTCCTCTTGGAACACGCGCATGTCGTTAGTGCCTTCAAAGATAGTGGGCTGCACATAGTAGCCATCTGCAAGGTCGCCGTCATGCTTGGCTTGTTCGCCACCGACCAATACTTTGGCCCCTTCTTTTTTACCAATATCCAGATAAGATAAGATTTTTTCTAACTGGTCTGAGCTGGCTTGGGCACCAATCATGGTGTCAGTGTTTAATGGATTGCCCATTTTGATGGCTTCAACACGCTCGACACAGCGTTTGATAAATTCATCATAAATACTCTCATGTACCAGCGCACGCGACGGACAGGTACAAACCTCACCTTGGTTTAAGGCAAACATGACCAAACCTTCAACGGCTTTATCCAAGAAATCATCGTCTTCGTCCATGACATCAGCAAAGAAGATATTTGGACTCTTACCACCAAGCTCTAGGGTAACTGGAATGATGTTTTCACTGGCGTACTGCATGATTAGGCGACCAGTAGTCGTCTCACCAGTAAAGGCAACTTTATTGATACGTGGATTGGAGGCAAGCGGCTTACCAGCTTCAACTCCGAAACCGTTGACCACGTTGAGGACACCTTTTGGTAAGATATCAGCAATCCCGATCGTCTCTAGCATAAATAGGATAGAGGCAGGCGTTTGCTCTGCAGGCTTGAGTACTATACAGTTACCAGCAGCAAGCGCAGGGGCTAGCTTCCATACTGCCATGAGGATCGGAAAGTTCCATGGGATAATTTGGCCGACGACACCAAGTGGCTCATGGAAGTGATAAGCAACCGTGTCATCATCAATTTGACTGATGCCGCCTTCTTGTGCACGAATGGCACTGGCAAAATAGCGAAAGTGATCGACAGCTAATGGAATGTCTGCTGCTAGGGTTTCACGTACAGGCTTGCCGTTTTCATACGTTTCGGCAATGGCGATGGCTTCTAAATTGGCTTCCATCTTATCTGCAATTTTGAGCAGTAGATTGGCACGTTCAGCGACACTGGTTTTGCCCCAAGCGTCTTTGGCAGCATGAGCAGCGTCTAAGGCTTTTTCAATATCCGCTTCTTTTGAACGGGCGACTTGGCAGATGACTTTACCGTCAATGGGGCTGGTGTTGTCAAAGTATTCTCCATCGGCTGGTGCGACCCACTCACCATTGATAAAGTTGTCATATTTTTCGCGGAATTGGACGGGGCTGTTTTCTGTATTGGGATAGGCGTGTAGCATTAACGACTCCTTGTTGTATTAATTTATAAAGCAAATAAACGTTCAAGCCTTTGATATATGATCTTTTGAGGTCATATCTATAAAGTCACTTGCACGGTTTTGCTGGATCTTCCTGATCAGGTTGTCAGTCTATCCTACTGAACTTTTATACATAAGGATAGTTACTTTTACTAAAGCAAATCAGGTTGTTTCATAAATTTAGGTTATGCATAAGTATCTGCTTAAATTGGTTCGAAAACTTGGTACAGCTGTTATAATTGCTACCATTATGATGCTACGACGGTAGTTTCCTTTTTCTTATGTTATTGGTTGGTTTGGATATATGCGTCAATCTTCTGCTCTTGATATCTTAAAAACAGGTCAAAATGTGTTTTTGACTGGCTCAGCAGGTTCAGGTAAAACTTATACTCTCAACCAGTACATCAATTACTTACGCGCGCGCCGTGTGCCAGTTGCTGTGACTGCTAGTACGGGTATCGCGGCGACACACATGAACGGCACGACTATCCATAGTTGGTCAGGTATAGGCATCAAAGACGAGTTGTCTGATCGTGATTTGACCAATTTATCGCGTAAGCAGTTTTTAGCAGACAGATTAAAAGACACGGCGGTATTGATCATCGATGAGATTTCCATGCTGCATGCCAAACAGCTGAACTTGGTCAGCCAAGTTTTAAAGTATGTGCGCAAAAACGACAAGGCCTTTGGCGGTATTCAGGTCGTCGTTGCAGGCGACTTTTTTCAGCTGCCACCGATTGGGAGTAAAGGCGAGACCAACCGAGAAAAGTTTGCCTTCATGAGTGAGGCGTGGCTTGAGGCCAAATTTCATATTTGCTATCTATCTGAGCAGCATCGACAGGTGAGCGAAGCAGCAAATGGCGGGCTTGATTTAGACGATATCCTTAATCAAATTCGCAGACAAGAAGTCACTTTTGAGGCGATTGCGGCATTGGAAGCTACCTTTGATCAAAACGTCGATATCAATCGCACCCGTCTCTATACCCACAACCTCAACGTCAATAAAATCAATGATAAAGAACTGGCAGCGCTTGAAGGCGAAACCATGCGGTTTGAGGCCACCGCGACAGGTGATAGCAAACTGGTTGAGACGCTCAAAAAGACTGTGCGCACCCAAGATGAGCTGATTCTAAAAGTTGGTGCTAAGGTAATGTTTATCAAAAACAACACTGAGCTTGGTGTGTCCAACGGTACCATGGGTGAGCTGATTGGTTTTGCTGCGGTAAAAATTGACGATAGTAAAGATACGAGCGATGATTTGATTGAAGATACTGCGCAAGATGCTATTGCTAAGAATACGAAAAACAAAGCCAAAAAAGATAAAGAAAGTAAGGAAAAACCAAAAGATAAAAAACCAACCACGCAAAAAATGCCTGTAGTTCGACTAAACTCAGGTCGTGAAGTCATCGCTGAGCCTGAAGAATGGATCATCGAAGACGAAACCGGCGACGTGCTGGCAAGCTACTTACAAGTGCCGCTGTGTTTGGCTTGGGCGATTACTATTCATAAATCGCAAGGCATGACCCTTGAGGCGGCCGAGATTGATTTATCGCGCACTTTTGAGCTTGGGCAAGGTTATGTGGCATTGTCACGCTTAAAGTCGCTGGCAGGTTTGCAATTGCTCGGTATGAATGACATGAGCTTGCAGCTTGATCCGCTGGCACGCGGCGCCGATAAACGCTTTTTGGCACTGTCAGAGGAAGCGGATGCCAATTATGCCATGCTCGATGAAGAAAGCATGACGCAGGCGCATGAGAAATTTATTCTAAAATCAGGCGGCACGCTTAGTAAGTCGGTGATTGAAGCGTATGCCAATTTGCAGAAAAAACGCCGCGAGCAACAGCAAGCGCAGATAGATAAAAAACAGAAACTTGGTAATCAAGTTTCTGATAAATCGGACAGCACCTTGCTGGCGACGCGAATTTTATTAGAAGAGAGCTTATCGATTGCCGAGATTTCGCAGGCGCGGCAGCTGTCGCAATCGACCATTATGCGCCATATTGCAGAATTAAAATCGCAAGATCCAAGTTTGGCGTGTGATCATCTGCGCCCAGACGATGAAGTGATGACGGCGGTTGGCAACGCTTATGTGGCCATTAAGGTCGCCAATAATCCAAACGACTTTAACGATGATGGCAGTGTTAAGCTGCGTCCAATTTTTGAGCATCTAAAACAAGCGATTGATTACAACACCATTCGTTTGGCATTAATTTTTATTACGCCGTAGCATCCAATCAGTGAGAAAAAGTCTCTAAAGATAGACTGGCATTATGCTGATAATATTCACTGTAGCGCGCCACTCTTTTTATATCTCTTTATAGCGATACCCTTTTATGTCTGACGTTATACCTGATTTTTCTAGCGCAACTTACCAATTGAACGCCGAACCTAGAGTGGCGCTTACGCATGCGACAGGCGAGCATACGCAGCCCTTGAGGATTGCGATTAATGGCTTTGGCCGTATTGGACGTAATGTACTGCGTGCCTTGTTAGAGCGCTTTGAGGTGTTGGGACGCGCTATCCATGTGGTGGCGATTAATGATTTGGCATCGGCTGATATCTTATTGCATCTATTAAAATTCGATAGTACTCATGGTCGCTTAAGCCGACTTGGCGTCAGTGCAGAGGTTTTAGACGATAACAACAATACTCAGCTGTGTTTGACTAAGAATAATCTGACCTACTGCATCAAAATGCTCTCAGAAGCTGACCCAAAAAACCTACCATGGCGCACGCTTGGTATCGATGTAGTGCTAGAGTGTACGGGGCATTTTCGCTCTTATGAGCAGGCGCAGCTACATATAGCAGCGGGTGCACAGCAAGTCATTATTGGTGCTGCGCCCTTTGATAATGTCGATGCTTGTATTGTCATGGGCGTCAATACCGCTGAGCTCACACGCAAGCTGCCGATTATCTCGAGCGTTTCTTGTACCACGCAGGCCTTAGTACCGCTGATTGATACGCTTGATAAGGCATTTGGCGTTAGGTCGGCTATGATGACCGAGATTCATGCTGTGACTGCTGACCAGACAGTGCTCGATCAAGCGCACCGAGACCCAAGACGCGCACGCGCCTCTGGTTATAATATTATTCCGACCACCTCAAGTAGTATTGCTGCGACAGAACGGGTATTGCCTGCGATGGTAGGGAAGATAAACGGTCACTCGATACGCGTACCGACCATTGATGTGGCGGCGATTGATGTGACGTTTGTCTTTGATACGCCGGATGTCAGCGTCGATGCGATACGAGAAAAGTTAAGAGCTGCTAGCCTTGGTGATTTGATAAATATCATGGCGTATACTGATGAGCCGCTCGTTTCCAGTGACTTTATCCATCAGCCAGAATCGCTGATTATCGATGGGCAGCAATTGATGCAAGTGGGCGAGCAATATAAAGTGTTTGCCTGGTACGACAATGAATGGGGCTATGCCAACAGGCTGCTTGATATGTGCTTGCACCTCGCTTTAAGTAAATAACCTGGTTTGCAGTAAATGTTTTAAAAAAAGCACGGGGTAAAAAATTTTGGCGCACGCTAAGTCATTGATTTAAAACTGGCTGTAAATTAATTTCATTTTTTTAATATGAAGCGCTTGCATTATACGATGATATCTATATAATGATGCACCAATGGAGACGTGGCAGAGCGGTTGAATGCACCGGTCTTGAAAACCGGCAAGGGTTCATAGCCCTTCGAGAGTTCGAATCTCTCCGTCTCCGCCAAATTCGAAAAAGCCCCAATCAGTTATTGATTGGGGCTTTTTTATGTTTGCATAAATGCGGTTTTAACTTAGCGGGCACTCTATATAGTCAAAATATCCTAAAAACGCGACGGTATTATTGATATCAATTTTTTGTAGCCTCTGTCTGCGCAGGCACAGCAAGCAAGGAAAATTTATACCAGTCGCACATCATTATACCCCTGTCTTATATGAACTCTCTGTTATTTCGCTAGCGTTTGCTTAAATACTACTTCTTGTCCATCTACCAAAACCAGCTTGCCTTCGCTAATCTCAATATGTATGCTCGTATGGTTTTTAATTGCGCGCATGACATTGATGTCCTCGATGCTGCTTTCGATGATGATTTTGCCAGACTGTTCAGGTTCGATGGGCGGCTGGAATTGGGTCAACGGTACATTAAAGCTTTTACCTTTGGTCAAATTGGCCTCTTGCATGGTGAGCTTACCCTTAAAACTTTTAATCGCTACCTTACCGTGGTTTGACAGCATAAACTGTAGTTTTACTTGGTTTAAACTGTCGCTATCGCTGGTTCTGACGGGCAGTAAAGTGACAGGGTAATTTTGTGCTTTGGCAGTATGCACTTGCGGACTGGTGACAATCGGGCTTTTTTTACCAGTGGGATTATTTGGATGCAAGCGTTCATATTCACGCTGCTGGATAAGGGCTTGCTTGATGGTGATACGTGGCATCGCTCCGGACTCATACGCGCCGCTAAGCTTCATCCGTAGCATATAACGGCTCAAGAGCTGTCTGTCAGCCTCAGGCAACCGCTCAAACGTATCGCCAAGCTTTTTTTGCCATTGGTCAGAGTTGGTTGGTATGGTCTGCCTGCTTGGATCTGCTGGCGACTGCATGCAACCATTGATAACTGGCAACATCGCTACAGTGAATGCCAATAACATGGCCTTTTTTATATAGCGTGCACGGCCTGCGTGTTTATATAAACCAATCATCATATGCCTCCTTCTCAACCCATATCAATACGAATAACTTTTATACCAATATAGCGCTTATCAATATAGCGCTTATGATAATTTTGTATGTTTGTTTATCGCTAATGGGTATTCGATGTTATTAAGCGCATTGAGAAGGGCATATTTTACGTAGCAAGTTCAAATTAAATAGCAAAAAAAAGACCAAGCGCCGTTAAGCAAACTTAGTCTTTTTTTGTATGTATGATAAGCCAAATGCTACTCTTTATCCTGCAGCTCAGACAGCGGGTGGGTGGTGGTATTATTATGCGTGACCACAATCGCCTCATCAATGATACGTTGGCTGTCCCCGCGCTTACGTAAGCTTTCAATAAACACTTCATCATGCGCCAAGGTATAATCTTGATGATCGCGATCCAATCCTTGACGGATATAAAGACGAATCAGACCTTGGATACGTTTAAAGCCCAGCTCTGCTGAGGTAGACTCTAACAATCTAATCATCTCTTCAGACAAGCGAATACTGATCGGACGCGTGATTTTTTGCGGATGATCAGAGAATTTATTTTTTATACGAACAGGTATCATAATAAACCATTACTTTTAGTGAGTAGGAATAAAACACTCAGACAAAAACGAACTTGGTCACAGCCACTCCTACCATACAATAAAAGTCGCTAAAAGAACACCGTCGCCG
>ENA-ORXC01001581-ORXC01001581.1-marine-metagenome-genome-assembly--contig:-NODE-1581-length-13269-cov-3.553517_pt1 | contig 13269 bp, 15 predicted proteins | sample MGYA00237865_ERZ511478 | MGnify/ENA metagenome assembly ERZ511478 | reverse complement strand
GGTGAAGTCGTTCTTTGACTTCATTGGGCGGACTGAAGCGACTCGAGGGGCTAGGCGCTGGAGCTAGACACTAATCATACTGCAAAAAGTTTAAACTTTCTTATAAAAACCAGAAAAAGCTGCTCCGATTGGAACAGCTTTTTCTTCTTTACCTTTAGTTGTAGAAGCTTGCTCCTACAATAATCAACAAAATGAACAATACGACGATCAATACGAAAGTGGAGCCGTAATAGCCGCCACCACCGTAGCCGTAGCCACCGCCGCAAAAGCCTCCATAGCCCATTCTTCTTCACCTCACTTTTTATTACTCAATAGCAATATATGTAAGGCTTAACGAATTTGTATGGGCGAGCCCCCATCCATCCAGAAATCATGGATTAAATATGATCAAAGTCCGGGAATTGGCAGGATATAAATTCATCATACAAGTCAATATTAAGGTTTCCATTAGAGTCCACTTCTGCGTAAAAAACTTCCTGTGGCTTGTTCCCTTTTTTATGGATTTTTGCAATTAAAGCATTTCTATCCAGGCCAACCCGGCTTAAATTTTCCTCGATAAAATTACCGTCCATCAAAACGGCAATCGAGGCAGTGTCTTCTTCTTTTTCTATTTTAATATCCTCATACTTTAAAGGCTGTTTTGCTTTCTTCAATAAAACACTCAATTCTCCATTGGAATCAAGCGAAGCAAACTCCACATCAGCCACTTTGAATACACTTTTCTTTCGGAGTTGTTCCAGGAGCTCATCTATGCTGTATTTCTCTTTTCGCATATTCTTTTCAAGAATATTGCCATTTTCAATGAAGGTTGTTGATTTCCCTTCAACTATTTTACGAAATGCTCTGCTCTTTAATGATATCGTTGAAATCGCCAAAGGGACGAACGACCAGACAACCAGACTGGCAATTCCATCCCTTAAGCTCAAATCAGGATCCATCGCTAATGTACCGGCAATGTCTCCCACTGTGATCCCAACGATATATTCAAAAAAGGACAGACTGGATAACTGCTTTTTCCCAAGAAGCTTTGTTATGATAAATAAGCCTACAATCAGCAAGATAGAGCGTATGATGGTTCTAAGAATACCCGGCATTAGATCATCCCTTGTGAGACAGAATCAGCCTTTTGGCTTGAAGATAAGTGCGCCGATAAAGCCAAAGATCACAGCAGCCGAAATACCTGAACTCGTGATTTCGAACATCCCTGTCAGGACACCGACCAATCCGTGCTGCTCTGCTTCCTGAAGAGCACCGTGAACGAGCGAATTACCAAAGCTTGTGATTGGAATCGTAGCACCTGCTCCTGCAAAATCAATCAAAGGTTCATAAAGTCCAAAACCATCAAGGACAGCCCCAATAACAACAAGCAAGCTCATCGTGTGCCCTGGTGTCAATTTCACAATATCAAACATCAACTGGCCGAATACACAGATCAAGCCTCCGACGACAAAAGCCCAGAAAAACATTGGCAGCAATTCGATTCCTCCTTTTTAGTTCATTTCTATAGATACAGCGTGGGCTATACATGGAATGGTTTCATTTTGCTGGAATGATAGCGGTGATAACAGAGCTCCTGTCGCAACAACAAGGATTCTCTTATAGACACCATTTTTCATCTGGTTTAGTAAATGGCCATACAGGACGGAAGCCGAGCATCCTGCACCGCTGCCGCCAGATTGGACTGGCTGATCATCGTTGTAAATCAGCAAACCGCAATCCTTAAATTGTTCCTTGGTAATCTCTAATCCAGACTGCTGCAAAAGCTCGTATGTAGTAGCCTGCCCAATCCTTCCAAGATCACCTGTGACAACTAAATCATAATAGGAGGGTTCTCGATTCAAATCTTTAAAGTGAGCGCTGATCGTATCAGCGGCTGCAGGAGCCATTGCTCCGCCCATATTAAAGGGATCTGAAATCCCCATATCCACTACCTTCCCGATTGTGGCAGAGGTCGTAACGATTTTCCCTTGCTTATCTGGATTGTCCGTTAAAACAGCCGCTCCTGCCCCGGTTACAGTCCACTGTGCTGTCGGTGGTTTTTGTCCGCCATATTCGGTCGGGTAGCGGAATTGTTTTTCTGCCGCCGAGTTGTGGCTAGATGCGCCGGTTACAGTCTTCTTTGCTCCCTGGTAATTCACAATAAATGATGCCAGCGCAAGGCCCTCCATTGAGGTAGAGCAGGCACCGAAGAGGCCAAAATAAGGAATTTCCATCGTCCTTGCCGCAAAACTGGTCGGTGTGATTTGATTGATTAAATCACCTGCAAGCATAAATTGCATGTCCTCTTTGTTGAAGTTCCCTTTCTGCAACGCAGACTTAATTGCCTCCTCCAGTAAAACTCTATGTGCTTTCTCGTATGACTCTTCTCCCATCCACAAATCGTCATGCAGGACATCAAAATCAGCTGCCAATTTTCCCTCTGCCTCGAAAGGACCGCCTGATGAGCCCCATGATTCAATGACAGGCTTGTTTGCAAATTGCCATGATTGCTTTCCAATCAACATTTACAGCACCCCCATCATCGTCAACAAAGTTTTTACCAATGCAACGACAAAAGCTGCAAAGACACCAAATAAGATGACTGACCCTGCAAGTTTGAACATATTTCCCCCGACACCGAGGACAAACCCTTCAGTTCGGTGTTCGATCGCTGCTGAGATGACGGAGTTCCCAAAGCCAGTTACCGGTACAGCACTGCCCGCACCTGCAAATTGGCCGATATGGTCATATACACCAAACCCTGTCAACAGCATGGAAAGGAAAATCATCGTAGCTACTGTTGGATTACCAGCTGTTTGTTCTGTAAAATTAAAAAAGTATATATAAAAATAGGTGATTGCCTGACCTATCGTACAAATCAATCCGCCAACCAAAAAAGCTTTGATGCAATTTTTAACTACTGGACGTTTAAGTTCATGCTTTTGTTCCAGCTCCTGATACTGCTGCTGCTCTGGTGTCATTTTTTGCTTTTTTTTATCCCCCATTTCATCCATCCTTTCTTATGTTAATTCCTTTTTCAGCGAAATAATCCGCTGCAATTGCTCTTCGGCTTTCTTATCCGGAAAGGACGGATCTTTCATTCTCTCCCGAAGCTCCACCGCCTCAATAAAAATCTTATAGTCACTGGAAACGATGAAGTCTTCATCAGGATAATTCTTTTCTAATTTTTTGTTGATTTCTTTCTCGATCCGCTTCATCCCGAACCGCTTTAAATGCTTGACCTTGTATGCGACTAATATTTCTTTCTTTCCTGTAATGACTGCTACATCATAAATTTCATCAAGTGCAGCGATATCTTTCTTAACTTTCTTGGCAAGCTTGATATCCTTCTCATCAAGATCATTTGTCGCGCCTGGATCAGGATTGACGGACTGAATCATGGATGCTCTGCTCTCTGGTGAAGTTTTTCCAAAAGAAGTACAGCCAGCAGTGCCAGCTCCAAGCATTATTAATATCGCCAAAAGATTTACAGCCTGTTTCATATTCATCATTAATCCCTTCCTATGGTTCATCTGATAAAATTATTTTCCACGTCTAAAACTCAATTTATGAATTTTTTAGTGAGGGTTTTATTTCCAACTACTGTAAAAGGTTTGTTAGGGCCACCTTTTCAGCAAATGGCATTGTCTTTTATAAGATTCACGTCCCTTTTAAAAATATCCACATGTACCTTTATAGAATTCGCTATTCAGCAAAATACACAAAAAAACGCCTGCCAGAAAATCAGGCAGACGCTGCTTTTATAATTGTTTTTTCTTTTTTCCACAACCACAGCCGCGTTTTTTTCGCACCCGGCGGGTTGAGGCATTGCTTTTTGACGCCGTTGAACCCTTGCTGCTTTGATCTATTTGTTTTTCCTCCATTATTACAACCCCTTCATTAAAGAGTCCATATAATAGTTTATGAACAAGGGTACCAATGGGTTCTGGACGGACTCACTAATTTATAGACGTCAGTCTTTTATAAAATGATGCTGGATCACCGATGCGATGCCTGCGATTGCCAGCACTGTGATGACTGGCATTGTTAGCTCCGGGACCAATACATAGCCTGCATACAGGAAAGTTGTCGTCCAAATTCCCGTGCACCAGTGGCAGCTTATCAGCTCTCCAATCCAGTACCTCAGCCCCTCCCCCTTTATTTCTATATAAGTTTCCGTACTCCCATCCTCCAATATCTCCTCCACTATATCGTGGAATGGAGCCCGAAGAAATTCAGTGATTGAATCATAAACAATCAGCCTGGTCAAACGGAAGCTCGCAAATACAAGAAGGCATAAATCCAGCCAATTCCCCATCCGCTACACCACCTGTGTTTAATCGAGTCAATACAGCTTATGCAGGGCAAATCCCTATGTATAGGCTTGAGCCTGTCCGCTCCTGTCATCATTTTTTATGGGAATCATGGTGAAAATTAGACAAACACCCACACCATTAGGAGGGCAATTCATATTCTATTAAGGACAATAGGTCATATAAACTAAAAGGAGATGAATTATATGTCTTGTGGAAAGAGAAAATTTGACACAGATAGCTGTGTAGCGGATATTTTAAAGCGAGTTGCCGATGCTCAGGACGAAGTTGACAACGATGATGGTGATTGTGATGTAAGCTGCCACAAATCCATCCAGGATCTTCTTGCGGGAGCAACTACGCCGACTACTTTCGATACAATTCCGCTAATCTTGTACTGTGGATGTGAACCATTCCTTGGCACAGGTGTGCAGCTGCTCTCAAGAACAAATGGAACTACTCAAACATTACGCTGCATTGAGTCGTTCTTCTTCAGGGTGTCAACAGTGGATGATAACTGCGCTAAGCTGGAGTTGCTGACAACAACAGAAGAACCAAACGGCTTAACCAAATGTTCAGATCCTTGCAGCCAAATCAATGGAGAAACAACCTTCTTCAGAACTGGTATCTGTATGACAGTAGACCTTGACTGCTTCTGCGCAGTAGTTTGCCTGGATCCAGTAGCTACAGAAGACCTGTAAGAATAAGGGGCTGCCAATTAGGTAGCCCTTTTCCTTTTTTATAACCCACTTACCTTAATATCCTGGATATCCTCTATCAATATCTTTACTGGCTTACGTTTATTTCTTGGAAAGACTTTGATGTAATCATCTTCCTTGGAAATAAAATAGCCTACAACCCTATTTTCCGGAGTGATGAAGCTGTATTGAATTTTCACAATCGATGCAGGAAATTGGGCTAAATATTCAATCTTTTCTTCGATGGACATTTCCTTGAAGGGCTTCTTTTCAATTTCTTCTACTCTCTCAGGGCTTTCCTCAGAACTGTTTTCCAGTGTATCAATTGCCACTGGGGTCTCACCAGTGTTGTCTTCTGGCTGTTGGATTTCCGCCCCGTCAAATTGCTCATTTCCCCTGAATTTGAATTTATCCTGCATACTATTTGAAACATCTTGATATTCTGGCTGATCGATATACAACAAAGGATTCATCCGTTTTCTTCTTCGGGCCATTTCCAAACCTCCCGGTCGATTCAATTAGTCTATTTATGTTTATGCTGGACATTTACCCAGGGTTAAAACTTTTTGAAGGAAAATGCCTATATACTTAAAAAAGCCCAAGCGCCTTGGTAAGCCCCGGCAAGCGCTGGAGGGCCGACCAGTGAAGTCGTTCTTTGACTTCATTGGGCGGACCGAAGCGTCTCGAGGGGCTAGGCGTTGGAGCTGGACAGTTCTCAAAGTAAAATTTATACTTTCTTATTTCACAAAAAAGCCCGCTTGATATATCAAGCGGGCTTTGCTTTCGTATAGTGCTTTATAAAATATGAAATCCTGAATCGACGTGAATATTTTCGCCAGTAATCCCACGGGACATGTCACTGAAAAGGAAAACGGCTGTGTCACCCACTTCTTCCGGAGTAGTATTGCGGCGAAGCGGAGCTCTTTCCTCAATATCCCTCAAGATAGAATTAAAGTCACTTACACCTTTAGCAGACAGTGTTCTGATTGGACCGGCTGAAATAGAGTTTACACGAATATTGTGCTTACCTAAATCTGCGGCTAGGTAACGGACGCTTGCATCCAGTGATGCCTTTGCCACACCCATGACATTGTAGTTTGGAATCGTACGCTCACCGCCGAGATAAGTCAAAGTGACAATACTGCCGCCTTCCGCCATCAGCTCTTTCGCTTCCTTGGCGACGGCAGTCAGTGAGTATGCACTGATATTATGGGCCAGCAGGAATCCATCGCGTGATACATTCATATAGTCGCCCTGTAATTCTTCCTTGTTTGCGAAAGCGATGCAGTGAGCGACACCATAGATGGTGCCAGCCGTTTCCTTTATGTCTTTGAAGCATTTAGCAACATCTTCATCACTTGTCACATCGCAAGGCAAAACTAAATAATTTTGATCAAGGGATGCGGCAAGTTCGCGTACGCTTTTCTCAAGGCGCTCTCCTGCATAAGTGAAAATCAAATTGGCCCCGGCATTGTGGAGAGATTGAGCAATACCCCAGGCGATGCTTCTTTTATTGGCTACACCCATTACTACATATGTTTTACCGTTCAATGAAAGAGTCATTTTTAAAATTATCCCCCTGTTAATACAAGTTATTAGTACCTAGTGCTAATTCTACACTATATTATTTCATTTGAAAAGAAAAACCCGCCGGGAAGGCGGGTTTAGTTCAATTAGCACCAAAAACAGAATTCAAGCTCCCGTTTCAGTTCATCAACATATTCCTTGGAACCTGTAACAATCAGACGGTCATTCAGCCTTAGCTCGGTATCGCCGTGAGGCACGATTGATTCGTTCTCTCGCAATATACGGACAAAAATAACATCTCCAGTGAACGGGAAGCGTCTCAGTGTCATACCATCGAAGTGATCATTCAGCATCCTGATTTCATGCAGGGAATTTTCCTGATTGGTCAGGATTGTCATGACCCCTGGAGATTCAATCATGGCGCGAAGCAGTGATTCTGTGGAACGGAGGACCGAGAATACTTCGATTCCCTCTTCCTGGGCTTTCTCTGCCAGATCCGGACTTTCAATTCTCGCGATGACACGTCCAACACCATGTTCCTTCGCACTGACAGCAATCGTTGCGTTCAGGTCAGGGTCTCCGGTGGAGATGACGATGATATCAGCATCATACACTTCATGTTTATCAAGTGTATCAATTTCATAATTCTCCATCTCGATGATATCAAATACCGAATCAGCAATTCGGTTATCTGCTTTTTCCTGTTTTGTATGAAAAAGGACCGGTTCATAAAGTGAAGATTGGAGCGCTCTCGATACCGGCAGTGTCATCTGGTTGGCCCCAATGAATACCACTTTGACCTTGACTTCCTCTGTCTTTTCCTGCGGGAACAGTTTCTTGAATAAAATGGGGGTCAGAACGCTAGAGATGACCGCAACAAGAATCAGTGTACCGCTCATCTCTGGTGTGATCATTTCCATTCTTTCACCAATTGTTGCTGCCGCTATGACTAGTGACAAAGTGGATGTCAGCAGGAACCCGGCTGCAAGGACTGTTTTTGTGTCGTACCACTTTTTCAACAAATAGACTGGGATCAATTTTGACAAGAACAATGCCAATAGCAATAACGGAATTAATAATAATAGCTTTTTGTCACTGAACAATGACCAGACGTCAAGGTCCACCCCAACCATTACGAAGAAGATGGGAATCAGGAAGCCATAGCCAAAGGAATCAAGCTTATGGACCATTTCCTGGTCTGGTGCCAGCAGGGAGACAAGCACACCTGCCAGGAACGCACCCAGGATATTTTCGGCTCCTACCGTTTCAGAGATCGCAACCAGCAAAATAATCAGGGCAAAAACAGCACGAGTGCCAATCTGCGTGGTTCCTGTCGAAAGTGCATTGATGAAGGTGCGGTTCTTGAAGCTTCTTCCGATAAAATACAGCCCAACTCCCGCCGCAAACAGGACGAGCAGCAGCCAGGTGTTTCCTTCCCCTCCATCATAAATAGAGACAAAGACAGCGAGCAGGATCATTGTGGCCAGGTCAGCAATAACCGCCACCAACAGGATCGTCTGTCCGATATTGGTTTTCATCAAGTGTGCGTCCTTCAATGTAGGCACTACAACTCCTAATGAAATCGTTGAAATGATCAATGTCATTAAGAAGACATTTTCGATGAAGCCTGCAAGTACAAACAAATACGATAAGCCTAATGAGACGATGAATATGCCAATGAAGATGATCGTGGCCACCACGAACGTATTCGGCTCTTTTTGCTCATTGCCCTTCCTGGATTGATTCTTTTTGTTCCCGGAAAAAGCTGTAAAGTCAATTTCCAATCCGCTCAAAAACATCAGGAACAAGAATCCAAGGGTTGAAAGGGTGCTGAGCCATGCATCTTCATGGACAATATTGAAGCCGCTTTTACCGATGATCAAGCCCATGATGATTTCGGCAACGACTACTGGTATAAAGTTTAATTTTAAGCGGTGCAATAAAATTGGTGTTAAAAATGCAACAATAATGACGATTACGAGTGAGGTAATCGAAGCATGCTGTTCCATCCTCTTCCCTCCTTTGTTAAATAGGATTTGCGTTGTACCGGTCTCAAACGAACAGTTATCATCTCAACGTTGTATATTAAGTAAGATAGCTCATGAAAGCAGTAGCAATTCCAAAATAAATCAAGATACTGATGATATCATTGATCGTCGTGATGAACGGACCTGATGCTACGGCAGGGTCGATCTTCAATCTGTGCATGAGCAACGGAACCAGCGATCCTGCCAGTGTCGCAATGATCAGCGTGATAAAGATGGAAATGCCTACCAAAGCCCCGAGGAATAGTTCACCTTTCCAAAAATAGACGATGAATGTAACAAGAATGCCGCAAACGGCTCCTGTAATTAATCCAGTTCCCGCTTCCCTTAGGATAATGCTCCATTTGCTCTCTTTATCAAGATCCCCAGTGGCAATTCCCCTGACAGCTACAGCCAGTGCCTGGGTTCCTGTATTACCTGCCATACCGGCAATGAGAGGAATGAAAACGGCCAAAATAGCAACCTTATTCAAAGTATCCTCGAACCTTCCAATCAGGCTGGCCGTGAACATGCCCAAAAAGAGCAAAATGATCAGCCAGGGCAAACGCTTCTTGGCAGCACTAAACGGATTACGGTCGACAGTGTCAAGGTCCGCGATTCCTGCCAGCTTTGAATAGTCATCTGAAGCTTCTTCTTCCATGACGTCAATGATGTCGTCAACCGTGATGATTCCGAGGAGATGGTTTTGAAAGTCGACAACAGGAAGGGCGAGGAAATTATAATCCCTCATCATCCTGGCTACTTCCTCCTGGTCTTCTCCAACAGAAACGGAAACCACACGATCACTCATGACCTCTGCAATCATTGCTTCATCATCCGCAACAATGAGGTCTCTCAAGGATATAACACCAGCCAGCCTTTTTTCTTCATCAACTACAAAGATGTAATAGATCGTCTCGGCTTGCGGCGCTTCTTTTTTCAGGATGTACATTGCCGATCTCACCGTCTGATTGGCAGAAATCGCAATGAATTCTGTTGTCATGATACTTCCGGCTGTGTATTCTTCATAATGCAGCAAGTCCTTGATTTCCTGTGCTGCATCTTCGTCCATGATGGTCAAATAACTGGCGACCTGGTCTTTATCGAGTTCATTCAGGACATCGACCGCGTCATCCGCATACATATTTGATAGCATATCAGCCGCGTAATTAGGATTCATCTGGGCCAATACATCTTTGAAGTCCTCTTCATCAGCTTCCAGGTTCTCGAATAGATCAGCCATCTCTTCAGGTGAAAGGAAGGTATAAACCTTCGCCCGATCCTCATCATCAAGCTCACTGAAAAATTCGGCCTGGTCATATGGATGCAAGTCTAGAAATTCCGCACGAAAATCATCAATTTTCTCAGAGTAAAGTGCTTCCATCAGCAATTCAGAGTTGATTTGTTGTCTGGATGCTGATTCTTGACGTTCTTCAGACATACACCTTACCCCCTTTCCTTTATGTACATTTCATTATACTAGCATTTATTAAATTCTTTGTCTTTTATCTACTCTTTTTCATTTAAAATTAATTGGGCAATATATGTTTGATGCCAGATTTATTGCTTACGACCTTTTGTCTTAACATTCCCTTTTTTGAAGTAAACTTGTCTATTTTCCGACTGCGGGAAGAATATACATTTAAAGGAGGACTTTCATACAATGAACCTCGATATAATCGGCGATATTCATGGCTGTTATCTAGATTTTGAAGAACTCAGCAAAAAACTGGGTTACGACTGGAGCACCGGCCTTCCGGTTCATCCTGATGGCCGGCATCTTGCTTTTGTCGGTGACCTCACTGACAGAGGCCCACACTCATTAAAAACGGCAAATCTTGTTTGGGAACTGGCCGTGAATAAAAAATCCGCTTTCTATGTTCCCGGGAATCATTGCAATAAATTGTACAGATATCTGTTAGGAAATAAAGTCCAGACAACACATGGACTAGAGACGACCGTTTCAGAGTACATGTCACTGGATTCAGAGCAAAAAAATGAATTCCGCGAAAAATTCATTTTCTTATATGAATTTGCCCCTTTATACCACATCCTCGACCAGGGCCGGCTTGTGATAGCCCATGCCGGGATCCGCGAAGATTACATAGGGAAACATAATTCAAAAGTAAAAACCTTTGTTCTTTATGGCGATATCACAGGAAAAACCAATCCAGACGGAACTCCTGTACGACGGGATTGGGCAAAGGATTATCAGGGAAATGCAATCATCGTATATGGACATACACCGGTAAGAGAGCCAAGAATCCTCAACAACACTTACAATATAGATACGGGAGCTGTTTTTGGCGGCAATTTGACAGCCTTGCGTTATCCTGAAATGAAACTTGTATCTGTTCCATCCTCAATGCCTTTTGTGCCAGAAAAATTCAGGGAGATAAAATGATACCCCTATTTGAAAAAGCTAACCATTGAGCACAATGGTTAGCTTTTTCTCATTTTATTTTCCAATAAACATTTGCGTCCAGTAATTCCCCTGTGATGTATGTCCGACACCAATATGCGTGTAGTTAGGACTTAAGATATTCTTCCTGTGTCCTTCGCTGTTCATCCATGCGTTCACGACTTCTTCCGCACTACGCTGGCCCATCGCGATGTTCTCTCCGGCAGTATTGTACGTTACACCAAAGTCCCTCATCATATCGAACGGTGAACCATAAGTTGGACTTGTATGCGAGAAATAATTCTTCGCCTGCATATCATTCGATTTTTTCTGCGCTACATTGCTTAAAGCAGTGTCAGGCTGCAGGTTTGGCAAGCCATTTTTCCTGCGATGTTCGTTTGTCAGGTCAATGACTTTCGATTCAAAAGCACTGATCTCGGTACCAGAAGGAGTTGCTTTTTGCTCGGGAGCTGGTGCTGCTTCCTCCTGTGGAGCAGGTGCTGTTCTTTCTTGCGGTGCCGGTGCTGCTCCTTGTTCAGGAGCAGGTGCAGTTCTTTCCTGTGGTGTTGGTGCAGTTCCTTGCTCTGGAGCTGGAGTTGGCGCTGCCCTTTCCTGTGGTGCCGGTGCGGCTCCTTGTTCTGGGGCTGGTGCTGTTCTTTCCTGCGGGGCTGGTGCTGCTCCTTGGTCAGGGGCTGGTGCAGCTCCTTGATCAGGGGCTGGTGCAGCTCCTTGATCAGGGGCTGGTGCAGCTCCTTGTTTAGGTGCAGGAATTCCTCCTTTATTCAACTCCGGAAGTTCAACGCCTGTACGGCGCTGCAGTTCGGCCAGCATCTTATCTAAATCAGCTCGCTGCCCTTCTGTAAGAGTCAATCTGCCCTGTCTGTTCATTTCTGTATGAGGGTATTTAGCACTTGGGATTCCCGTACTGTAAGAGTTAGGATCTACGGTGATATACCCTTCAGGCATCTGCATGATTTCACTCGTGCCCTTATCGCCATTTTGATTTTGGTCTTGCTTATTGGTATTTCCTTTAGCAGCATTTATTTCTGCTCTGCCTCTTTGCTGCTTGATTCTATTTGCATCATTATCCCAGTAGCTTTCCTGGTTATTCCCCAGTGTGGTCATCCTGTTGTCACGCATATCCATCGCTTCATCATTATTGTTGCATGCTGCAAGCCCTAATAACATAACAGTAGATACTGCCATTATCTTTCCATGTTTATATATGTTCAAGTGATACTTCCTCCTTCATATTGCATTCATTACTTCCTTATGATTTGTTTTTTTTCCGGAAATATCTGATGAAATATTTGAGAGAAATGTAAAAAGGCAAATCGTTTTCAAAACGACTTGCCTTGATCAAGCACTTCTTGCATATCGATTGGCAGACTTGCAGTAAAATGCATTTCCTTATGTAAAAATGGATGGCTAAAGGTAAGTTCTCTGCAATGCAAGGCTTGTCTTGGAATCAAATCCCGGTTGCCTCCATACAGCGTATCACCAAGCAGCGGATGGCCCAAGTAACTCATATGGACCCTAATTTGATGGGTCCTGCCTGTTTTTAGCCAGAGCTTCATATGAGTGAACCCTTCATAACGTTTATTAACTTTAAATAAAGTGCAGGCATACTGTCCATCAGGATGCACTTCCCGTTCTATGATGCTGTCAGGCTTCCTTGAGATCGGGGCATCGATCATTCCATCACCCTGTTCGACAAAACCTTTAGCAAAAGCTTCATAGCTCCGCTTTACACCGCCCGAACGCTGCTGCTTGCTGAATAAGTGATGGATATGGCTATGTTTGGCAATCAGGACCAGTCCGGAAGTATCCCTGTCTAGTCTTGTGACTATATGCGTGGTAGCGGAGATTCCGTTTTTTTCATAATATCCGATAAGTCCGCTCGCCAGACTGCCGTATGGATGCTCCCTGGATGGAATCGTATTCATCCCTGGAGGCTTATTGACCACCAGCAAATATTCATCCTCATATATAATCGAAAGCGGGATTTCCTCCCCCTTCATTCCCTCAGACGGAACTTCAGGAGGAAATTCGATTCTGACTCGATCAGCGGTTTTCAATGAGTACCTGACATTTACTTCCTGATCATTCACCGAAATAAAACCGCCCTTGAACTTAATGTCTGCCAGTGCTGATTTAGAGATTTCTTTCTCTTTAAGGAATTCCCTAAGCAGCTTCCCTTGATCAGCTTCCTCAGCAGTAAAATCCATTATGAAGTTTCTTGCCATATCAGCGGCTCCTGTCGTTCTCTTTTAGTTTTAAATAGGATATCTTGGTCTCCATCATCTATGGCTGGTTCTTAGACATTT
>ENA-ORXC01001580-ORXC01001580.1-marine-metagenome-genome-assembly--contig:-NODE-1580-length-13270-cov-11.971879_pt1 | contig 13270 bp, 12 predicted proteins | sample MGYA00237865_ERZ511478 | MGnify/ENA metagenome assembly ERZ511478 | reverse complement strand
GGAGTTCAGACGTGTGCTCTTCCGATCTCTGAGCGCCGACGCGGTGCCGTGCGTTTTCAAACTCTCACCGCCGCCCTTCGGCGGCGGTGAGTGTTTGAAAACGCACGGCACCGCGTCGGCGCTCAGCGTTCGAGGTGGGGCCGCCCCCCGCCCCGCCGCGGTTGTGTGGACGACTGTCCGCGGTGTGAGGGGGGGGGCAGGACTGTGCGGCTGCCGCGGCCCCAGTCGCCAGACGTCGAGGTCGACGTGTGCCTATTGGAGGCGGGACGAGACGACGCGCCGACGCGCCAATCGCCTGCTGGCACCACGTGGGAAGGAGGGAGTGGCGTGGATGCCCGTCGGGGGGGCTTCCACGCGGCAGCGCACCGGCGGTCGCGGCTGGCCAAGTTTGTTTGGACACGCACGGAAGGGCGGCGGCCACCGGCTAGTCGACGCCGCGATCGTCAGCTTTGACTCGAATCCTCATCCGGACCCATTTTTCGATGACACCCGATGACTGCCTAAAGGCCTCATCCGCAAGGCATCTCGATGGGATTGCGATGACCATTTTTCCTCGATGATGTTTTGACGCTCGATGAGCTTTTCTTCATCAAGGCAGGGACCAGCAGACAATGCGCAGTCACGGGACTATCTTCGACCGTGAAGGAACCACCCAATAGAACGCTCGTTCTTCAGGATGCAATCACCCAATGAGGTGACACGGAAAAGGAGAACAATGTGCCGACAAAACCTGCACGCTGGAGCGGCTCTGGGAGGCCTTCTCTTTTCCTCTCCACGGCGCTGCCTAGTGCTTTTCTCACGTCACTCGTTGCTGTTCCTTGACGAGTGCATCATGGGACACACAGTGGTGCACAGAACAGATCGAAACTAGGTCGCAAAGATGCCACCAGGGGCAGTACAAGTCGACTGTGACAAAGCCGCCAACAACTATTCGGTCGGGCGCAGTGGGTTGTCCACATCACCGGGACGTTCGGACGCCACCCCTACTCCAGCGCGTTGTCCCCGAGCTCCTCCTCCTCCAGCCCCTCGTAACCGTCGACGTCGGAGCCATCCGCAACTCGGCCGCGGCCGTCACCCCCCTCCCCACGCTCCCCATCTTCCCCCGAGCCCCCGCTCCCCTCGTACCCGTCCTCCTCCTCGTTCTCTCCGAAGCCATGTCGGGCGGCACCAGCGTCACCACGGTGTTGGGCACCAGGGCTCACACCCCGTCCCCCTCCCGTCTCCCCCGTCATCCCCACCCCGCAACGGCCATCACCTTGGTCGCTCTGCACACCCTCGTTAGCAGCTGTGGAGACAGTGTCGTCAGTTGGGAGATCCGCGGCTCCGAAATCGTCCCCTTCGCCGGCGCCCCCACCCGGCGCGCCACCTCGGCTCCCGGCCACTGCGCCGCCGCCGCCGTCTGCAGCGGCACGAAGGGCGGACGTAGGTCCACCAGGACCATCCAAGTCCGTCGCGCCGACCGCCATCTGAGACGGGTTGGCATCATCGATGTCGGCCGGGTCGGCCGCGGGCATGCCGGCGGCCAGGTCATAGAAGTAATCCCGCGATGCTGCGGCGTCTATAAGACACATGCCGTTGGCGACACGCGCATCCGTGGGTAGCCACTCCCGTAGCGGGCTCGCCTCCACGACCCATCGCCGAAACGAGCTGGCGTTGCCATTCTGCTTGCGCTTGCGCCGGCGTGCGTAGATCATCAGCTCGTGCCGAGCCATACTGGAAAAGAGGAGGTAGTGTCCGACCGTGAGGATGACGTACTCACCACCACCTGGTCCCTGCTGCTTGACAATGCGGTAGGGCGCCCCAATGGACTCAAAAAAGGCCTTGGCCATGGCAAGGATGGCCTTCTGCCCCTTGTCGGACGTTGCAAACTCGTTTCCGAGGAGCCACAAGTCGGCCGTCGCCTTGTCAATAGGGGGGACGAGCTCCAAAGCCGCCCAAAACGGTGGAAGGCACCACAGCTTGTACTTGCCCGTGAGGTGGGGGATGATCAGGTTCAGCGGCACGGTGAGCTTCTTGGGCTTGGCCTTGCAGCCCGTATTGCTGTCGACCTTGGACGTGGGTAGCAGGCGTTTGCTGTGCACGTACGTCTCTGCCGCCGCCGCATTGCCGCCGCGCACGCGCTGGGCCGCCTCGTACAACACCTCCATGGCCCGACTAGGGTGTGCGAGCACCTCCGAGCTGGTCTTTGTCTTGGCCGCCAACGTCAAGTGCGCCTCCCGCGCCTCGACCCGTACGAGGTCCATCTCCGAGTTGTTCTTGGCCGCGATTGTCAGCTTCTCCGCTACGGTGCGCATAGAGAATGGCACCTCCGTCTCCGTCTTGACGTCCTTCTCGTCCTTGACCGGACTGTCTTGGGCGGGCTTGTAGTTGTCGCGCAGCTTGACGATGGCGCGGACCGTCTTCTCCTGGCCAACGCCCTGCGTGTCCACCTTTTGCGAAAGACGGCTCAAGTCATCACGAAGGCGCTGCCGCTCCTGGGCCGCATCAGCCAGTTCCACACACAGGGGCTGCATACCGTCAATGACGGCTTTGACGAGCGCCGCGTCCGCCGCCGTCATAGGCGCACTCTTGGCGGCGGGCGGCTTCTTGCCACTCGCAGCAGTAGGCCGGACTGCCGCTGTGTCAGCAGTTGGCGTTGTCGCACGTGCGGCGAGCATAGCCGCCGCCGTCACGACCTTGGTAGCGGCAGCGGCGCTAAAGGCCTTGGTCTTCTTCGGCGGCGGCGCCTTCTTGGTGGCCTCCCCCGACCGCTTAGGCGCCGCGGAGCGCGGGAACGCGCTCTCAGTGCTTGGGGTGAGGCCTGGGCGCCGGGGCGGTGGGACAACACCACCTGGAAACCCGGTGCCCGACGTGCCGTCCGGGCGCCGCGGGGGCAGAGAGAGCACAGCGCCAGCTCCACCGACGTTGACGTCCCTCTGCGGCGGAGGCTGGGTACCAGGTGGGGGTGTCGCCAGGCCAGACGACCACTCGGCCAGTGACGGAGTTTGCGAGCCGGCATGCGCCAGCGGCACCGCCAACAGGGCGCCAGACGATGAGGACGACAGGTGATGTGGACGACGCGCAGCAGCAGATACGGCTCGCGTCAGGCCTGCACTAGCTGCAGCGCCAGAAAGAGAGGCCGTTGGCGATGCCACCGGCGTCGGGTCCTTGACGGGCGGGGGAGAAACAGGAGGCGGCAGAGGCCTCGTCGTGTAGCGCGCGTGCTCCGGAAGGGGGACGACGATGCGTCCACGAGAGTCGTACCGCCGAGACGCGACAGCGGGAGCGAGCAGGTTGGTCTCAATGTTAGCTGCCAAGTACGTCCCAGTTCGGGGCTTGAGTTGGCTCTGGAAATTGGTCAGGGTCTGCGACTCGGGGGTCATGTGGGCCACGGGGTCCGCTGCATTGTGGGCCGGAGAGGGTGCTGGCAAGCCGTCACCGGCCACCCTGCCGTCGCCGGTGCCATGGTGAGCCCCACGAGCGAACAGCTGCTCAGACGCCCCCAACAGCGACGCACACGCGTCACGGCCGCGCGCGCCCCGGGCGTCGGGCGCCGACGCCGGTGCAAGAGATGCAACGCCCATGACGGGCACGCCCCACGGCTGTGTGGGCGCCGTCGCTACAGTCGGCGAGCCCGGCCCGCCGACGCCATGCCACGCAACGACAGGTAGACTCTCAAGCCGCGAGCTCGGCCGCCCTGCGTCTTGCGCGGGCGACGGGAGGGAGGCCTGCCACGGCTCTCCCACGCCAGCAGCCGGCCGGCTACTCGCGGGGACGTCGTCTTCCACGTCAATGGAAGGGACTAGAACGACCGGCGCCTGGGGCGGCGGCGGGGAAGCTGTCACCGTCGCTCTGGACGCAACCGCTCCCCTCGAGCGTACCGTCGGCCGAGCGACAGCAGCAGCCGCCCTTGCGGCCTGCTCCCACGCCTCCATCTCCGCCGCGGCAGCCGCCGCACGCTCTGCAGACAGCACCTGCATTCGTGCCGCGCCAAGGTTGTTCCGCCCAGCACTGCCGGAAGCGCCACGGCTTCGCCGCGAGCCGCCGCCCATGATAAACAGCCCAAAGGAGAGAACAGAAAATGTCCGACAGCGATGCGAGAGAAAGCAGAGCGGAAAGGGGGGTGTAAGAGTGGGCAAGCAAAGTCACGTCGGGCAACCAAGGAGTCGAAAGCGGTGGCGACTGGATAGAGGCCCGCGTCAGGGCCGCCTGGTTGCGGTTGGCCTGCGGTTGCGGCACTCGCTGCCGCCGCTCTCTCTCTCTCTCAGTTGATAAAGGGGTCCGACGCACCATCTCAAGCAGCTCAGGCCGGCCGCGTGGCTGGAGCCCTCGTCCGGGTGCCGCACTGGGGCGATGCGTGGCCGTTGGGCCAGCGCGCTGGCCTGTGTGGGGACAGGGCGGGAGTCAGAGCAGGCACCGAAAAAAGGCGGGCACCGTTTGCAAAGGGCTCGGAGCGGGGTTGGAAAACGGAACCCTTATGAACCGACAGCGAGCGCAATGGCGCCAAAAAAGGGGCGGGGGTGAAGAGAGCGGGAGCGTGTCAGTCCCGTCGGCATGGCGGTGCCGCGGCGCCATTCCCAGACACCCAACCCAAAGCACGCACTGACATGGGAGCGCCGAGGACATAGGAACCGACACACGTGGCTTGAAGCGTCGCCAACCGACCACAGGCGGCTTGAAGCAGCGGCTCGTTGGCTTCTCGCCAGCGCATCCAGACACAGAGCATCCTCCCCCGCGTTGCCCGCCATCACCTCCGATAACGGACCATCAATAGCGCGCGTTTCCGCCCTCGCTCCGGCACCGGACAAGGACGCCGAAGACAGGCGAAGTTGCAGCTGGCGCAGGTGTTGGTTGACAGTCAAGTGCCGCCTCCGGCTGGACCGTCGACCCGCCGCTCTTATGCGGAGATCCACGCGGATTGAGTGCAATCAAACTGATCAAATGGCACTTATGTGCCTTACTTGACACTCCCTCCGTCTTAAGAACCGTTCGCGGCCTTTTCTATTGGTCAACGGTTCTTGGCTGTAGAGTTCTATCCGGGCCAGCCACAAAATGCACACATCTGTCTACTTATCTAAATCAATTTAACACAGCTTTACGGTAACTAGCCAAGAACCTTGAAATTAGAAGTGGACCAAGCGTTGGAAACCGGCACGACCCCCGCACTCTGTGCAGTGGGCCGTCCCGTCGCTTCACCGGCGACAGTCATCCCCCGATGCCCTTGAGCGCTCCTGCCTGCATCGGAGCGACCGCTGTGCCCACGAGAAGCTGCATGTGGGGCCCCCAACGCGTTCCCTCATCGTCCCGGTCGGTCATCCGGGAGAGAGCCGTGATAGCGGACCATCGGCGCCGGCGGGCAGGGCTCTTCGTAAGATCTCGTGATGGCTGTTGTGCCCAGACGCATCGTAGGGGCGGCCGACTCCCTTGCACTCGGAATCATTGGGAGGATGCCTGTGACCTCGCGTGCTGGTTGCCTGAAAGTCGTGAGTTGGGGGGCGCTGGTGAGAGAGCAGGGACGCTGCGAGCAATGGCGGCTGAGTGCTGTAGAGCGGCGCCAACCCTCAACTCGTGGACAGTGGTACGTTCGGGTAGGGGTCTTGCACGCTCGGCGGGCTCCGTCGCTGGCCTTGCGCAACCGAGAGCCAGGACTGGCCTTTTGGGTGCTGTGCGAGAGCTGACATCCGTGGGGGTCTGTGGCAGCGGACTAAATGAATGTGTGGTGCGCTGCCCTGTGTCCGATCAGAATCTTGGCGTGCGGTCTCCTTTTGTGCCGCCTTCTCACTCGAGCCCAGCCCCCGCCCGGCAGCAACGAACGGCGTAGAGCCGTGACGCACGCTTCCCGACGGGTGTCGCAGTCGCGACGCCGCGCTGTCCCTCTGCAGCCCAGCCACGCGCTTTCAAGACGGCCACTTGGCCGTCGCCGGCTCAGTGTGCATCCGCCAGCCGGTGGCTTGGTAGTCCATTGTCGTCGCCTGGTGGTACGTCAAGCGGGGCGACCGTAACGCCACGCGGTGACGAGAACTGTGTTTTAGGCCTCTTGTCGTACGCCCGGCGCATACGCTTTTCTTGGATGCGCATCTTGGCCGGCGTAACGCTCGTTTATTGGCAGAATGAGGGGTTGCCTCTGCACGCCCCGAGTGCCGACTCTGACCGGTGGAGCTACCGTCACTTCCTGATCTCTTTCCTCTCTCTTGCCTCACTGGGGTGCCCGTTTTGACTCACAGGAACGCTGCAATGTCTGCGGCCCCTCGTTATGGGGCTCAGCTGCGGTGCGAGATCTGCCGCCGCCCCGTGCGTGACTTTGCCGGCTTACGTCGGCACCAGAACGCGGCGCACGGCCGCACGGCAGGCCTCGGCTTTCCTATTTCCGGCCGCAAGCGCCGTCGTGCCACCGACGACTCGTCGTCGAGCCTTGAGGGCCCGCCTCCTGCCGGGGGGGCGCCGTTTTTCCGCAGTGGTGCTCGACAGATTGCGGCCGGCGACACAAGTGGCAGTAAGGACGCGATCGTGGAGGGGGTGGGTAACGAGCCCCCCCCGGTACCTAGTGAGCCGAGGTCTGACGCAGGCTCCGACTTTTCGACCGGTTCGGGCGCCGTATCCGCGGACTTGCAGGCCCTCTACGAGATGGCCCGGACGCAGGTTGACGCCGATGACGACGCGGGAGAGGGGGGCGCTTCCGCTGCTGTCTCCCATACGCGCGAGTACAGCTACGGGGTCGCGTCAACGCACATCAGGGCGCTGTACGAGCACATGCAGGACGTCCAGCGGGCGACGCCGCTCGCGGAGCTAAGACGCAAGAAGCCACACACTGGAAAATTCAACTCGTACCGCCTGCGCGCCTTGCAGAATTTTGTGCTCAACGTCGGCGGGGCAGGTCTCTCGCTCTCGGAGCAAGAGCGTCTGTTCGACTTTCTAGACGTTTGGGACAGGACGCGGGCAGATATGCCTGAGGATGACGGGCACAACAAGACCTTGCGCGACTCGTTCAACAATGCCAATGAGTTTCGTAACGCCCTCGCCGACGACCTCGACATGGCCGTGAACCAAGCCGGGTGGAAGAAGGTTGAGCTAGCAGAGGACGGCGAGAAGTACGAGGCCTACTTTCGGTCTGTCATGGGCGTGGTTCGCAGCGTTGTTGCCAATACAAACGCGACGGGCATGAACTGGTGGAGCGGCGGCTCGGCTCCCGCGGCACTGAACAACCGCCGCGAGACGCCCATGGACGGGGAGGTCTACAAGGTGATGGAGCAGGCCGTCATGGACGAGCATGGCCCCAACAGCGCCATTCTCGGAATTCACGTGTACAGCGACAGCAGCCAGCTCTCTTGGTCTGGAGGTACGTCACTGTCTCACTGTGGCACTGCATCGGTTGCGGTGCCTCTCGCGTCAGATCGGCATGTGTGGGGTGGCAAGGGGGGGCTGCGGGACGGTGTCGCGCTTGGTAGAGGACTAATGGCATCGTGCTCCACCACTACATTGCGTCTGTCTCCTGTCTTTAAACTGTACCCTGTCTGCTCTCATAGCGCACAAGCTCTATCCTGTCAGAATTCGGGTCCTCAACGTGGCTGGAAAGCCAGAGTGGCTCGTTGTCGCGTACATCCCGGTGGTTCGCACACTGCAGGAGAAGTCGGCAGCTGAGCGTGGCAGTAACCGGCGCTGTGGTGTGATCCAGCGCGTGTTGTACGCGGCCTTCCGCGAGTTCATTGCTTTCTCGCACTTGGGCTTTAACGTCCGACTTGACACGCGCGTTGTCAAGGTCTTTACGCGCACGCTCTTGTACCTGTGCGACCGCCCGGAGGAGCGGGCGGTTCTGAGCCAGAAGGGTGGTCAGTGCGAGCATCCCTGCAGCATCTGTGACGTCAAACTCGCCGTTTCGTGCCTGCCACAGGCGAAGGAGTCAAAGGGCCGAGTCGTGGTCGACACGCTCGACGACCAGATCGAGGGTATGGAGCACCTCCGGCGCGCTCGCCAGAAGAGGAGACGCCGAACGCTGGCAGCCGTAAGTAGCACAAGCAACTACGCCCCTGTCTTTGGGGGTATGGCCGGCCTCGGCACCGAGCCACACCTTCTGTACCACATGATTGGATTTGACATCCTGCACGTACGTTGTGAGTCCTCTCGGACCTTTATGCATGATGCGTGAATGAGGGTGTTGCGGTGGGGGGGTGCGTGTCTCGGTGGAGCATGCCCCTTTGGCAGCTCCGGGAGTGGGACTGACGTTTGCCTCTGTGGTTTGTGCCGATGAGTGCTGCCCTACCTATGTCGGCAACCGCCCGCGCAGGTGCTTGACTTGGGGGTAACTCGCATGCTGGTCCACCGCCTTGTCGCCATATTCCCATACATGTGCAGTGGTTGTAAGCCCAAGGCGGGTTCGCATGCGGGCACGCGGCGCGTCTGCTTTTTTCGGTTGCTATTCATGGGTCGCCGCTGCAAAGCGTGCAAGACTGCTCCAGGGTACGTTGTGAGCGGACACTCGTTGTTCGTCATGCAGTGGGCGCTCTCTCCTCGCATACGTTTTACTTGCTGTATATCTGTTCGCAGCTCCCAGTATGCTAACGTGCGTGACATCCTTCTTTTGCCATAGTCGCCTGCATTGAGTTCCTCTCATCCAACGCTGCGTGGCATCATGATTCTTGGATTGCGTGTGCACAGCTATGTCGTCACGGCAAAAGAGAAACAGGCCACATTCACCGCGCGTCAGCAACGCTTGGGCGTCTTTATTCTGCCCTTCCTCGTGGCGGGGTTGTTTTGCTGGTCTGCTGCGGCGTCGGCGATGAGCGGGACCGACGCCTCGGACTTCGAGGCGGAGGAGGAGGCGGATACGGCAGCTGGTGCCGCCCCGCCGGTCGAAGAGACCAACGGCTACGATGCGGACAGTGAGGCAGAGGCGAGTCGAGTCAAGAAGGGCTTTCAGTTCGACTGGGCGGCGTATCGCGCCGTCTGGAACGACACGCCGGTGCACGTGGCCGTGACGGCCATGTTTTCAGAGTACGCTCAGCTCTACGCCTTGCTCGCGCGCCACACGACGCAGCGCGCCCCTGTCCCCATGACGATGGAGGAGGGCGTGTCGATCGGCAACAAGGCGACAGACTTTGTTAACAAGTTTATGACCCCCATCCTTGGCAAGATGGTGAGCACCAAGGTGCACAAGCTGTTGCGCCACGTCACCGACGCCATCCGATGGCATGGCAGCCCCCAAAACGCGAACACGGCTTCCAACGAAAGCCAGCACAAGGACGACAAGCCCCACTACTCGCGCACCAACAAGTCCCCTGCCACTTTCACAAGGCAGTTGGTCCGCCACGCGCAAGGCTCGCGGTCCGTCACGCGCAACAACGACAAGGCTGACGCCGAGTGCGTCACGGCCTTTCAGGAGCTCATGGCGGAGCGCGCTCGCGAAGCCGTCGGCAACATCCCCGCAGACGCGAGGTGCACGGCGTCGGAAGCAGAGACGACCGCATGCGCTCGTGGTGGGGGCGGTGCCCCAGCTCCCGCGGTATCGACCGGCGGCGCTCCAGCTCCAGCGAGATCGACCGCCCGTGTGGCAGTGACTGGGCGGTCGATTGCGCCAGCGGTGACGCCATGCGCCGCCGCCGGCAGCGTTGATGGGCAGGGGGGACGCACAAGTCCCCCGACCGACGGGGCGAACGCCCCGGTCAGTGGGCCCATGCCACCGATTGGCCGGGATGGGCGACGAGGGGTGCACACGCCACTGGGCTCTGCTGCGCGAGTCCCCAACAGGACCCCCTACCATCGCGACAACGTACGCGTGTCGGACCTTGCTCGACGGCCGGGGCTTGCCAAAGTGGCAACCGTGCTCAAGATGAAGGACAATGACCTTATCCGCGTCACGCAGAGCTTGGACTTCAAGGGCTCCTTGTTGTGTGGCACCGAGGTGTCACAGAGGGTGCGGGCGACCATGGACGACCGCGGCTCGCCGTGGCTGGACCACGTGTCCTTCCACCCTCCCGGGCAGCCGGGTGTCCGCCGCGTGGGTCACGTGCGCGCAATCGTGAAGCGCAGCGATGGGGACCACGCACTCCTTTGCCTGATGCAGCCGACGGCGGTTGACAAGGACTGCCCTTTGCAGGCTCGCGGCTGCACGCGCCTCCAGTGGCACGTTGCCGAGAACGCTACCGAGATAACGGTGTGCTCTGTGCCCATATCGTGCGTGAACCGGGTGGTACACGTAGTTCCGGACTTTGCCGCGCTTGCTGCAAGAAGCGGTATGGACCAACCACCCGCTAGCCTGCTTGCCGACTTGGATGAGCAGCTTGCAATGCGCTACTTCCTCAACGTGTTTTTTGCGTTGGACGATTGACTTGATGCACACGGTGTCTCTCTCTGTTGCTGGGTTTGGGCCACTTGACGTGTACTGGTCTGCGGGGGCAACAAAGGGAGGATGAAGGTTTTTTTTCGACTTAATGCTGCACCCGTGCGGCGACACAGGTCGCCCAGCTTCTCCCCAAGCGTCTCCAGTTGTCCCGGTTGACCAGTCGACTAAAGGTGCCACAAGACGAGAACAGCACACCTCTTCGTCGCACCACAATCACAACAGGCCGGCGCGCGGAACCCACCCGACTCATCGACCCGCCCGAATCTGTTCGTGTACGACCCAGCTGCCAAGGGCCGCCCGCAGGTTCTTCTTGTCCTCCATCTCCTCGTAGAATACCACCAGGTCCTGGGCCATGTCGTCAGGGTCCACCCACATCAAGACACAGGGGCAGACGAGGTGATACTCTAGGGCCTCACTCGAACGCTCCAGAAAGCACGAATGGTTTGAAGCGATGGGATAGTGATGGTAGAAGAAGTCAATCAGCGCGTCAGTCACCCGCACCCTGCAGTCAGGACACGTGCGGAACTCCATAACTTGGAGTACGCAAGGGAGGGGGGGGATAGTAAGATGACGGGGACCTCGGGGGTGGGATGGTGGCGGTGGGGAGGGCCGGGTTCGACGATCGTGCTGTCGGTGAGGTCGAGAGCAAGCCGTCGCGGCCAAGTCAAGCGCTCACCGACGAGGCTTACTCCGAGGCATCACAGTAAGCCGAGGCTCGGATCACAGAAACCACGCTGCACAGATCATATCATGTACGTGGCCCAATGAAGGAGCGCAAGATCCTCGCATGGCCACGAGTGCGCAAGAGCAGAGCACCAGACAGTTACGGTGGCCACTGTCCATATACTGCGAAATCTTCATCTACAGATGACCTTCGATGACTGCTTAAAACAGTCATCCGAACCCTCATCCAGAGCAATCCTCGATGATCCGATGAGCCCCGATGAGGGTTCGATGACTTTCGACCCAAAGCTGACGATCTACCCCCTCCCGTCGGGGACTCGTCACCCCGCTTTATGTAGCCTTCAAGATGGTACCCGTGGGCCTGTAATGATCTCGCGTCGAAACCCCTCAGGAAGTACGCGCCATCACAGGTGACCCGGCACGCCAGGAACCTGTTCTTGAGCGTGGGCACTTCCAAAAGAATCTGCTACGATATGAATGCACAGGAGCGTCTCACACAACACCCAAAGCTGCCGGTTTCCTGATGGCACCGTGCGCTTCCTCCAGGGCGCTTGCCCATTGGCGGGCACGGCGGTTTGGCATCCACCCGTCGGCAGCGGGGGCGAGCGGCGACCACTCAAGGGGCGCCGTCACGGTGCCCCTCGATCTCAGGGGCACGGTGCCGCTGCAGCGACGGGCGGCTTTGATACACGAGGGCGGCCGCAGCACGCCCGTGCCCATTTGCATGCGCGCGGCTGTGGCCGCGTCCGTCGCCGCTCCCCTAGACGGGTCGTAGGCCATCCCCCCACGCGAGGGCTGCCGCGGCCCCTGCCGGCGCGCGCGCGAGGGCGGCCGGGTTGCCGACGTGTTCCCGCCCGTGTCGCCCCGCCCAGCAGCGCGGGCGGTGACCGATGCGCCCCCGCGGCTGCCGCATCGGTCGCCCCCGCAGCGCACGGTGGGGCTTTCCGGCGTCGTGTTGACACACTCGAGGGCTCACGCCCGGCCCTCCCCCCTTCGCCCCCCTCAGAGCCCTTCCATCGACCGCAGCTGTCGTCGGAAAATTCGGCGTACTGAACAGCCAGCCAACCCGTTCAATCAGTTTGTCCACAAGAGAGCGACTGAACGGAATGCACTGCCGAACCAAGCATGATGGCCCATGTCTCGAGACTGTCAGAATGTGCAGACCGCCATGATCCTGCACTGCAGAAGTACTGATTGAGCTTGAACTACAGTTCGAACTCTGACTGCAACGTCTGCTTCGACGTACGATCATCCGACGTCGCTACACGGCAGATCTTGTGTTGCTGCAACCCGTCCTACGGGACACGTGTGCTTCATTGTGATGCATCATGACGCACAACCTATTGCATGTCGCCGTATTGACAACGCAAGAGATGACTCTGTGAGATAATCGAAGCCCTTGACGCTTCCGAGGGCAGGTATAAAAGTTGCTGATGAGATTGGCTGCCTCGTCTGCTGGGACCAAGGCATCAGCAGACGCAATCGAACCCCATGACGAAGACGGTTGGCACAGTGCTGGCGACGACAACAAGTCAGACGACTTGTGTGAGATCAAGCGAGCTACTGTAAAACGCACTTTCTTACATGCAACTCTGGCGCCAGATGACCAGATCCACGTGCAAACTACACAGTTACTGAGCGAGGCCAATCCTAAATGAAGTGACACGCTATTCTATTGGCTGATGTGAGCATTGAGCAACTAAGGGTCATCGAGACCGCCTCAGGACTTTTAGAGGCGGTCATACTGCGGCAATGATTGCGTGAACGGGAGAGCTATTTATTCTCTGGTTGGCTCCAGTTTCCAACAGAGCCGGTACGGGGGAGCTGTGGTTCAGGGTGCCCGCGAACAAGACTCCCTTTCCGACTCTCGTGCTGATGGCCGTCGTTGAGACGGCCTGTAGGGGCCACCCGACCGCGCCGCAAACACCTTCGAGAGACGGTGGACGGCCCCCTGGCCTGCATCTTTGGCGTGTCCGGGGCGGACGTAGCCCCGCATTTCCGCACCCGCCACCCACATAGTCCATCCTCGTGTGCCATCCGGTGGGCGGGTCGCGATCCCCCCCGGACAACGGCCTGCGTGCGAGGGACCCCCGCGAGAGCCCACCCTAGGCATTGACCGTGCCGGCGAGGCGGTGATTGCTGGCGGGGCGCTCGGGGGGGATCCCCCCGGGGGGTCCCGGCCCCCAGCGGCGCCGGCGGGGCGCCTTGTGGGGAGGCTGGTTTGGACACTGCCCCGCGCGCCTTTGTGGTGGAGTGGGAGGCCCCCCCCCG
>ENA-ORXC01001579-ORXC01001579.1-marine-metagenome-genome-assembly--contig:-NODE-1579-length-13274-cov-2.862545_pt1 | contig 13274 bp, 13 predicted proteins | sample MGYA00237865_ERZ511478 | MGnify/ENA metagenome assembly ERZ511478 | reverse complement strand
CTCCCTGAATGGGATCCACGATAAACTGTTCATGCCATTGCCCCTGGAAGATTTCATCAGCTGCTTTTACAATGACCTCCCCCAGGCCGCCGTAAAGCCTTCCTGTTTCCATATTGGCAAGTGCAGCTGCTTTTTTCACCATAGCCATTGCCTTTATAAGTTCACTGTGGATTCTGTATCCAGTGATCGGGAAGTTTTCAACCGCCCTTAAAGTTTGAATGCCATAATACGCATCCGCTAATACTTCCTTCGTACCCAGAAAATCCTTTTCAATTCGGACTTTAACCTCAGACATTTATCTACCCCTCCAAAAACCGTTAAATGTTTGTATTGTTCTAAAGTATGTATTGAGGGCAAGCATTTTCCGACATTTTTTTGTTACTTCTAATCCCCCTTAGCCTTGAAATGGGCCTACATGACTATTGTAAATCAAAATGAAGAAATCATCACGATAAATGATAATTTGCTGAAGGAATGTTTGCGAACACTGTATGTTTTCAGGTTGTTATGCTGAAACAACACTACTTTTGATAGCTTTTGTCACCATGCAGGAAAACAGGAATGTTCTTGCTGAATTGTAATAGGACATCTAATTTTTCATAAACCAAAACAGAAGGGAATGTGCATGATGACTGACACTCAATTCATGAAGGCATATACAATCAAAGAGGTGTCCAAGAAAATTAATGTTCCGTCAGGCACCATTAGACAATGGGAAAAGGATCTTGCCGGGCTGCTGGTTGTTCCAAGAACGAAACAAGGCGCAAGATTCTATACGGATATCGAAATAGATCAATTGATGAAAATAAAACATATGCGCGACAAAAATCTGAGCAAAGATATGATTCGGGAGCTATTACAGAGACATATGAGTACTGAACCGTTTGCCGAACAAACTCAAAATGAAAACAGCCTTACTGTAAAAACAAACATGCCAGCACCTCCTCCGGAAGACAGTCAAAATGATTATGGCGCTTTTATGATGGCAATGGAACAATATAAGAAATCCCTCCTCGAAGAAGTCAAGGCAGAGATCAGAAATGGCATCCGAAAGGAAGTGTTGGAGGAAGTAAAAAAAGAAATCTCAAAAGGTACTCTTACAACCGTAAAAACACTTTCAGATTCTGTCTATAAAACAGGCGAAAAAACCAATGAACATATTATGGTGCTATCTGAAACGGTGGCCAAAAACTCGGAAGAAAGTTCCGAACGTCTCGGAACCATATCATTGGAGCTTACGAATGTTTCGAAGGGCACTTCCGAAATCAGTACAAATCTAGCTAAGGTTTCAAAAGGCACAGCAGAGATGTTCGGCAAGCTTACAGATCGAGTAACGAAAGCTTCTCAGGGCACCACTGAAAAAATAGCTCAACTATCCGAAAATATCCAGAAGAACTCTAAAGGGACGACAGATACAATTACCAAGTTGACCGAGAGTGTTGCAAAGGTTTCAAAAGGTACTTCCGAGAAAATCAATGCCCTATCGGGAAGTATTTCGAATGTCTCAAAGGGCACTTCCGAACGCATCGCATCTCTATCTACCAGTTTGACTAAAACATCAAAAGGCACAAATGAAAAAATCAATAAGCTAGAAAGCACGGTGGATAAGCTATCTTCCGGAACAAATAAGGAATTGTCACTTTTGGCAAAACGCTTGAACGACACCACCGAGACGGTTTCCGAGGAATTTAAAATACTGGCGGATTATGTTTCAAATAGTCGTGAGGCAACAAATCAGGAGCTGTCGAATTTAAATCAGGTCATAAGTCAGGAACGAGATTATCTTGTCCGTACTCTCCAGTCTGAACGCGAAGAATTCCGCCGGGAAATCAGGGAGCGGGACGAAACATTTAAAAATATGGTTGATAGCTTCAGGGAAACTGCAGCTTCTAAACAATCCAAACGCAATTGGTGGAAGGTTTGGAAGTAGTTTTCATGTTCCTGACATATAACTTGTAAAGATGTAAATAATATTCACACTTAAGCACGCGCTTTTTTTCTCCGTAAAAGCAATGGAAAACTCTTAGGAGGGACAATTGGAGATGGTCGGATATTTTCGCTGGGTGGCAATTGCATCATTGGTCATCTACTTATCAGGGGCGTCATCAGATTTTGTTACTGCGGAAATCTCCTCGGATTACGGGCAAATAAAGGCATTCAATATTTCTCACCGTGGGGCATCAGGCCATGTTCCCGAACATACACTTCTCGCTTATGAACTTGGGAATAGCATGAAAGGCGATTACATTGAAATCGACCTTCAAATGACAAAGGATGGAGAATTGATTGCGCTGCATGACGAAACCATTGACCGGACCACGGACAAAAAGGGACTAGTCAAAAACCTTACTCTTAAGGAAATAAAAAAGCTTGATGCAGGATCATGGTTTAATGAAGCGTATCCTGAAAAGCAGAATGCCGAGTATATGGGGCTTCAAATCCCTACCCTGCGTGAAGTGCTTGCCAGGTTCGGTGCAAATTCGAAGTTTTTCATTGAAACCAAATCACCTGAAGTCTATCCAGGAATGGAAGAAAAGCTAATAGGTATTCTGAATGAATATAATCTTATCGGTGCTCAGCCATTCGGAAATGTTATCGTTCAATCATTCAGTGCCGAAAGCTTGAGAAAAATACATCAAATGGATGAATCAATTCCACTGGTCCAGCTGTTGTCCTACTATGCTCCAGCGGTCATTACTGATCGTGAAGTGAATAAAATCAAAGAATACGCGGTTGGAGTCGGATTGCATTATACAGCAGTCAGCCCAGGGTATATTCAAAAAGTCACAGGATCTGATTTAATGATTTTTCCTTATACAGTCAATGAAAAGGAAGATATGTACATGCTTCTGGATTGGGGAGTTACAGGTATGTTCACAAATTACCCTGACCGGTTGGACGAAGTTATCCAAAAGAGATCATACGAGAAGCCATAAATGTTGGGCTGATTGAAAAAAGAAAGCTGCCGTTTGGCAGCTTTCTTTTTTGTACGAGCTTGAATTCAAATATCAAAAGTATTGGACGGTACCTTATGTAATTATAAGGGTATTAATCGATCCGAATCGTTACCTTATGTGAGCCGGGAACCCTCTATAAGGGTACTATTTGCGCCTTATTCGAACCGCATCTCCGCATAAGGGAATTAGTGTTTAGATCGTGAAGGAGTTTAACCATATACCTCCTCAATAAAGCTTATTCTTATACCCTTCTTCCAATCTTAGCTCTATATCAGCTACTGATCCTCCAGGCATTTTAGAGTGTGCTGCCAGTATTTCAGCACCTTTTGGCAATGTTGATGGGTCAGCCCAGCTGTCAGGATTCCATAAGCCTGACCGCTTCAATGCCTTTCCGCATTGTATATAGCATTCTTCAACTTCAACTACGATTCCCAGCAAAGGTTCCTTTCCGCTGGCTTTCATTCTTTCCAGAAGCTCTGGGTCCCTTGTCAGGCTGGCCTTTCCGTTTACTCTTAATGTCTCAAGCATTCCTGGAATTAGAAATAATAGTCCTACCCTCTCATTTGATAAGATATTTTTCAATGAATCCATTCTCTTATTGCCGGGTCTCTCCGGAATCACAATCCGGTTTTTGTCCAGAACAAGCACAAAACCGGGCGCATCCCCCCTCGGAGAAGCATCTGTATACCCTTTTTCATCAGATGTAGATAAGACAAGAAATGGGGATTGCGATATGTAATTACGGCAATGTTCATCTACCATTGAAATAACCTTCCGTTTGGCCAACTCGCTTGGCTCTCCAAAAAATGTTCTTAATTCTTCAAAGCTACTAATATCGTGACTCATTACATCATCTCCCAGAACAGTTTATAATCTATATTTTAAAGCAAATAGACCAATCCTGCTTTCAACTGATAAATATAATGTGCTAGGATGGTATTACCACATTTTGGAGCAAGAATTTATTTAGAAGGTGCAGCATTGAAAAAGAGCTTACGTAATAAATCATTTATAACAGCATTTTTGTTAGCTTTGGCTGGGGGCCTGGTGTTTTCATTCCTATCCATTCCAGTCCCCTGGCTCCTCGGGCCAATGTCGGCAATTTTGATCGCTAATCGCTTTAAAGGAATTTCATTATATTGGCCTCGCGCATTAAGGGATACAGCATTAATTCTGATCGGGTACTCTATCGGCCTTTCGTTTACACGCTCATCTGTTGAGAATATAGCCGAAAACCTTCCGGCAATGCTGTTCATGACAGTGATTCTTGTGGCATCTGCTGCTTTGATTTCAAAAGTGTTTTCACTGATATCTGGAGTAGACTATCCAACTGTATTGACCGGGAGCATTCCAGGCGGATTGTCACAAATGATTATTTTTGCAGAAGAAATGAAGGGAATCAATATTACAACGGTCACCTTCCTTCAGGTCTCCAGATTATTGATGATTGTATTCGTCGTACCTTTTATCATATTCGGTCCAGTTTTCAATATTAGTCATACGAACACAGAATTGGCTGGTTCAGCACAAATCGGTTTTGAACCAATAATAATGCCTGTTGTATTTTTGATAGTGTGCATCCTTGGAGTGTTGATCGGCAAAAAGCTCCGCCTGCCTACTCCATTTTTACTTGGCCCCATATTAGGCACAGGTTTCTTGACTTATGCCGGTCTTACCGGCCCAACACTGCCGTCCTCCGTCATGGATGCATCACAGCTAATGATAGGCGGATATATCGGCATGCTTTTAAAGCCTGAGAAATTAGAGAGGAAATCGTTAACGATCACTCTTGCATTGTTTAGTGGGTTCCTGCTTGTCATGGAATCCCTGTTGTTAAGTTTCTTTTTATCAGACGCTTTAAATATCAATATCGTTACAAGTTTTCTCAGTTTGGCTCCGGGTGGAATGGATCAGATGGGAATCATTGCACATGAGGTAAATGCTGATTTATCCATTGTTTCGGGATTTCAGCTATTCAGGCTGTTCTTTATCTATTTTGCAGTGCCTCCGATATTAAGATGGTATTTCAAACGAAAAATAAATAGGAATGAGGATTCTCTTTGAGATTCCCGGGTATATTAACTAACATCTGAAAAATGCTTAGTTGGAGGTATGAAATTGAACCTATCTTTTAACCACTTGCTAAATAAAGCAAAAACAACTCTCAATCATGCATTTGGCCACGCCAAGGAAACCCTATATTCCATCACGGGTACATCCTCAGCGTCAGTCCAGCAAATAGCATATTACGTCAGCAGTCATCCGGATGCAAAGGTTGTAAGGAAAGAATACTTAGGGTTTACGATATCATTTTATGAACTCACCCAGGGTGAGATGAGATACTATCTAGAATTAAAAAACGAAAAAATTTTACACCTTGATGTACATTCCCATAATCACACTGTTATTGCATACCGTTCATATCGGGATCATTCATCGGTAAATACGCCGGTCAAATTTCCTGATTTACAAAATGCGAAATAGTATCTGTCCCCGGCGGATATGTTCATCAAGCCTGAAAACAGATAGATGAAACTAAATGAGTATTCACCGCAAAAAAATAAGAGGATGTCCCTAAGCCATCAAGGGACATCCTCTTATTTAATTCAATCCAGACAGCTGATCCCGATCGTCAGCCATTGGTGGTTCCTCCAGCCAAGAATTTTGGATCATAAGATTGGCCCCATCCTCTGCATACAGAGCTATCTCAGGAATCAGCGAAGCATATTTCATCCCTATATCCTTTCGAGGACTTGCAGCCATGGCAGCTCCATAGTTCCCAATTCCTGCGGCAATCATGGCTGAAATATGAAATAAGATGAGCTTATCTGAAAAAACCTGAGTTGTACTGTCTGTTACAGCGGCATCCCAAAACATTGGAGCTGGAATATCATTGTTCTTGAGGATGTCACTAAACAAGTCGACATGTTTTTGAGCGATTTTCTTCCCTCTCTGCAAGTATGCCTTGACCTCTTTGTCCTGCGCCACTTGTATGAATCCCATGATTAACGCTTTCCCTATTTGGTTTGTTTGTATATTCATAAATAAATGAGTGATTTCAACTGAGGTAAGTGCACGTCTCCTGCTTTTGATTCCGGAAAGGAATTTTTGTTTCTCAACAAAGTCAACCTTATCCGGAACTGAAATATAAGGCGGCCTGATATAAGTCCCTTGTTCCAGCATTAACTCCCTCGTCGAATCCTGGAGACCGGCCGCAGATTTCAAAACACTTTTATGCAGCGATATCACATCCGAGCGAGTTCCAAGGCCAATTGCCGCACAATTTGCTGTCATTCCGAGTATCGACATATGTCTGAGATACATTATGACAAAAGTATCTGAGAAAAGCCGTGGTGCGTGGATATTCACATCTTTCTTAGTGAAACCAACTGGGCAGGGAAAGTCTTCACAATCGAATATCTCCTTTAAAAGGGAGATATTTTTTTGTGATGCGCCAATAGCAAACTCAACAATTTCTTTGACCTTTTTGTCGTCTACGGTGTTCATAAAATAGCTTAATACGCAAACTGAGACTGAATCGTTTATATATTGCGTCCACAAACTAGACATTTCTGCCGCAGTCAGCCGAATTTTTGTCTTGTCCTCCATCTACACACCTCAATATACTGATGATACATTTATCTTTCCATAACCGGCCAAATTTTATTTAGTTTCTATTTGAACTTTTCCCCTTTCATAATCAATAGCATGGATGATTTTGTTCCTGCCACAGATAAAACAGTCTATGATTTTTTCAAAAAAATAGTAAAATGGATATAGGATTCAAATTAGGAGTGAGCAAGCTGGATGCTATTATAATATTAATCATTGCGGCTGTTAGCGTATCACTGACAGTCAATTTAATCAGATTCCATGTAAGCGCTTTTCTGAATCAATTGCTCTTCTCTGTCTCATCATTGATCATTATTGAGCTTTCTGTTTATCTGTATGGAAGTGATCATTTAAACTGGAGTATCTTATTATTTATCGCGACAGCCGGTTATTCCTTTAAATTAAACGGAGGTATTTTAGCAGCCATTTTCAGCATGCTTCTCGTTTTTTTACAAACAGAAGGAGTTGCTTTGGTTCTTTTGCCGGTATATTTGCTAATCGGTATGATTTCCGGGTTTATCTCACAATATTTACTGAAAAAGAAAAAAGACCATCATCGCTGGCTCAATATGCTTATGGAGCAATCAAAGCATTTACAAGTCTTTCGAGAAGTGAGTACGACGATGCAGCGCACCCTGCAGCAGGATTTACTTTTAAAAGTAATCCTGACATCTGTTACCGCCGGTCATGGCCTTGGCTTTAACAGAGCAATGATTTTCCTTGCTTCTAATGAGGAAAAGTCACTTAAAGGGATCGTGGGTGTTGGCCCTATGGATGTGAGGAAAGGGTATGAAGTTTGGGAAAAGATTTCAGAAAACAGGTTAAAACTCAGCGATTTAATTGAACACAATTTTGACAGCAACTTTACCGACCCGGAACTGAATGCTCTTTTGCGTTCATTGGAAATCCCAATTGATGAACATAATGTGTTCGGATTAGCGCTGTCAAGGCAAAAACCAGTAATAGTCAAGGGCATCCAGAAAGAGGACTCCTCACAAGTTTTAATTTTTGAATTGTTCCAAACTGAGGAGTTTGCAGTGATTCCGCTGATTAACCAGGGAAAGAATATTGGTATCCTTCTTATTGATAATATTGTTAATAAGAGACCTATTACATTGATGAATACAGAAGATATCCTCCCTTTGGCTAACCAGGCGGCGATTGCACTTGATCATGCGAATCTCTATGAGCAGATCGAGGAAATGGCTTTGCGGGACGGGTTGACCGGTCTTCTTAACCAGCGGGCATTCCAGACAATTCTTAATGAACATTTTCCGATTGAAGGAGAAGGGGCAGTTCCCCTTTCGTTAATCATATTTGATATCGACTTCTTTAAAGTTTTCAATGATAAAAACGGTCACCTGCTTGGAAATGAAGTCTTGATGAAGCTGGCGAGAGTAATTGAGGATTCATTAAGACCAGGAGATTTTTCCTTCCGTTTTGGCGGAGAAGAATTTGTTGTCCTTCTTTCCGGAACCAACTTGGAACAAGCTGAAATTATTGCTGAAACCATTCGTTTGAACGTTGAAAAGACAAGCTTCCCCGGGGAAAAAGCTCAGCCCAATGGCACTTTAACTGTGAGTGTTGGAACAGCTTGTACAAACCATTCTGCCATTAAAAGTAAAAACGAGTTAATTGAAGCCGCCGACCAGGCCCTTTACAAAGCTAAAAATGCAGGCAAAAATACAGTAGTTTCTTTTAAGGAGATCGTGAGCATTGATTGAACTGGCATTGATTCTGTCATCCCTATTCTTTTTCTTGGTTTCCGCTTTGACTAGCAGGCCATTGTACAATCTATCGCAGAAATATTATTCCAAACGGGTAACTGCACATTATGGATTCAAGGTTTCAGACCTGCATTATTCCTATGATCAAATGATCTACTTTATCTCATTGCCCACTACATTGCCATATATCAAGGATGCGTTGAAGGAAGATTTGGTTATTGAACAAGATTATTCATCTTATTTTTTTCCTCTTTTAAAAGGAATCAAAATCTCATTAAAGCAACATGGGACAAAGTTATACATTGCCTATTTGCCAATTGGCAGCTTTCGTCTGCCACATCTTGATAAATTGCAGCAGGAAGGCACCATTGATGAACACACATATTTAAGAATCAGCACCAGTAAGCTGCTCCATCGTGACACTTTGCAGGAAGTGCGCGAAGAAGTTTACAAGCAGCTCCAGGTGGGCCGTTACTAGAAATAAAAGAGCCAGCATTATGTAATGAACTCCATAAGTTAGAAACTAATCCTGGAGAACATGTACATTATATGCCGGCTCTTTTGATTTCCTCGATATTCGCTTTCTCATTTTGCTTTGGCACATCTTTATAAATCCACCTTTTTAATAAAACAGCCCAAAAAATCATCGAAAAATGGATTGCATTATTGATAACAAAATGGCGGAAATTTTGTTTCGCGATCCCTGTTCTTAAAACCAGCATATCCATAATCTGTGTAAAAGCAAAAGATCGGAATATCCCTTTCCAGCCGCTGTGACCCTTAATGATCAATGTTGTTGCTGCAGATAAAATAAACGAATAGATTGGTGCTATTTTAAAATGTTCTTCCCAACTATGCCATTTTTCCAGACCAAATCTGAATTTCCTGAATATCGACAAAGAATACATCAGGTTCAGCCCATTGACCAGCACGCCAAGGAATAGTGAGCTAAAATGAAAAATAGGTGTCCCAAGCCTAAGCTGTTGATACCATAAATCAATGATGTAAAAGAATATAGGAATGAGAGTCACCGTATATCTCGTCTTCCACCAATTATTTTTATGAATTCCCATAAACAAGAAAAGCTTCTCAACCAGTCCGAAAAACATAGCGAATAAGAACTTGCCCTTCCATCCAACTTTAAAAGCTGTAAGGAAAATAGCGGTAAAGGGAACAAATACAGCCTGGGACATAATCGCACCAAAAAAATTATCCAAATCCTTATTCTTGAACAACTTCGGCTTGTAACGATAAGCTTTCAAATGACTTAAAATAAAGTATTCAAAAATAAAACATAGGCCCATACCGGATAAAAGAGTAATGAACAGCAACTTGCGGTCTTTTCTCTTATAAAAAGTATAGATCAATAAAGAAGAGTGGATGAAAAGGAGGACGAAAAACGGCAAATAATGCTTTTTATTCCTGTTCATACAGAACCTTCCACCTTCCGTGATTGAATATCTCTTTTAAGGTTGACTGATTCAGAATGTATTATTCAAAAGAAAATGGAGTGAAAATAGCCCAGTCACCTGACTGGGCTGATATATCACTTTAAATTTCCAATAAAATTGAGTGTATCTGCATTTGCTATACTCGAAGGATTATCAAGAATTCTTTTAACATCATTCAAGGTGTCCTGGAGCTTTACAAACTCTCCCTTCTTGCCAGTAAAAGCTTCGGCTACAAAGAATGGCTGAGTCAGATAGGCTTCCAATTTCTCCCCCTGCTGATAAATTTGCGACTCTGAGGCTGGCAGGCGCCCGATACCATGGACATTGACAATCGAACGCAATTCTCTATACCTGCGTAAGAGCTTTTGAGCTCTCTGTTGAATGCTGTGATGTACAGGGTCTAAATAGGACCCTTCTAAGATGGAGGAAGTCGAGTAGATTGGGTTGACAGCAGGGTATTTATGGCGAGCTGCAAGATCCGCATCAAATTGCCACAAAGTATCAAGTGGTCCATACGGAAGGTCTTCATCGACAGCCTCACCTTTTAAATCTATCAGGAAAGTAGTTACGCTGCTGACTCCTTTGTCATCAAAGGTTTCCTGCAAAGTAAACATCTCGCCTGATATGACATAAGACCTGTCGACTGTAAATGCATAATCTTTTTCTATACCTTCTCTAAGCATGATCTTAAATGTCTCTTCAATATTGTTTGTAACATAATCAACGTCTTCCAGAACATCTTCTAACTCAGGGTGATCCCCTGAAGGTTTAATGAGGATGGTCACATACCCTTCTCGTTTCATTCGATATAACATTTCTGCGAGCACCACTAACTGCCCCATCCCCGGCCTTGCAACGAGCCCAACGGTTCCCCCTTTTGAAATTGGGGCAAATAGATCCAAAGTTTTTATGCCAGTTTCAATCATTTCCACACTCTCCCCTCTTAAAATCAGTTCATCCAAACTGCAGCCAGCAAGTTCTGCAAGAGCTACTATTGTCCGTACCTCTGCCCTCCCGACCGGTATTTTACCGGTAGATAAATTCGAAACGGTTGCTGGTCTAAGGCCAACGGACTTAGCTGCTGACGTCAAATTGGGAACCTTTTTTCTAAGTAACGCTACATTCAGTCTAATATTTTCCACTAATTCCACCTCCTTACTTTAGATAGTAATTTATTTTACTTTAAAAAGCAATAAAAATTACTTCTTAAAGTAATTTAAATTTCTTTGAAAAGAGTGTTTATTGCAAAACGCAGGGTAAACTATTTAAAACAAAGGCTGATTCCGCATCATTTCTTGCTTTTCGGATAAATACAGTTCCCGATTCTTGGAGCTGCCGAACTGTTTTTGAAGATGCAATGCGAAGCAACAAAGTTTACAAAAAAGAGGGAAAACAAACATAAGTTAAAAGGAGAGATTGTATGATTCCAATCGGTGTATCAAACCGGCATATTCATTTGAAAAGAGAGGATTTAGATCAGCTTTTTGGTGAAGGATATCAGCTCACGAAAGCTAAAGAGCTTTCACAGCCCGGGGAATTTGCAGCCAATGAAACAGTTAGGGTCCTTGGTCCAAAAGGACAATTTCCAGAGGTCAGGATACTTGGTCCTCTGAGAAAGTTCACCCAGCTTGAAATTTCCAGGACTGATTCCTATTCGCTTGGTGTAAAAGCACCATTAAGGGCTTCAGGGAATATCGAAGGAACTCCGGGAATAAAACTTGTCGGGCCAAAAGGAGAACTGGAAATACAGGAAGGCGTCATTATTGCGGAACGGCATATACATATGACAACTGGAGACGCTGCCAAGTTTAATGTGAAAGATGGAGAGTATGTAAGTGTAAAATGTAACGGAGAAAGAAGCTTAACCTTCAATCAAGTTCTCATAAGGGTAAAAGATTCCTACGCTCTTGATATGCACATTGATACAGATGAAGCAAACGCAGCAGGTTTGCGAACGGGAGACCATGTTGAAATAGTTAAATAATCGTGGCCCGCAACCTTGCCACGTAGGTCGACTTTAGGCTGCATTTCGGCTGTTTTTTCTTTCCTATCCATTTCTATCCGCCATTCTCTTGATGATGGATAGATTATTAAAGTCATTTAGATTTACGCCTCTCATCGCTCTGAAAGTTTGCGTAGATTAGTTCAGGGTATAAAAGAATATACTCAAATAAAGGAGGCCATAATCATGAATGACAAACAAACAAAAGGCGCATTTGACCAGGTAAAAGGTGAAGCTAAAAAGCAATTTGGAAAGCTTACCGACAATGAATCGATGGAAGCAGAAGGCCGCCTTGATAAAGGAAAAGGAAAACTAAAAGAAACAGCTGGAGATATGAAAGAAGATGTTTCCCGCGCTTTAAACGACTCATCAAGAGATTAATAACACCGTATAAAAAAGCCTTTGCTGGACAGCAAAGGCTTTTTGTATGCTAATCAATATTATTTTTATTTTTCCCCTTCACGAAACGATAGGCCAAATACGCAACATATAGTGGTGTTGCAATATATATTAAGTATGGGAATTGGCTGTAGGTCCCTTTCCAGATAACGAACAGCAAAGAACCAAGGAAAATTGTCACGATTGTTCCATATTTCGGGAGCGGTACTTCTTTAAAGCTTGGAATTCTTATTCTGCTCACCATCAGGAAGCTCAATGCCGTAAAGACGACAGTAGTGACGATATTGGGGATCAAGTCTCCAAATAAAGTAAGAATCGCCATGATTCCGCCCGCTGCAGTTATAGGAACACCAATAAAGTAATTAAGCGATGATTTATCGGTACTGATATTGAACCTTGCCAGGCGATAAGCACCGAATAATGGGAAAAGCCCTGCTACCAATAAGCCCCACAGTCCAAATTGATAGAAGTATGTATAGTAAACCAGAAAAGACGGTGCTACGCCGAATGTAACAATATCCGCAAGTGAGTCTAATTCTTTGCCGAGCTGGCTGTCCGCTTTTAGCATCCTCGCCAGTCTTCCGTCCATGCTGTCCAGCATCATGCCGATCAAAATTAAAATGGCTGCATTGTTAAATTGGCCATTTGCCGCAAATCCGATTGATAGAAAACCACAATACAGATTCCCAAGTGTGAACATATTGGGGATCATTTTTGTAAACCGCATCAGTTGTCATCACTCTCCGAACCTTTTTCATATTTTGCTTATGCCTATTTTTACCCCAGCCACCTAATAATCATGTTTATTTTATTAGAGAATCGCCGAAAATATAGTTTAACTATATCATTTTTTCTCCTTCTGAATAGAGGTTAACAAGAAAAAATCCTCTCCGAAAATCGTATATCGTACCGCTTTGGAATAAATATGTCAAAAAGGCTATTAAAATGATTCATCAAATTGTATACTAATTTGGGGCTGGTGAATTATGATCAATACAAACTTGCGCAGATTTAAATTCCTTCTTATAAAATTATTCAGAAAAAAATTTTATTATACTAATTCAATTAATACTTATAATTTTTGTTAAAACTTTATGAGAGATTAATAAATTATCAAAAATTTTAT
>ENA-ORXC01001578-ORXC01001578.1-marine-metagenome-genome-assembly--contig:-NODE-1578-length-13288-cov-3.317160_pt1 | contig 13288 bp, 10 predicted proteins | sample MGYA00237865_ERZ511478 | MGnify/ENA metagenome assembly ERZ511478 | reverse complement strand
TCTAGTGTGATCAAGCTGGAACGCAATCCCATACTACCCGAAGAAGTCGACTTTAGGACATTCAGAATGGTGGTCAAGAATTCATTTGGTCAAAGGAGAAAAATGATCAGAAATACCCTAAAATCTATTGTCTCTGACGCAAAGCTATTTGAACATCGATTTTTCACCATGCGCCCTGAACAATTGAGCGTGCAGGAGTTTATAGAGTTAACTTTAATGATTCAAAATCAAAACACATGACCTTAGAAGAAAGAATAGCGCCCGATCTAAAAGATGCAATGAAGGCGAAAGATCAGGCGAAAGTAAGAAGTATACGAGCCATCAAAGCTGCTTTACTACTGATCAAAACTGACGGCACTGGGCAAGAGATCACACCTGACATGGAGATCAAATTAGTACAGAAGCTGGTCAAGCAAAGAAAAGACTCCTTAGATATCTATGAGAAGCAAGACAGAGAGGACCTGGCAGCTGTGGAGCGGGAAGAGATATCAGTATTGGAGCAATATCTCCCTGCGCAGATGAGCGAATCAGCACTTACAGTCTACATTAAAGATATCATCAGCAAAACAGGAGCCAGTGGCATGGCCGACATGGGAAAGGTCATGGGAATGGCCTCCAAGGGGCTGGCAGGAAAAGCTGATGGCAAGACTATTTCGGGAATTGTTAAATCATTACTGAGTAGTTAATGCGGCGTAAAAGCTTGACAGACAAGGATAAAAGAACGATATTGACTGTTTACTGAGGTTGAGTATACACATTCTAAGTCTATTTTAGAATTTAAATTGTACATACATATTGAGCAAGCAAAGTAGTTACAAGCTATTGATCACAAAGCTAGATAGCTTCATTCGTAAATTCTATACGAATAAATTGATTAAGGGTATCCTCTTTACTGTGGCCCTTATATTGATCCTATTCTTAACGTTCAATTTGCTAGAGCATCTTTTCTATTTCGGGACCAGCACTCGAAAATTGATGTTTGTTGGCTTTTTAGGCGTGAGTATAGCTGCATTGGGTTTTTGGATACTGATGCCACTACTGCAAATATTTAGATTGGGAAAGGTCATCACGCACGAGCAGGCGGCCATGATCATCGGTAGCCACTTTGGTGATGTAGAAGATAAGCTGCTGAATGTACTTCATCTGAAAAAGCAAAGTAGTGATTCTGAACATAAGGAGTTGATAGAGGCCAGTATCAATCAGAAATCAGAAAAGGTGAGCCTCATCCCTTTTCAATCAGCCATCAATCTCAAGAAAAATAATAGGTATCTCGGATACGCAGTGCCACCAGCCCTTCTGTTACTTTTTATCTTATTTGCAGCGCCAAGTCTAATTAAAGACAGCACGTATAGAATCATCAATAACAACGAAGAATTCGAAAAGGCAGCGCCCTTTCATTTTAAAGTAGCTCAAGATGAGCTCAGTGTACTCCAGTACAGCGACTTCACCATAAAAGCAGAGGTCACTGGAGAATACCTGCCTGAAGAAGTTTTCATCAACGTAGCCAACTATCAGTACCGCATGGTGAAAGATGCGAATGACAGATTTAGTTACACCTTTAAAAATGTGCAAAAACCCGTAAACTTTAGTCTATATTCTGGCGAAGTCAAGTCACTAGAATATGAGCTCGATGTACTGCCTAAAGCTAATCTTTCAGCATTCTCTCTCTCACTGGACTATCCTGCTTACACTAAGCGTAAAGATGAAGTCATCCAAAATATAGGAGACGTCGTGATGCCTATGGGGACGAAGATCAACTGGAGATTCGAAACAAAACATGCGGAAAAAGTAAGTCTAAGCTTTGGTGGAGATCAAAAAGAAGCGGAGCGTAAGGATGAAAATCAATTCAGCTATTCTAAGCGCCAATATAAGGATCAGCTCTATAAGATTTTCTATACCAATCAATACATGGGATCTGGGGACTCCGTGAGCTACTCGCTCAATGTCATTCCAGATAATCATCCGGCAATTACCGTAGAGCCTTTCCAAGACAGCTTAGAGAATGAGATCATCTACTTTGTGGGTCAAGCCTCTGACGACTATGGCATCAACGCGCTCAACTTTAATTACAATGTGGTAGATGAAGCTGGTAAACAGGTGACTCAACAAGTCATCCCTCTATCAGTGAAGGGTGAGCTCGAGTCGCCATATGACTACTTATTTGATATTAATACTTTGGAGATCAAGCCTGGATATAATGTCAGCTATTACTTCGAAGTCTTTGATAATGACGGTGTGAATGGATCGAAATCTGCCAAGACTAACATTATGAACTTTGAGAAGCCGACCATCGAAGAGTATGAGGAGATGGAGGACGAAAATGAAGAAGATATCAAGAATAACTTAGAAGAGTCCGTCAAAGAACTTAAGCGTCTGCAAGAGGAAATGAAAGAGTTAAAAGATAAACTTCTGAATGAGAAAGAATTAGACTGGCAGGATAAAAAAGAACTGGAGAAGATACTTCAAGATCAGAAAGATCTTCAGCAGATGATCGAGGAGACTAAGCAAAAATTTGAAGAGAATCTTCAGAACCAAGAACAAATGAATCAGCGAGACGAGCAGCTATTAGAAAAGCAAGAGAAGCTGCAAGAGATGTTTGACAATGTGCTGAGTGAAGAGCAGCAGGAGATGATGAAAAAGATAGAAGAATTACTGGAAGAGCTCAATAAAGATGAAGCATTAGAGATGATGGAAGACTTCGAGATGTCGGATGACGAGATGGAGCAGGAGATGGATAGACTACTGGAACTGATGAAGCAGCTGGAGCTGGAGAAAGAACTGCAAGATCAAATAGATAAGCTCAATGAACTCGCAGAGGAGCAGGAAGAGCTCAGTGAGAAAACAGAGGAAGAATCAACTCCTGAGAGTGAGTTGCAGAAAGAGCAAGAAGAGATCAATGAAAAATTCGACGATATCCAGGAGAAAATGGAAGAGATCGAAGAGCAGAATGGAGAGTTAGAATTTCCTAAGGAGCTCAATGAAGATACGGAAGAGCAGATGGAAGATATCAAGGAGGATCTGGATGAGAGCTCTGAGCAGCTCGAGAAGAAGGATAATAAATCAGCCTCCAAATCTCAGAAAAGTGCCGCAGGTAAAATGAAAGGGCTAGCTGCTAAAATGGAAGAATCCATGGAGCAAGACGAACAAGAACAGCTGGAAGAAGACATGAAGGCGCTTCGTCAGCTGCTTGAAAATATTGTGTCTCTGTCATTTGATCAAGAAAATCTGATCAATCAGTTTAATCGCACAAATGTAAATACGCCCCGCTATACAGGCTTAGTACAGGATCAATTCAAGATCAAGGACGACTTCGCCATGGTTGAAGACAGCTTAATGGCTCTAAGTAAGCGCCAAGTAGCCATAGAAACCTTCGTGACTGAAAAAGTAACTGAGATCAAGTATAACTTTAAGGAATCCTTGGAATTTTTGGAGCAGCGAGAGAAGCCCAATGCTAATCAAAATCAGAGGTTCACTATGAAGAATCTGAATGATCTAGCGCTGATGATGGCAGAAGCAATGGAACAAATGCAACAGCAGATGTCAGGTATGATGGAAGGCAATCAGCAATGTGAAAATCCAGGAAATGGAAAAGGAAAAGGTAAGAAAAAAGGAAAAGGTAACAGTGGAAATGAGCCTTCGGATAAGATCACTAAAGGTCAGAAGGGACTCGGCAAGCAGCTTAAAGAAATGGCTGAAGGGATGAAAGCCGGCAAAGGTGGATCATCAAAGGAATTTGCCAAAGCAGCAGCCAGACAGGCAGCCATGAGAAAAGCCCTTGAAGAATTGCAACAAGAAAATGGCGAGCAGGGCGAGGGTATGTCCAAAGAGCTACAAGAGATCATAGATCAAATGAATGAAACTGAAGTGGATCTGGTCAATAAGCGTCTTGATAGAGAGACTTTACAGAGACAGCAGCAGATAGAGACTAGATTATTAGAAGTAGAAAAAGCTGAGCGGCAGAAGGAATATGACAATAAGCGCAAGGGAGAAACAGCTCAGCAGATACAACGCAAGATTCCTCCATCGATCGAAGAATATATTAAGAAGAGAGAAGCAGAGGCTGAAATGTATAAGACCATTTCACCATCCCTCAGACCTTATTACCGTAAGCTCGTGGAAGAATATTATAATGCTTTAAAAGCAGATTAACACTACTGATAAAGTCCTATGGAAAATATTTTATTGAAGCTGGATACCTGTCCTTCTAGCATTGCCAAGTTGGAGATTTTTGTTTCAGGCCTCGCTGATGACCACAGTATCATGAAAGACCTCTACCCAAATATTCTGATCAGCCTGACGGAGGCTGTCAACAATGCTATAGAACACGGCAACTGTCTGGATAAGACTAAGACAGTCATCGTAGATACCAACATCAATGGTAAAGGCATGTCTATCAAAGTCACAGATGAAGGAGCTGGCTTTAATCCTAATGACATACCAGATCCGACCAAGCCTGAAAATATAGAATGCTGTGGTGGCAGAGGCGTCTTCCTCATCAAGCAGCTTTGTGACGAGGTAAAATTCATTGATGAAGGGAAGACGGTAGAAATGTTTTTTAATTTCGATTAAGCTGACAGCGCCTACGTTGGACCAAGATCACCGAATTCTATTCCACTCAGAAATTTCAGATTTTCACATTCAAGACGAAGACTCCTTACGCTACTGGCTGGAAGCTGTGGCGGATGCAGAATCAAAATCTATAGAAGCTGTGAACTACGTATTCATGTCGGATGAAGAGCTTCTGTTAGTCAATCGAGAATATCTGAATCACGATTATTATACGGATGTGATCTCCTTTCCATTGTCATCTGATCCTATAGAAGGTGATATCTTTATTTCTATAGATAGAGTCAGGGAGAACGCTACTTCACTTCACATCTCATTCCTACAGGAGCTAAGGCGAATCATGGTGCATGGACTACTGCACTTCTTAGGGTACCAGGATAAGACTCCTGAAGATAAGCTAAGCATGACGCAAAAGGAAGATGAGTACCTGACAAAGTATCCAGCATCTTTACCATAGCTACATGCATACTCCTACTTTTTCAGATAACATAATTAAATCGCCTTCACTTTCTCATCGTAATGTTTATTACCTCATTCTTCACTTACTTGTCATTTTCATATTCTTTTCTAAGGCCGGCATCAGCATCTGCATCGGAATACTATTCCTGCTTAGTTTATTCAGGATTAGCAATTCTCATGGCATCCGGATAATACCAAATCGATCATTCATCCGCGCCCTACACAAAAATAGTCAGAAGTGGCTTTACATATCCATGATGCTACTTTTTGGTTTGACGGTGATCTCAGGATTACATTCTGATAATACCACCAGCTGGCTTCACTTCATCAAACTGAAATTACCCTATCTTCTGATGCCCATCATCTTTGTGAACCACCCTCCCATAGAGAAACATATATACAGGAGTCTTCTGCTCACACTGATCCTCTCTGTCTTCATCTCATCTATCGGGGTCATGAGCTATTATGCATTAGACATGTGGAAGATTAATGAGCAAATCAGCCTCGGCAAATCATTGATGACTCCACTCACTCATGTCAAGTTCAGCGTGCTCCTCGCTATGTCAATCATCTCAGCTGTTGCACTGGCTATAGAAAATAAATCCATCTGGTCACGCCACTGGCGTAGGCCGCTATATATAGTTTCAGCTTTCTTATTCGTCACCATTCATATCCTGTCTGCGCGCACAGGACTACTCTCACTTTATATTGTGGGTGTGCCCATGCTTCTCGGTTATCTCGGTATGCGGCGCTACTATAAATCTATTGTGGTGGTCTCCTTGTTAGCGCTAAGTGCACCCTTCATAGCGTACTATAACATTCCCAGCTTTTACAACAAGTACCACTACATGAAGCATGATCTGCAAATGATACGTGAGCAAAAAGGCGACAATTATTCAGATGGGGAAAGGCTACGATCCATACTTATCGGACTGAAGCTCTGGAGAGAGCATCCCCTATTCGGCACAGGCATAGGCGATCTCCGAGATCTATGCGATCAGGAGTACAGGCAGCACTACCCTCAATCTACGAAGCAGATCTTGCCCCATAATCAATATGTTATGTATTTGGCGGGCTATGGTATTATAGGTCTATTGATATTTATGATTTGCTTATGCTACCCCATCACACTCACTTCGTTACGACAGAATCCTCACTTCATGAGCTTATTCTTTATTCTACTACTATATGGTCTGGTAGAAAAGCCATTTGATGAATATGTATTTATAGTAATTCATAGTTTTTTCTTTTGTTTAGCCTTTAGTTTGTCAGCTACGACGTCCATTGATAAATGGAGATCAGGCTAATGTTAAACTTGAAGATGTGACACTATCTACTCTATCACCCGACGATGGATAATTTGTTTCTTAAAGTGTACCTAAATCAATCTAACAGAAAAAGCTACTTTAAAGGACGGAATACTTTGCAGGCAAGGAAGTATTTTCTTTGTGTTGCACACGAAGGGCTTTTCTATCAAAACTCATGGACAATGCAGAATCTAATCAATTAATCTCAAAAATGAATCTATGCGCACTTTTACGTTCTCTCGCAGATTCATATAAAAGAGACTGATGTCGTGGATGTGGTAATTGTCATTTGGCAGAAGGCCTGTCTGGTACGCTGCCGTTTTGGGCTTACTGATATGCAGAATTCCATTATCATCTAGCTGAGCAGAAACTTCGCCTGTCGTCGGCGCTGTTAGTGACTTGATGCGGATACCTGCAGCGTCATCTGAGAAAAATTGCCTCATATCGAATTTGGAATCCTCGGTCATCTTCAATCTTACGGCACCTCGATGTAGACTTTGATCTGCTGGCTCAGTGTTCGTCGTCCAGCTTAGCGGATTGATACCGATGACGGTTTTGTGTCTCCTATATTCCCAAGTACCCGAGTCTGGATAAAATTGCTGTACCTGGTCTCTATCATGCAGCGGGCCCCCCGACATACCATAGCTGTCATAGGCGACAATACACCCCGTGTCATCTGCAGCCTGTGCAGCAGTGATCTGGTGTAGAGTCCTACCCAGTTTATCTTGCGGTATCTGCATGCCGATTAGATAGGCTGCGATCAGCTGATCGTAGACTGCCGATCCTTCTATACGCTGTTCTAGAAGGCGGATACCGTGGAGTGAGCCTTGGCTATGGCTAGCTATTATAAATGGTCTCCCCTGATTCAGCTTGCCCAAAAAATAATCAAAGGCAAGCTCAACGTCATGGTAAGCCAAATCAAAAGCCTGCTGACTATTAGTAGAACCATCTAAAAATGCATAGAAGGTGGCTTGGCGATATCGGGGTGCGTAGACGTTTGCTTGCTCATTGTACACGCTAGCCTGACCTGGCATGATCATCTGATCGATCGCCTCATTCGTTTTAGCATGACTCAGCGGCGCATTCCAATGTCGCTTGCTAAAACATAAGGTGGGATAAATGTAAAATACATCTATGGGTTTATAATCAAAGGGCTGTGCTACTCCGGCTGGGGTAATGAGCGCATGGCTCTCTTTCTCTGGATGAGCAGCCCAGTGCTGTAAGTGCTGATATTCGGGTGGGGCCGAGAATGCAGCAGGATCAAAATCGTGCGATGGCTTTACCTGCTGCTTTAAAAGCCTAAATCCCAATTCAGTTTTAGCTTTTGCTTGTAGCGACTTTAACTTAGATTTTACATTCATTTCAGTTGGAATTTAATAATTGATCTGGCTCATAGTTGTGTAATTCATTATTTATTTCTCTATTCGTGTATGCTTATGATGTACATCAATAATTTCCTGCGATGCTGTCTACTACCAGCTGGCGTCATCGTCGGCAGCATCATATCTAGCTATGGACAGTGTACTCCTCTTAACACGGTGCAGAGTGAGCGGGTAGCTGACTACAAGATGAAGATCATTCTGGATCATGATAAGAAAATGGCAACTGGTAACGCGATCATCACTTGGAGAAATCCATCTCCAAAGGCTGTCAAGGAAATAAAAATGTACATGTATCTGAATGCCTTCAAAAACATGAAGTCTACGTGGCTCCGAGGTACTGATGGAGAAATATTTGGCAGGCAAATGGCAGACCGATCTGCTGAGGAGTGGGGCTACGTGACGATAGACCACATAGCCAATAATGATGGAGCTGACCTCACATCAGGCATAAAGTACGTGCACGCGGATGGTAATGAAGACGACGAGACAGTACTATCCGTGCCCCTACCTCGGGCGGTGCAAAGCGGAGACTCTATCGTCTTAACAGTAGACTTCAGATCAAAGCTTCCTAAGACCATCGCCAGATCTGGATATGGAGAAAATAACTTTCATCTCTTCGTCCACTGGTATCCTAAGCTCGGTGTCTATGAGCAGAACGAAGTAGGTCAGTGGGGATGGAACTGTCATCAATTCATGCAGCGTACTGAGTTCTATGGTGACTTTGGGAAGTATGACATGACGATTACATGTGATGCTTCATTCACCGTAGGAGCTTCTGGATGTCTGATTGAAGAGTCATCGACTGATGGCTTACAGACCGTCCGTTACCTTGCAGAAGATGTCATCGATTTTGCATGGTGCGTCAGTCCAGAATTAGAAGTCTATGAGGACCTGTGGGAGGATGTATATATCAAATTACTTGTACCTCGGGATCATCGCGGCATGGCTGATCGATATATGATGGCCACGAAGCATGCACTTCAATACTTTGATGAGCATGTAGGCAGATATCCTTATCCAGGTATTACGATTATGGATCCACCTTTCCACTCGCTTCGCAATGGATTTATGGAGTATCCTACTTTTGCTACAGCAGGTACTGTCTATGGCATGCCCGGCTGGTTCAGGGGATCGGAGTCACTTGCCATCCATGAGTTTGCTCATCAGTTCTTCATGGGCGTCTTAGCTAATAATGAAAAAGAAGAAGCATGGCTGGATGAAGGATTCGTAACCTACTATGAAGATAGAATCATGGAGGCCTACTATGGTCAACATACTTCTCAGCTTGATGTATTTGGCATCAAATATGGAAATAGTGCTCTCTCCAGACAAGAGTATGTGAGTATGAGAGATCATAGCTCCACCGCCATAGCCAGACCAGGATGGGAGATCACTGGAGATTATAAAGGGATAGTCTACAGCAAGACTGCGACCATGCTAAAGACCTTAGAAAATTATATCTCTGTGGAGAAAATGGACGAGATGATGAGGGCATATTTTGATGAACATAAATTCACTCATCCAAGGACAAGCACCTTTGTCAATCATGCAGACCGTTTTCTCAAGTCTTCTTTCAGTCAGTCAGAAGCAGACATCTATATGAGCCTTATTAAAGCTTGCCTCTTTGGCTCTGATACCGTAGACTATTATGTGGAGCTTATAGAAGAAAATGTGGTGACCCTTAATAATAAAGGTGCGCTATCGATGCCTGTAGCAATAGAATTAATCACGATCACCAATGATACGATCATCCAAAAATGGGATGGAGCTTCACCGAAGATTATAGAAACAGGTGATGCTATATCATCAGTCCATATAGACCCTCAAGAGAAACTATATTTAGATCTCAATCTAAATAACAATAGCTTAAAAATAGAAAAAAGCTCATTCAGCAGATATATATTAAAAGCCATTACCAGTATTCAACACACGCTTCAATCTTTAAGCTTTTTTCTTTGATTAAGTCGATAAAGCGTGGATTGGAAGTAGCGATTAGATTCTGGCCGTTGGCATTTCTAATTCTATTGGTTCAGCTGGTCTTTGGCATCATCGTCGGGGGACAAGTCGGAGAAGCATTGGACCACTCCATCGGCTTCAGTCAGGCGGGAGACCTATTTAGTCAAGGGTTCGACTATTCTGTTTATCAGGATATGCTTGGACAATTTCCTGATGCTTTAACTAACGTCAAGCGTACCATACCAATTATAATTATAGCCTATTTAATCATATCCATTTTCCTACAAGGAGGTTTAATCAGTTCGATTATTAAATCAGAAAGATCTTGGAAATTATTTATTCAGAATGGTTTGAGGTATTATTTTCCTTTTCTCATCATTGGTTTACTCTTTCTGGTCTTGATCTTTGGATTGACTGTCCTATTATGGGTTCCGCTACTCATCAATGCAATCGGAATTATAGAATCCCTTGCATCTGATCGATTGTTCTTTTATAGCATTTATGCTGTTGGCATTGTTTACATTTTGGTTCTTTCTCTTATAGTTAATGCCTCTGTCAATAGCCGAATCAATTATGCCATGTTGCATCATTCTATATTCTCTTCTCTGAAAGCTGGATTCAGCTGGACATTCAAAAAGTATTTACCGCTTACAGGCATTTTTATTTTCTTTGGATTCCTTTCTTTTTTACTATTCTTCTTGAGCATTAGATTCGATACCAGTATCTCGATGAATGTCTGGATTTCATTTATCATGACCCTGCTCTTTATCATTATGAGAATTTTGATGAGGAGTGCTTATTATGCGGCCTTAATGGATTATTCTGAAGCGATTTGATATATATCGTATTATCGATTTCTACTTCACCAACTGCAGGAGAAATAAAAATCGATGCAAAAATCAATCTAATAACAACAAACTTGACTTTTACCTATAAAATCAGCCTGTTTTTAAACATCAGTCTTTACTTATCACTATTCTTCTCCTGCCTGGCTTCATATAATGGTGCTATCGGTACCCTTAAATACTTGAGTTAAGATCTTCAAAATGTTATATCATTCTTCTGGTAGCTTTTATAGTGAACGAAACACGTACTACCATTACGTTATTCTATAGTGCTTTCTAATAATTAACTTTCTTAAAAGATATTTCCACAGTCTCAAATTTACTTTCCGATTATTCAAACAGCATCATATTTATACTTTTGATCACCGCTTAGGTAAATCTATAATCTCCTATGGATCAAATAACTTTATATCTCTAACCAGTTTTAAACAGAATCCAACCACTTTATAAGTAGACCCTACCGGCTTTCAACTAACTAACTGAAGTCCAAGGAAAAGCCCTGATATTTGAATCATGATCAATAATACGATAGAACTTAGGTAGTAAATTTTCGCAGGAATAAATCCTAAATACATAAAACGATAAACTTAAAATAAAACACTTCTGGCAAGGACGCGCACCTTGCCCTGAGACACTCGTGTCTCGTGGCCACGAATTGATTCGAGTGAGTGAGGACTAATATTTCCTAACTCATTAAACATTAGAATCATGGATTTTATTCAATGGATAATTGAACTTAAATTCGATTATTTCTCTGCCAAATCGTCATGCATTATAGGTGAAGACGGAGGAGGCATGTAAAATATATTGGCGGGTTCAGACCCGCCAATACTTTTTTATAAGTGAGTCTTAATCCAAGTCCGATAATGTAAATGTTCATATACACTAAGGTCAATATCCATAGACGTATACCTTCTCTTAGATAATAACATCAGGACAGTCAGAAAATTAAACCGCCCTTCATATGCTGCATTGGATAGTTCATTTTGATGACGTCTTAAGAATCTTCGATTATTATGAATTTGAGTGTATAATGACGCTTCATCAAAATCCTTATCTTCATACATCGCGACACAGGTATAGCACATCGCCCTACTCCGCGAGTCTATATCTTCATAAGTGACATCTCTGACATAAGATAGAATCCGAACATAATCTTGATGAATGAAACAATTTTCAGCCATCGCTAAAGCATATACTGAGTCAGTATGGCTTGTCTCCACATATGAGATCCAACGTTCTATGAACTCTGTCATGTAATCATAAGATCGAATCGTCCCTAATGACCCGATGATATTAAAAAACCGAACTCTAGGGATTTTCCCATTTTGCAATAATACTCCTGTCTCCAAACAGTAATCATATAGATCAGAAATCAGGTCCGATTCTGAGATGATGCCTTTTCTCCATAATCTTCTGGCACAGTTTAAACAGTAAAAACCAATCAGTGAATGTAATTCAGTCTCAGCTTTAAATTCTCCTTGCATTAAGCTTGCTGAAATCAATTCCAATGCTGGCAAGTCGTCATCTTGTAAAGCACGAAATAAAGATGCACCAGCTTCACTAATCGACGTAGATGAAATGACTGCCTTCAACTTCTCAAATAATAGAATTAATGCCGAGTAGTTGTACTTCTTTATCCTTCCCCAATTGACCATTTCAATTTGATAAAACTGCCCTTGTTCTACAAATCGGTTCACAGAAGCATTCACTAACTTCTCTAATAAAATACCACCTTCCACATACTTAATAGGATTATCACTATAGTACTGTTGATGATACAACTGAGTCAAATATTTATGGTGGTTTAAATCTAGCTTAGATTCTGCTGTCCATCTCTTTTCTAATTTCAGATATAGTTGAGTTGCCTGTTTATAGAGACCTCTCTGATTATAGGATCGAACCAGTTGCAATTCTTTATCATATGCTGATTGCAAGACGTCGTATGATACCATCCAGTCCTCCACTATGCCGCCGACCCGTGAAAGCATATTAGAAAATCCCTTATCCGTCATGTCTGAAAAGTGCGCTTTCTTGATGCTTTTTAAATCTAACTTATCAGGCGATTTCAGAATTCCTTTTTGCAATGCTTTGAAGATGCGGTAGTTATCAGATGAGGCTGCATGTAAGGATTTTAGATGACGATCTAAAACACTGAGTTCTTCTTTAGTCAGCCTTTTGAGTATCTCTACTAGCTTTAATTGTTTCATTATATATGGGAATTTCCCTTAGTTAACGTATTGTATTTCAGCAGCTTATGTGATACAATGTATAAATTACGATAGGAAAATACGCAATTTTTGTCTTTTCAGACTACCGATATCCGTCTACCTTGATTGCATATTAAAAGAAGAGGTCGACATTCATCATACCTCATGCTTGAATTATTAAATCTATACCATTGAATAAAAACAACGCACGCCAGCTGAGCGCTCGCGAACAGGAAGTTTTATTCCTCATTGTACAGGAATATACGACCCATGAGATCGCGACATTCCTCCACATCGGTCATGAGACTGTGAAGTCACATCGGCGCAATTTAATGAACAAAATGCAAGTGAGGAATGTCGCGGGGCTGGTGCGAAAGGCGGTGGAGAAAAATCATATTAGTAATAAATAAATTAATCATAAAAATTTCAATAATGAAAAACTTAGTATACTTAATCTTTTTCTTGCTTCAATTTTCTCATTCACTACAATCTCAAAATTTATCAGACTACTCTTTTACAGGCACAGACTTGACTTATATAAATACAGATATAGATTTAAATCA
>ENA-ORXC01001577-ORXC01001577.1-marine-metagenome-genome-assembly--contig:-NODE-1577-length-13293-cov-12.057884_pt1 | contig 13293 bp, 13 predicted proteins | sample MGYA00237865_ERZ511478 | MGnify/ENA metagenome assembly ERZ511478 | reverse complement strand
CTCCCCGCGTGCTCCCCCGCGCCGTCGCACCCGCATTCGGCGCATGCCCTCCCCGCGTGCTCATGCACCACGTAGCGTCAACGTGGCGACAACCGCCACGCCGATCCTCCTCCAAAACCCCCGGTGGCCCGAATCCGTTCCAGGTCGTGTCAGCCAGCCAAATTCGCCGGGGTTCCATCCTTTGGCCCATTCCTGTCCAATCATTTGGCTTTCCCTTGTAAGCCGTGCTTGCTGGGGCAGAGGCGAACCCACTGGGGCATGCCCCAAAGGGGCAAGGCGTGACGCCAGACCGCGCTCCGCCTCCCCCGCGCCGCAGCGCGGCGCGATTGTCTCCGCGCCTCCACGCGGCGCGTCCCCTTGGCCGCCCCCGCCGCGCCCCCGCGCGCCGCAGCCCCAGCCGCGTCCCCACGCGGCCTCTCCCCGCATGCCACTGCATTGCTCATGCAGTGTCACGCGGGGATCCGCCACGCCCAAGCCAAAGCAGCAGTCGTGGCGGGCATAGAGGCCCCCACGTCAGGTGTGGCCGGCCGCGGGCCAGCCACCCCATCCCCGCCTTGCGTGCGGCCGCCATCCGGCCCTGGCGCCAACACTCCCACCCGAGCAGTGCCGGCGTCCCCGTCCGTCATCCCCAGTGCCGCCTGACACTTGTGGAATGCCTCCGTCGGCAGGGGCTTGGTCAGGCAGTCTGCCACCATGTCCGCCGTCCGTCCCGACGGCCTCGACCTTGTCGGGTTGCGCATGAGCGCGATAGCCCCCTGGGTGTCGCAGTGCATGATGACAGGCTCGGCGCCCCCGTCCAGCTCACGCACCAGCCGCTACAGCCAGATGGCCTCCTTGGAGGCCATCGCCGCCGCCACGTACTCGGCATCCGTCGTGGAGGCCGCCACCGTCGCCTGGATCTTTCTTCCCCAGGATATGGCTCCGCCCCCCCAGAGGAAAGCTTTCCCCGTCTTCGAGCGCCTCGTGTCGACGTCGCCGGCGTAGTCGGCGTCGCTGTACCCCACCAGCGGGCGCTTGGCGCCGGAGGTGATACTCCAGTCGCGCGTACCTTTCAGGTAGCGCATGACGGCCTTGGCTGCCGCCCAGTGCGCCTGGGTCGGCGCGCTCACGTGGCGGGACAGCTTGCCCACGGCAAAGCTGATGTCCGGCCGCGTGCACGTCGCCAGGTACAGAAGTGAGCCCACCGCCTCCTGGTACTTAGTGGCCATCAGTGGCTCCAGCGGGGTCCCCTCCCGCTGCAAAACCACCCCAGTTCCCATCGGCAGGCGCACCGGGTTGCTGTCCCCCAAGCCAAAGCGCTCCAAGACGGTCGTGACGTACTGCCGCTGCCCAAGGGACAGCAGCCCTTCCTTTCGGTCGTGCGAGATGTGCATGCCGAGGAAGTATTTCGGCACGCCCAAGTCGCGCACGGTGAAGGCCCCCTTCAGCACGTGCTTGCACATGGCGACCGCCTCTTCGGACGCGCCGGCGACCAGAAGGTCGTCCACGTATACGAGGACAAAGACCAACACCGCCCCAAACGACCCAAAGAACAGACACGGGTCAGCCTCAGTGGCCCGCATTCCAGCCTCCCGCAACACCGCGGTCAGCTTCTTGTACCACGCACGCGACGCCTGCTTGAGGCCGTATAGCGCCTTGAGTAGGCGGCAGACCTTTCCACAGCCGCCGCGCTCGTACCCCGTCGGCTCGCGGACGTACACTTCCTCCTCGACGACGCCGTTGAGGAAAGCAGTCTCCACGTCCAGCTGACACAGCGCCCACCCGTTGCCAGCCGCCGCAGCCAGTACCGCCCGCAAGGTGGCGTGGCGCGCCACGGGCGCCCACACCTCGCTGTAGTCGACGAGGTAGACCTGCGTGTCGCCTCGCGCGACGTATCGCGCCTTGTGGCGACTCACGGCGCCGTCGGCGCCGCGCTTGCGCTCACACAGCATCTGAGTGCCCGTCACCTTGGCCCCTGGAGGCAGGTCCACGAGCTCCCAGGTGCCATTCCGCCACAGGGAGTCGACCTCGGCCTCCACGGCCATATTGAACTGCTCCCAGTCCGGCTCCCGCCGGGCCTGGTAGATGAGCATCTTGTCGGGATTAACCGACACCGCCGCATACGACTCCCCCGCGCTGACAGCCATGTCGGCGCGGGCTGTCGGCGTCGGGCGCACCCGCAGGGACCGCACGCTGCTGCGGGAGGGAAGCCCCCCCCCCGGCTCCGCGCCGCCCATGGGCGCGTCCGCGCCACCGCTATCGGCCGAGTCCTCGACGGCATCCGGCCCGCCGTCTGTCTCGGGCTCGTCTCTTCCGCTCGGCTGTTGGCACAGCCGCCGCGCCGCGTCCACGGCGTCCTCAATCGCCTTGGAGGCAGTGGGGTCGGGGGGGTCGCCAGTGCTTGCCCCGGCGCCCGTCTGGGTCGCCGAGCGCCGCCCGTCGTCCGCCCCGTCCTCCGCCCCAAGGTCCGCGTCCTCCACCCCGGATGGCCCTCCCAGAGGGTGGGCATCATCGGAGTTGGGCGCGCTCTCAGCCGCCCCATCGCGGCTCACCGCGGGCGTCCGTCCGCCAATCGCTTCGGGGCCCCGGAGCGCCTCGTTGAAGCGAACGTCTCGGCTTAGGACAATCCGCCCGTTGAGGAGCACCTTGTAACCCTTGGTGTCCTCGCCGTAGCCCATGAACGTGCCCATCTTGGCCTTATCTCCCATCTTTCGGCGCACTTGGTGGGGCACGTGTGCCCACACGCGGCACCCAAACGCCCGCAGGTGCCCAACGTCTGGCTTCTCGCCAAAGAACAGCTCGTACGGCGTCGCCGTCTCGCCACGGGTAGGGGTGCGGTTGGCCACGTAGGTGACTGTCAGCGCCGCCTCCCCCCACCACTTGCGTGGCAGGTTGCTGTCAGCCAGGACGGCCGTCACGCGTTCTCCCAGCGTGCGGTTGTAGCGCTCGGCGACGCCGTTCTGCTCCGGCGTGTACCGCGTCGTGGTCTGGACCACGATGCCCTTCTCGGAGCGCCACTGGTCGAACTTCTTGCCGGTGTACTCTTTTCCGCCATCGCAACGCACGACCTTGGCCTTGCGGCCCAGCTGCGTCTCCCACCGGTTGACCACGTCCATGACCACGTTGGTCGCCTGGCCTTTGCTCTTCACGGGCACGACCACCTTATACTTCGACTTGTGGTCGACAATGACCACCTCGAAGCGGTCGCCACTCGGTGTGGGGATCGGCATCGGCCCCCCGACGTCGGTGTGGAGGAGCTCTAGCGGCTCGTTCACGACCGTCTCGGACGTGTCAAAAGGCTGCCGCGTCATCTTTCCGCGGATGCAGGGCTCGCACCCCGCGGTACCGAGGTTGCGCAGCTCCGCTGCCGTCACCTCCATGCCCGTCACGGCCGCCGGTACCGTTGCCATAGTGCCCCCGCCGGCGTGAGCAAAACGCTGGTGCCACGTGTGAGCTGACGCAACTGTAGCCGCGACGGCCAGCCGTTCGCCCTCCTCACTGAGCACATAGATGTTGCCGCTCCGCTGCCCGTCCACGAGAAGCTCAGAGCGGTCGTACACGCCCATCCCGTCTGCACGGAACGTCACCTCGTACCCGAGCTTGGTGGCGACGCGCACAGAGAAGAGCGACACAGTCAGCCCAGGCACGACAAGCACGTCGTTCAACGTCAGGTCCACGCCCTTGGCTCCGGCCATGCCCTGAATCACAGCCGTCCCCATCTTGGTTGCCACTCGCTTACGACCGTCTGCGAGCGCAACGTGCACGGGGTCGCAGGGCCCCAGGTTTGTCAGCACAGTGTCCTCGCCCGTCATGTGGTGCGAGGCACCACTGTCGACAATCCAGCGACGCGCGCCGCCAAGGTCCCCAAGTCCCCCTTCTGCACGGAATGCTGACGTGGCGACGGCCTCCGTGGCTGCTCCGGGCACAGCCATCTCCCCCGCACCCGCGGGGAGGGCATGAGCGAGCATAGCGACAGCGCGCTTCTCCCCATTGTGCTTACGCCCCTTGTCCCACTCGGGGCAGTTGCGCTTGATGTGCCCCGGCTTGTTGCACTTGAAGCACAAGCGCTCCTGGGCGCCCCAGCGCCCCCCACCGTCCGTCGCCGCCATGGCCGCGCCGGACGTCTCCTTGCGCGTGCCGGCCTCAAGTCGCATCTCCGACTCGGCCGCACGCAGCTCCTCCAGCGCGAGCGCGACCGTCATGGCACGCTGCGACGCGATGATCGTCCCACGCAGCTTGAGCTTGGGCCCCAGGCCATGCAACAGCGCGGTCAGGTGCTGGCGGTCCGCGACCTCGACGCCCAGCACCCCCAGCTCCCAAACGATCAACTTGCTGCGGTTGAAGTATTGGACCACGTTCTCGTTCCCCTTCATCCGCACTTGGTTCAGCTCCGTCCGCAGGATCATCTCCCGCGCGGGCCCCTGCGAGCGGAACTCCGCCGCCAGCGTCTCCCACCGCTCGCGCGCCGTCTTGCAGGCGTGGAGCGAGGCATAATGATGCTGCCGGACGTTGAGCATAATCAACGACCGGGCCATCTCCTCCTTGTTCACGGCAGCCTCGTCCGTGACAGCCGGGGTGCCCCCGCCGTCGGCCGATGCCGAAGACGAGCTCGCGCCGCCCTCAAGCGGGTTAATCGCGCTCCAGCACCGCTTGTACCTCATGACGTTCTCCATCTCCGTTGCCCAGGAGAGGTAGTTGTCAACGTCGAGCTTGGGTACCCGGGGAACCCCATCCCCGCCCATCTTGTCACCCGGTTGGTCTTGTTCACCGAGCGACGCGACTTGACCGCCGCGTCCCTGTCACCCGAGGGGAAGACACCTCCCCCGAGTCCCGCAGCTTAACCGCCGCGCCTGGCGGGAGCTAGCGCCGTGCCACACTGGTTGGTGCCACCCGACGAGTCGCCCGCCCACGCCCCCCCCCCGGGGGCGCCCAGCCACAAAGCGCACCCGTGAAGACAACCACGGGGGCCTGGGCCCATAACCTGTTGGATCCCTGAAAGAAGTAGCCTCCGCGCGCACACCGTCGAAACGACGTACGTCCGCCCCCGCTCGTCAGCTGGTCGGAGTGGGAAGCCAAAGTCTCTACCGAGCGTGTTGGGCTACCTCGCCCCTCCTCACGCCCCTCTTATACCGGCGCTGCTCGCACCGGCCCCCAGCGCGCCAGCCCCCGCCGGCGCACACAGCTCCCCGTCCGGGCACCCCCGTGCCCCCGCACGCTCTCCCCGCGTGCTCCCCCGCGCTCCCGCGCCAGTTTCGACGCACGCCCTCCCCGCGTGCTCCCCCGCGCCGTCGCACCCGCATTCGGCGCATGCCCTCCCCGCGTGCTCATGCACCACGTACCGCCGACGTGGCGACAACCGCCACGCCGCTCCTCCCCCAAAACCCCCGGTGACCCGAATCCGTCCCAGGTCGTGTCAGCCAGCCAAATTCACCGGGGTCCCCGTTCTTTGGACCATTCCTGTCCAATCATTTGGCTTGCCCCTGTAAGCCGCGCTTGCTGGGGCAGAGGCGAACCCATTGGGGCATGCCCCAAAGGGGCAAGGCGTGACGCCAGACTGTACCCAAAGGGGCAAGGCGTGACGCCAGACCGCGCTCCGCCCCCCCCCCCCCGAGCCGCAGCGCGGCGCGTCCCCTTGGCCGCTCCCGCCGCGCCCCCGCGCGACACAGCCCCAGCCGCATCCCCATGCGGCCCCTCCCCGCGCGGCAATGCATTTGCTCATGCCGTGCCACGCGGGGCTCCGCCGCACCTACGCCGAAGCGGCAGTTGTGGTGGGCGTAGAAACCCCCACGTCGGGCGCGGCCGGCGGCGGGCCGGGCGTCCCCGCCCGGCCTTGCGTGCGGCCTCCGTCTGGTTCTGGCGCCAACACTCCCACCCGAGCAGTGCCGGCTTCCCCGTCCGTCAGCCCCAGCGCCGCCCGGCACTTGTTGAACGCCTCGGTCGGAAGCGGCTTGGTCAGGCAGTCCGCAACCATGTCCGCCGTCCCGACGGCCACGACCTTGATGGCCCCCCCGTCCACACACTCGCGCACGAAGTGGTGCGCGACGTCAATGTGCTTGGTTCGGTTAGAGCTCGTCGGGTTGCGCATGAGCGCAATAGCCCCCTGGCTGTCGCAGTGCATGACGACAGGCTCGCCACCGGCTCCGAGCTCGCGCACCAGCCGCTGAAGCCAGATGGCCTCCTTGGCGGCCATCGCCGCCGCGACATACTCTGCCTCCGTCGTGGAGGCCGCCACTGTCGCTCGGATCTTGCTCTCACAATAGATAGCTCCACCCCTTCAGAGGAAAGCTTGCTCCGTCGTCTAGCGTCGCGTGTCTACGTCGCCGGCGTAGTCGCAGTCGCTGCACCCAACCAGCGGCCGCTTGGTGGCGTAGATGATACTACAGTCGCGCGTACCCTGCAGGTAGCGCATGAAGGTCTTGGCCGCCACCCAATGCGCCTGGGTTGGTGCACTCACGCGGCGGGACAGCGTGCTCACGGAAAAGCTGATGTCCGGCCGCGTGCACTTTTCCAGGTACAGAAGTAAGCCCACCGCCTCCTGGTACTAGGTGGCCATCAGAGACTCCAGCGGGGTCCCCTCCCGCTGCATAACAACCCCAGCGTTCATTGGCAGGCGCACCGGGTTGCCGTCCCACAAGCCAAAGCGCTCCAGGACGGTCGTGACTTACTGCCGCTGCCCAAGGGACAGCAGCTTCTCCTTTCTGTTGTGCCCGATTTTCATGCCGGGTAAGTATGTCGGCACTCACATATTGCGCACGTTGAAGGCCCCCTTCAACACGTGCTTGCACATGTCTACCGCTTCGCCGGACGCGCCGGCGACCAGAAGGTCGTCCACGTATGCAAGGACAAAGACCAACACCGCTCCAAAAGACCCAAAGAACAGAAACGGGTAAGCCTCAGTGGTTCGCATCCCAGCTGCCCGCAAAACCACGGACAGCTTCATGTACCTTGCGTGCGAAGCCTGTTTCAGGCCATACAGCTCCTTCAGTATTCTTCAAATCTTTCCACGGCCGCCGCGCTTGTACCCCGTCGGCTCGCGGACGTACACTTCCTCCTTGAAGACGCCGTTGAGAAAAGAAGACTCCACGTCCAGCGGACACAGCGCCCACTCGTTTCCAGCCTCCGCGGCCGTCACCGCCCGCAAGATGGAGCGGCGCGCCACGAACGCTCACGCCTCGCTGTAGTCGATGAGGTAGACCTGCGTGTCGCCCCGCGAGACTTAGCGAGCCTTGTGGCGAATCACGGCCCTGCGCTTGCGCTCACACAGAATGTGGGTGCCCGTCACCTTGGCCCCCGGAGGCAGGTCCACGAGCTCCCAGGTGACATTACGCCACAGGGAGTCGACCTCGGCTTCCATGGCCATATTGAACTGCTCCCAGTCCGCCTCCCGCCGGGCCTGGTAGGTGAGCATCTTGTAGGTACTATCCGACACCGCTGCGTTCGCCTCCCCCGCGCTGACAGCCATGTCGTCTCGGGATTTCGGGGTCCGGCGCACCCTCAGGGACCGCACGCTGCTGCGAGGGGGAAGGCCCCCCCCCGGCTCCGCGCCGCCGGTGGGCGCCTCCGCGCCCCCGCCACCGGTCGAGTCCTCGAAAGCATCTGTCTCTTCGTCTGATTCAGGCTCGTCGCTCCCGCGCGGCTGATGTCACAGCCTCCGAGCCGCGTCTACGGCCTCTTCAATCGCCTTGGGGGCAATGTGGTCGAGGGGGTTGCCAGCGCTTGCCCCGGTGCTCGTGTGAGTGGCCAAGCGCCGCCCGACAGCTGCCCCGTCCTCAGCCCCGGGGTCCGCGTTCTCCACCCTGGATGGACCGCCAAGTGGATCGGGCTAAAAGGGGCGGGCTCCCGACCGCCCCACCGCGGCTCACTGCCGGCGTCCGTCCGCAAATCGCTTTGGGGCCCCGTAGCTCCTCGTTCAAGCGCACGTCGCGGCTTAGGACATTCTTCCCGTTGAGGAGGACCTTGTAGCCCTCAGTGTCCTCGCCGTAGCCCATGAACGTGCCCATCTTGGCCTTATCGCTCATCTCTTGGCGTACCTATCGGGGCACGCGTGCCCACACGCGGCACCCACACGCCCGCAGATGCCCAGCGTCTGGCTTCCTTCCAAAGAACAGCTCGTATGGCGTCTCCGTCTCGCCGCGGGTAAGGTTGCGGTTGGCCACGTAAGTGACCGTCAGCGCGGCCTCCCGCAACCACTTGGTGGCAGGTCGCTGTCAGCCAGGACGGCCGTCACACGCTCTCCCAGCCTGCGGTTGTAGCGCTCGGCGACTCCGTCCTGCTTCGGCGTGTACCGCGTCGTGATCTGGACCGCGATGCCCTTGTCTGATAGACACTGGCCGAGCTTCTTTCCGGTGTACTCCTTTCCGCCATCGCAGCGCACGACTTTGGACTTGCGGCCCAGCTGTGTCGCCCACCGGTTGAACACGTCCATGACCACGTTGGTCGCCTGACGTTTGCTCTTAACGGGCACGACAGCCATATTCTTAGACTTGTGGTCGACAACTACCATTTAGAAGCGGTCACCACTAGGTGTGGCGATTAGCATCGGCCTCCCGACGCCGGTGAGGAGGAGCTCAAGCGGCTCGTTCACAACGGTGTCCGACGCGTCAACGGGCTGCCGCGTCATCTTGCTGCAGATGCAGGGCTCGCACCCCGCGGTGCTCTGGGTGAGCAGCTCCATCGCGATCACCTCCATGCCCATCACGGCCGCCGGTACCGTTGCGAGTGCGCCCCCGCCGGCGTGAGTAGAGCACTGGTTCCATGTGTGTGCTGAAGCCGCTGTATCCGCAACGCCTACACGACCGCCGTCCTCGCTGAGCACATAGATGTTGCCGCTCCCCAGCCCGTGAACGAGAAGCTCAGAGTGGTCATACACTCCCATATCGTCTGCGCGGTGTGAAGCGGGAGGTAAGTGGGTGGATGCGTTGCTTTACTCGATACCGGTCTGAGGCGCGAGGCCAGCAGCCTTTCACCTTTTGTGTGCCCCTCTCTCAAAGTCCTGCAGACACACACCCGCCAACGCAGTGACAGGGCCCACGACGCACCTCCAGAGGCAGGGCTCCCTCCCTTAGAGGGTACATGCTCTGACCACCCGAAAAATTGCGACACCCCACGAGGAGCCCAAAAGAATCTCCCCGAGCTCAGCTCCAAAATGAGCTCCACTCGAGATACAAGAACAAGTAATCAGATCACACTCATTCAGCAATGCATGTCAATGGCACAGCCAAACAAGCGGATGACCGTAGAAATACTCCTGGAATTATCCAGGAAGTCCACGGTAACTCCGACTTACCTGCGCGTGCTTGGGGGGCTGCCTCGACGCGCGGAACATCACCTCGTACCCCAGCTTCGTGGCGACGCGCACAGAGAATAGAGATACAGTCAGCCCAGGCACCACCAGCACGTCGTTGAGCGTCAGGTCCACGCCCTTGGTGCCGGCCATTCAGTGAATCACGGCCGTCCGCATCCTTCTCGCCACTCGCTCTCCGCCGTCGGCAAGCGGGGCAGGCATGGGGTCGCCGGGCTGTTTGGATTTATGCCTTGCTAATATACTGGGCATCGTATGCGCGGGAGGGATGCTTGGTTTTCTACCTTCAACTCCCAGTGGGAGTGGGTGGCTCTGGTCGGTCGGGGTGCGTGTGTGTGTTGGGACCCCTTGCTGCGTGTGCGCGGCGATCGTCGAAAAACTCAACTGAGACGTCGCTCCGAGTGCATCTCTCGCAATTTTTCTGCCAGCCGAGGCAGGAGATTCGTCTCCTGGACGGCACGCAAGAACCTGGCGGTTCTCCGAGCTGGCCACGCTGCGTTTGATTCGTCAGAATCGGGCCCCTCATTTCAGCACCAGAAAGGGCGTGATCCTCCGTGGCTGTCCCTCGTCGTCGTCGTCCGGGCCGGTTCCGCCGCTACTCGCTCGACCGTCACTCGCTCCCACCACGTCATCCCTCGACTTGCTGCTTATTTCGCGCTGGCTGACGGCGGTTGCCTTCAAGAGTGCTGTTGAGACCATCCGATACACTGTACGATTTGGAGCACTTCTTTGTACCTCTCATGAATGCCCGTGACGGACGCGACATTTGAGATAGTTGGTCCTTTCTTGCCTCAACGACCCTATGGTTGTCCCATCACTGACCTGTGGCTCGCTATCGCTAGTGTCGTGTCGCTATCGGTGCGACATGCCACCTCCGTTCCTCAACAACAGCCCTACCGCCTCGAGCCACTTCGATGATGACCAGCGGCGTGGCGATTGGGGGTGGTTCCGACGCGGCGCTCTCTCCGAAGCGGTGGCACATCGTCGTGTGTCCCTTTGGCTGGCTGCGGCGACTCAGGTGATGGGAATTTTGAGACGATTGTAAGGACCGCGAAGGAGTGGCAACGGCCGCAACGGTGTGGTGAGAACCGCGACAGCGACGGGATCTAGAAATGTGGGACGCAAAGGTACTACATAATACAGTGCAAGCTGCGTGGAGTACTTGCATACTTCTGCGTCGTGCCCGAGGCCCGGCCCGCCGCCGACAGGAGAATAGGCTAGCTCGAGGAGCCCAAGCTCTTCGCCACTGTCACCTCCTCACTGTCATATCAGCGGTCTTCCGCTCCCCCACTGGTGAGGAAAGCGACGGCCCCATCCCGTCGCTCCCTGCTCGCATCGTCAGCCAGAACAAAAGCCGCACTGCGAGTCGGGGAACCACTCCGAATTGAAGTGTGGTCCTCGCAAAGCGCAGAGCAGACAGCACCGCCGCAGCTTCGGCCAAATGGTCTACTGACATCGACAGCAGAAGCGCAACAGGCAGACTCTAAGAAATCTAATTTACGTGATGTCGCGGAATCGCTTCGTGCGGGCACGGCGAGTGGCGGTACGGAAGTGCATTGCATATGACCGCTCCGGCGGAGGTCCAGTGGGGGCGTCCGCGTGCATGGTCTACGTGCACGACAGGCTGTGGCGGCGACTGGTGGGAGGCTCGCACACCCGCCACACTCGCGGGCGCCACGAAAGCCGAGGCGGACTGCTGCGGCCCAGGCCGCACCAGGATCCACCTCGACCCTGACGAAAAATAGCGCCCCGACTGAGGCGCGAAAAAGGGAGCGAGCCAGAGAGACATCACAACACGTGACACTGTAAAACTCAGCACGCTTTAGGGGCAGCAATGAGTTCCCGTTAGGATCACAAAATGAGCAGACGCCGGAGCGCTTCCCATGTCTGTCTTTGATTCCGCAGTCTTCCCGCACTTCAACGTACCGAGAAAGGGTCTTGTGCTTCACCCGTACATGTCGACGACAGAAATTGGGGGAGCGACTCATGCGCCTGTAGCAAAGAGAGCGTGTAGAGCTGAAAATCTCGCTCCTCGTCAGTTCGCGCCCGAGTGCAGCTGTTCTATATTTTTTGGCACAACAAGGCAACACACGGCCGGATGCAATGACCTCCATAACTATGACGTACGGCAGCAATCCACACTCATCAAGTGTCGTGGAGACGACTCCGCTGGATGGCCGCGACGGAAACAGGAGTGACCTAGAGAAGAGCTATGACAGTGACTGCGACTGGACAGACGGTATCGAGGACATGCAAGAGGAACAAGGGTGGTCGAGACGATATCGGCGGACGGAGACGGAGATGGGGACGATGACGCATCGACGACGGCGGTGCGACCGACAGCTAGATCCATCACAACGTCTGGCGGCGGCTCGGCGACGTGAGAATCTTCGCTCGACTCGCGTGAGCTGGGCCAGTTTCCTCAAATTTTCTTCGTTTCGAGACGCTGCACGATCGTAAGATCCGAATGAGCCAGGATCGGACCCCTCCGTTTCCATCCGGTGACGAACGGAGGCCTTCTCAACGCTTTAGGTCGCTTCACAATACTTTTTCCGCCGGAATTCCAACACGTAAACAAAATGAAATTGAGAAGTATCAACTTGGTTGACTTGGCCGCATGTTGGTGCACCCAGCTGCGTGCGTGCGCCTCCAGGTGCATTACCCGCATACTCCTACAAGGAAGGTGCACTAAAGCTCCTGTGGTCAGCGCCGGGACATGAAGACTTTCCCCTGTGCCCATTGCCACCTTTCTCCCGTCGATAACGGCCACGGGGTTGTCAGAGTGTCCGACCCGTATGAGACAGAGCTGTCGACCATGTCCTTAAGCCTGAAGTGTGCTCGGGCACGTTCCACGCGCAGCATCGACAGTCTGTCACCGCTGCGTTTTGGCTCTGATTTTCTGTTGACTGGTTTGATGCAGGTCGCCCAGCCCGTCATCACATCCCACGGGAACAGTGGCCATCATGTCAAAACTGCCTCGCGCATCAGTCAGCAAAGTAGCAAAAGGCGCCGGCGCCATCTCCCCGGAGCGTAACTCAAGAGGCTCGCAGAAACACTTCGGGCTCAGGCGGGCGCGGGGGCGAGCTGATATTCGCACTCCAGGCGGCTCTGCAGTTCTTCTTGACGGGGACGTCGCTGATCGATCGATTGATATCGAAAACGGATGGCGAACGATCATACTCCATGGCCACAACTCCGTCCGATCGCTCGAAAGAAACATAAAAACGGATGGAAACGATCATCAGCCATGCCCCCAACCCGTCTCACTGCGTCGTTGAGAGAGACAGAACCGAAAGCGTGCTGGACGCGTGCCTCGACAGTGCCCCGCAGCGCAAGGCGCTCTGCAGTGGAAAGGACTCTCCGCTGATTCACAACGTTTTCCGACGACTATCGGTTGGTCTAACAGTATGTCTATTGGAACAGCACCGCAAATTTTGACCTTGTCCACGAGGTCGAATTTTCCAACTACCTGACGTCGAGCGATGAAACTCGCCGCACGCGCTTGCAAAAGGTGTGGATGTTCCGAAAGGTCAGGTTGAACGTACACGAGATATCGAATAATGACCTTGAGATCACTGAAAACACTTTCAATGGGCTGCAAGTCGGGGCTGTACGCGGGCAACCGCCAGAACGGCACGCCATTGTACGCAAGGAGCGTGTTTCCACGCACGGTGTGGGTGGGGGCATTTTCAATCATGACAGCGCAGTTGGACGCCTGCAGGTGCCATGGATGACCCGGGACGTAGACGTCCAGCTTCGGGATAAGCAGCTGCAGGAAAAGACGCCAGTCGGCCGCCTTCAAACCACCGTCGCGCATTATGACGGACTGGAAGCCGAGAATGCGGCCGTCCGCCGACACCGCCATGGTTGTGCTCGTACGGGACCGATCTCGGATCCCGACCATGCTCGCGGGTGCGCTCGTGTGCAAGTGCGCGGCCTGTGAAGCGGGCAGTACAGTGGGTGGGTGCGTTAAGGTTCTATCATGGAGGTGGCGCGAGCCGTAAGGGGGCAGC
>ENA-ORXC01001572-ORXC01001572.1-marine-metagenome-genome-assembly--contig:-NODE-1572-length-13319-cov-3.266576_pt1 | contig 13319 bp, 9 predicted proteins | sample MGYA00237865_ERZ511478 | MGnify/ENA metagenome assembly ERZ511478 | reverse complement strand
TCTATATTATTAGATTGCGCAGGATCAGAATTTGACGTTAGGATGACAGCAGATGAAGTTTTAATTGTCACTCATGACAGTGATTATAACTCTTTAAAAGTCGAAGAAAACACTTTTGCTCAGCTGTCTAAAGTAAAGTTAGACAATGGCGAGTCACTGCCCACGCTTCGAAAATTTATAGAAGCTGGGATGAGAAAAAATATCACTACTGGATTAGTCTGTGAAATCAAACCATCCAAGTCTAAAACAAGAGGAGAACACATAGCAGAAAACGTTGTAGCCCTTGTCAAGGAATTAAAAGCTGAAAATTATATAAGCTCCTATATCAGTTTTGACTATAATATGCTAAAGAAAATAATTGAAATAGATCCAAGTGCACAGACCCAATACTTAGATGGTAAGAAATCACCAGCAGAATTAGCGCAGGATGGTATCACTGGAATGGACTACCATATGAATGTCTACAAAGAAAACCCAGAGTGGATCCAAGAGGCAAAAGACTTAAATCTTACTCTAAACGTATGGACTGTAAATACTCAGGAAGATTTAGATTTATTTCTCGCATATGGGTTTGACTTCATTACGACTGACGAACCTGAATTATTACTCAAAGTAATGAACACCAATCATACAAATAGTGGATATCAAATGGTGTGGAATGACGAGTTTAACTATTCAGGCAAACCTGATTCTACTAAGTGGGGATATAACTATGGCTTTGTAGCAAATGAAGAAAAGCAATATTATACAGATCATCAAAAAAATGCCCGAGTCGAAGATGGCAACTTAATCATAGAAGCACACAAAGAAAAAATCAAAAACGAACAGTTTCAATCTGAGGAGTTTAAGCATAAAAGCTGGATGCGATATGCGGCTGAGATAGATTCGGCACAATATACATCTGCCAGAGTAGTGAGTGCGGGAAAAGCCTCATGGACCTATGGTCGAATAGAAGTGAGGGCTAAACTACCTAAAGGTAGAGGCATGTGGCCCGCCATATGGATGTTAGGCGACAATCAGCAAAATATAGGATGGCCTGAATGTGGTGAAATAGATATTATGGAGCATGTCGGTTATGAACCTGATACGATACATGGGACTATACACACGAAAGCGTATAATCATATGAAGGGAACGCAAAAAGGGAAAACGATATACATCGAAAATCCCTATGATCAGTACCATATATATGCATTAGACTGGAGTCCTCAAAAGTTAGATTTTCTCTTAGATGGGGTCGTGTATAATCGAATTAAAAACGAACAAAAGACTACTGCTGAATGGCCCTTCGACGAGAACTTTTATCTGATCCTGAATGTCGCTGTCGGAGGTACATGGGGTGGCCGTCAGGGAATAGATGACGATATCTTTCCACAACAGATGTTAATCGACTATGTTAGAGTGTTTCAATTAAAATGATACAGTAGTTAAATATCTTATTATGAATTTTTACATGCTGATATGCATTGCACTTTTTATGAGTTGTGACAACAGTCATGATCCTAAGATCAGTGTCATGACTTATAATATTAGATTAAATACCGCATCTGATGGAGAGAATGCATGGCCAAAACGCAAGGATTTTTTATTTTCACAAATAAAATTTTATAGTCCTGATTTTTTTGGAATTCAAGAAGCACTTCCTGATCAATTCCAAGATCTGAAAACAGACCTTAAAGATTATAAAAGCATCGGTCATGGCCGTGATGGTGGGGATTCAGGCGAATATTCAGCCATATTCTATAATTCTAAAAAGTATAATGTAGAACAAAGTAAAACCTTCTGGCTATCAGAAACTCCAGATGAACTTTCAGTCGGATGGGACGCTGCTTTACAAAGAATATGTACATATGGATTATTCTCAAATATTGAAACTTCAAAAAAAATATGGGTCTTTAATACTCACTTAGACCATATAGGTGTAGAGGCAAGACGCAAGAGTATGAAGCTCATTGTCGAAAGAATTAAAGAATTAAATACAGCACAATATCCAGTCATACTCATGGGTGATCTAAACGTAGAACCTGACAGCCAATTGATTCAGTCATTATCTAAAGAAATGGTGAATACAGAGTCTATCGCACCGATAAGATTTGGGCCAATAGGGACTTTTAGTGGCTTCAATTTTGACGAGCCCGTGACTAAGCACATTGATTATATATTCATCAGCAAATCAGAGAATATCAAAGTAAATAAGTATGCCATTCTAAGTGCAACTATAGATTTAAAATATCCGTCCGACCATTTTCCTGTCTATGTAGAGATGGAAATTAAATAAATGATAACTATATAAAATGCTGTCTTAGCTCACTAATTATTCAGTTATGAACATTAAATATTCAGCATTCTGTATTGTATTCTTTTTTGTTCAAGCCTGTGCTCCAATTAATGAATCAACAAAGGAAAACAACCAGAAGCCTAACATTATTCTAATTGTCGTAGATGATCAGTGCTATGCCGATTTTGAACCCTTTGATAATCATGATCCTCAGGTGGTGAATCCTCACATCTCGGCTCTCGCTCGATCAGGTATCACTTTCACACAGGCATATACAACTGCTCCTGTATGTAGTCCCTCACGAGTAGGGATCCTCACAGGTAAAAATCAATTCAGATGGGATAAAAATGCGAGTTGGGGACCTGGACTTCCAGATAGCGTAAAGACTATTGCAGAGTACCTACGAGACAGCGGATACGCCACTGCCAGAATAGGTAAAAGTGATTTGGGAAGAAACTTTCATAAGTATAATGTAAGAGAATATCCTTTAGAGCATGGCTATGATGAGTTTCTGGGATTCAGTGCTCATGCTCATGATTATTGGCTGCTATCTAAAGACATCAGAGATCGGACTAAAGATCCGAAAGGAACGAGTGCTGTGTTAGGGCCACTCATGCATAACGATGGAGAAAAAAGTTATGAAGAAGGTTACCTCACAGATATTCTCACAGATGAAGGTATTCGGTATATAGAGAAAGAAAGGAAAAAGCCATTCTTTCTGACGGTGGCTTACAGTGCTGTCCATCACTTGATTCATGAAGTACCTCAGAAGTATTTAGATAGATATAATGTTCTACCCATTGCTAAATATGACCCAGATAGCTTGCTGGCATACGGTAAACATGAGGCAGGTACTTACTTAGCTTATTACGATAAATACTCTCGACATGGAGCGATCAAAGATGCTGACATGCGAAATTATTATTTAGCCAATCTGAATTGCCTTGATGATAACATTGGACGATTTATGAGTGCGATCAAAAAGAAAAATATCGAAAAAGAGACCCTGATCATCTATATTTCTGATAATGGTGGATCACCTCTAACGGGTGCAAATAATACGCCACTGACAGGAGGTAAATATTCCTTATGGGAAGGCGGTATCCGTGTACCGATGTCCATGTCGTGGCCTGGCCGAATAGAATCCAATCAGACTCAAGATGAATATGTCTCTGCCACAGATATCTTGCCTACGATAAGTGCAGCGGCAGGAATAAATTTAACGGACTCGACGATTGATGGTATAGATTTATTACAGCCCGATGATGATAGATTGTTGGTTTGGAAATGGCAAAAGACCTGGGCTGTTCGCAGGGGAGACTGGAAACTGACGAACTCTAATGAAAACCACTGGAAAGGGACACCAAATAGCTTGTATATCAAACCAATTTCTGATGAGCTGACTTTAAAATTATTTGACTTGAGTAATGATCCTGGAGAAAGAGAAGATCTGGCCAATAAATATCCACAGAGAGTAGCAGATTTGAGGAATGCTTATGAGAAATGGATGACAACTAATGTTGGTCTGTTTTAGCACATTTCTACCTGAAGACTTAGAATATGAACCTGTTAAATAATTTCATTCCTTGAAATCATTTATGAATAATGAGTTGAATATTCTTGCCTTAAAAAAGTAAAGTCAATAACCCAACAGACCAAAAGCAGGACAATACGTTTCATATTTTATTCCAAGACTATACCGACATCTATCGATAAGAAAGATTGGCATTATTGGTGGAATATCCAGTACCCCATGACGTTTTTTGAATTGCTCGGTTTGAACTGACCAAGATGTACCACATTAATTGAAATACTGGTGAATATGATCAATGATTCCATCAGAATTTTCAGCTATTTTTAAAGTACTTCCTTCATGATTATTGGTATCTGAGCAATGATATACCGAAGAGAAATTGGTTTTAGACTTTCTGAACCAGCAGCCCTAATTCTTTCGGTTATTTTACTCGTTTTCCTACCGATAGCTATCGCTAAGAAATAGCATCGGTATACTGCTTAATAGGGACTAAGTAAATATTATTCAAATGTGATTTTTTCTATTTCATCCCATGTGATGTAGACTGCATCATTATCTCTTCCATTTTCGAATACCAGGATACCGTCGTTATCATTCTCTACATCTACTTTATCATCGAGATATATCTCACTTCCATTTCTTAATGAGACAGATGATCCTCTTTTTGATTTTGGTGTGATGCTTTTGACATTTGAAAATGGGATGAAATATTCGATGTCTTTATCCATACCATTAAGGATCTCAAGCTGGTATGACTCATCCAGATCAAATACAATGTGACCGCTATACGATGTCCCATCTTCAGTTTTGACAGAAGCTCTGAGTTCTCTTTCTCCATGAAAATCTGTATAAGATATTATGGGTATAGCAGGCGCTTCAGTAAATATAATTTCTTCAAATTCGTCCCAGTCTATGTCGACTCTTCCCACTCCAGGCATATTGACGATGATGCCGCGATTCTCATCATCTACATCATTGCTACCTCTTAATTCGAATTTACGTCCAGACTGTAGCGTGACTTCGGAGCCTCTCCATGACTTTTTTATTGATTTAATATTGCCAAACTCTATATCCAATTCGCCATCTTCATACTTCCCATTAAGCTCATCTTTGGCCATTCTTTCATCGTGGTCCCACTGCAGGTATCCATCGAATGTACCTTGCTCTGTGATCACTTTTCCATATAGTGGTGCGCCAAATGCACTCTCCATCTGGGATGGTGTTTTCTTGAATTCTACGTGCCGAATATTTCCCCAATCCAGCTTGATCATACCAATGCCTTCATCGTGGATTTGGACTTTAGCTCCGATGTCATTTGAGCCTCCTTTTAGGTATAGCTCCTCTCCATTTTTTAGTGTTACGGTTACTTTCTCTCTCGGATTCACATCAATACGTTTAATATCTCCAAACTGGCATGCGAATGAATGAATATGATTTTTATCACCGTTACTATTCCAAGAGTAAGAGTATTTTTTAGTGTTAAATAATGTTCTCTCTATGATGGAATAATCTTCATCATTTAAAGAAGCTATCTCGTCCTCACTTAGATAATCTAAGAATTCATTTTCTGGTTTGCTGGAATTAAAGTAGTCAAACCATAGGGCTTCTTCTTTGCCCCATCTGATCTGACCTGTGTAGCTCTCATCATCTTCTGTGGTGACTGTGCCGTAGATTAGTAAATCACTCGAAATGCTGGTTGCGATTTCAATTTCATTGAGTAGATAGGCGTTAATAAATGCGGTGACGGTGATGAGTAATAGTTTTGTCTTCATACTTATGTATATATTGCGTTTGGTATAAATAAATCAGATTAATAATATAAATATGGGTTAAAGTCTTGAAGAGTGGAACTAGATTGAGATGAGCAGGGATAATACAGGGCTGAATCGGCAATATGAGTTACTCTGAAGTAAGCTGATCGACCCGAATTAGATTATAAATGGAGTTTAACTTATTAATTCTCTAACTTTAAAAAATCAAACTCCTTGTATTTCACTTGAAATGCTTGAAAAGGGAAGCACTTCTTTTATCAACTTTGTGTTTTATAGGCATATTCAGTAAAACCTGATGCTTGAAATTGAAAAACATTAAATGATTGATCATTAATCGCTTAGAGATTGTCAATTATGCTGCTTTGATAATATGTATGGAACTGTAGCACTGTGATAATTTATTCTCAAAGAAAAACGGGTTCACAGTAAAATTGCTTGTCATTATTTTTATCAAAAATCTCGCCAATCAAAGCCTCTCTCTACTAACTTTCCCAGTACTTCGTACTGGGCTATTAAGATACTACACCTCACTATGATTACTTCTGAGTATGCCTTCTTAATCAATTTTCATCTTGCAGTCGAATAAATATAAAGAGGTATAAATCGAAAACTATCGATCCAGCCATGCCTTAAAAAAAGGAGAGCGCTCTGTACTGACGATGATGTCATCTTCTATATGTGGAGCGAGCTTCAGCTTTAATCGTCCCTTGAAATATGGGTGTATTTCATCTATGCTCTCATAGGCAGTGATGTATTTCCTGTTGATTCTGAAGAAGTAACTTGGATCCATCATTTGGTCGATTTCATCCAGTGTATTATTGACGGGAAGACGATTGTTATTAGCATCTACGATGAAAGTCATTTTATCCTTACTGTAAAAATACCTGATCGAAGAGGTAGGAACAGACTTGATTTTATTCCCCAGCTTACAGAGAAATCTTGATTTATATTCTTTATTAGAGTGAAGCAGAATCTGTTTAAATTCTTCAAATAGTTGTTGGCTTTGTTCGACGTTTGATACAGAATTTTGTTTGAATTTTTCTATGGCTTGGAGAAGTCTTTCTTGCTGAACAGGTTTTAATAGATAGTCTATGCTATTCACTTCAAAAGCTTGAATCGCATACTTCTCATACGCAGTCGTGAATATAATAGGGCATGAGACTGACACACTCTTATATATACTGAAGCAAATGCCATCTGCGAGATGAATATCACTCAGGATGACATCAGGATGTGGATGACTATTGAGCCAAGCGATACTCGATTCTACAGAGTCTAATACTGCTAGCACTTCATAGCTCTTGTCGATATTCTTAATAAGTGATTTTAGTTTTTCTGCGGCTAAGTGCTCATCTTCTATGATTAATATTCTCACGTGACTTATATTTTTTTCTATCTAAGTGATTTTAGGTCCTTGTATAAATTAATGATATTTCATAACTATATCGAAGAGAAATTGATTTAAGACTTTTTAAACCAGCAAACCTAATCCTTTCGGGTATTATACTCCATCTATTTTATACCGATAGCCATCGGCATAAAAATAGCATCGGTATATCTCAGTCATAGAAGGTTAATTCATTTCTTCGATTTCAAGTAATGGTAGGTGGACTGCATATTCTGAGTCGGTCTGTTCGATGAGAACGGCCTGATCAGAATAGAAATCATACCTTGATTTAATATTATTGATCCCAGATCCAATAGTCTTTTGAGGTTCAATGATTTTCGGCTGAAGATTATTACTGATGATAATGGATCCTCTACTATTAGAGGAAATACTTATCATAATTGGCTTTGATTTACTGGCTATATTGTGCTTGAGCACATTCTCAATAAGCATTTGGATAGATAGGGGAGGAATCGCTTTCTGCCTGTCATCATCCGTGACTGATATATTAAAATCTACAGCATCCGCGAATCTGATTTTTAATAAATAGATATAGGAGTCGATCATCCGAAGTTCCTCCTCTACTGTAGTAAGATCAGTCTGTCTCGTGCGGAGTATGGAGCGATATACCTCAGCGAATTTATCAAGATAACTTTTAGATAATTCGATATCTATATTCATCAATGAGGAAAGGGTATTCAGATTATTAAAAAGGAAGTGAGGGTCCAAGTGATTCCTCAGTGAAAGCAACTGTGTCCTCGCACTCTCTTTCTGAAGTACTTCTGATTCCAGTTCCGACTTCCGCCATGCCTGAGAAAATTTATGTCCAAAGTATATCGCATAGATTGGAATTAATAATCCGGTGCCGAGCAGATTGACTAAGCCTAACTGTTCCCATATAGGAGGTGCATCAGTAAAAGAAATTTTTAAAAACTGATAAACAGCATTCATGACTAATAATGAAATCATGGTGCCAAAGATCATATGGACAATGAGACGGCTTCTGGTATATTTTTTCCAAGGAAGCAACCTATTAAGTGAAATATTTAGGAACAGATTACAGAGATAGACTATAACTCCTGAAATGATAACAAAAGCAGTACTCAGTTGTATGATGTTGCTCTTTTCAGTATCCGTAGACGTCAATAGAAAAGCACTGATACATAAAAGTATTACGATACTTAGAAGTTGGATCAGTCTCTTTCGTTTCAATAATTTGTGTTATAAGTTGCTTATTCGATGATCTATGGTTTTACATATTGATCACTTGTTTATGTTAATTTCAGACACATCATTCCACCGGATCACCATTGGCTTTTTAATTCCTTCTTTAAAGAGCAATAGCCCATCGTTGCTGCTGCCTACATCCTGAGAATTACCTAAAAGTAATTCCTCCCCGCTACATAGATATATCATAGAATAGGAGCTGTTTTTCGGGACGATCCGCTTAATATTGCGAAAGGGAATTTGAAAGTCTATGCTATTATCTTCTCCATCTAAGGTCTCTATCTCCCACATCTCATCCATATCATACACCATGACTCCTGTATGATCGCCATCGTCGAATGTCGAAACATCAACCATTAGCCCAGAGGGTATCTTGAAGTCTCGGTAGGCAGGTGGAGGCTCCGGAGCATCTTCAAATCTAATGTGCTGGAATTGATTCCATGTGACCTTCATATTACCCACACCATGATTGTAGATTCTGATGCCACGATTTCCGCTGTCGATATCATTAGAGTCATCTAAAAATATATCTCTACCTGACTTTAAGGTGACGATAGAACCATTTCTTTCTTTTTCTATGGCTCGGATATTTTCAAATGGGATTTTTTGAGAACCCAGATTAGACTCACCATCCAATATGTCTTCTCCAGAACGCTCATCTAAATCCCACTTAATGAATCCGGTGATGGTTCCATTTCTTTTTGTCTTCACCGCACCATATAATGGTGCTCCAAATTCGGGAACTGCTCCTGTAGGCGCTTCAAAGAAGCGAATCTCATCTACCTTGTTCCAGCTGAACTTAATGGTCCCTAATTCATAATCTGCTAAGTGAATCGTGGTGCCGATATCATTAGATCCATCATTGAGATGCAGTCTTGTTCCGTTCTTCATCTCTAAATCAACACGATTACCACCTAAGATATGTAGCGTTTTGATGTCTCCAAATAAACAAGAAAATAAATGAGTAGATCGACTATATTTATTCTTCCAGATGCTGTTCAGGTCCCAATCAAAGTTTGACCAAAATCCAGTGGATTTTTTTTCCCTGTTGACTTTATATTGATCTGACTGCTCCTTATTTGCATTGAATAAGTCATGCCAGAATAGCTCTTCTTTACCCCATCTGATGAATCCTGTGAATTCTTCACCAGAGTCGGTCACCACTGTCCCATAGATGTATGCTTTACCATTTTGAGCATATACTGCGTGTAGTGGATAGAGGCTCATTATGATAAGGATGATGATACAGGAGAATAACTTAGACATATTTCTGATTATGATCCCAATTTGCTATAAAAATAGGATTGATGCGCGAATGAATGAACCCAAGCGGCAATTATGACAGATGAAATGGTAGAAAAAGAGATTAAGTGGACATGATATTTTGTTGAATCAAGTTTAAGTTCAGTTCTCCTTCTGGTGAAAATAGTCGATCTAAAATATATTTATTATTTATATCCTGAGAAATGAGAATCAAATTGAATAAATATTTATTGAGCGTTCCTTGTTTTGGCGAGCTCCCCAATAAATACACAAATGGAAATCAAAGTTGTTAATTGATGGTGCTGTAGCTTTGATAATGCGATTCATCCACATGTAGCCCATAATCTTGGGAAGTCTTTTGAAAAGCCACCTTACTTGCTTTGGAAAAATCTAGTAAGGTATTATCTAAATCAAAGAGTATCCACTTAAGGGGAGCTTTCTCGGGAATCATTTTATTTCACCATCTACAGTGACTCGGTCTTCTCGATTAGCCAATGCCCACACGAGTTGGGCTATGTGTCTGGCTACTTTCTCTGATTTGATGTAATCTATCTTGTCGGGCGTGTCCGTTGGCTGGTGATAGTCCTCATGAACACCGCTAAAAAAGAAGATAGCAGGAATGCCCTTTTTGGCAAAATTATAGTGGTCTGACCGGAAGTAAAATCTGTTAGGGTCATTTTCTCCATTGAAGACGTAATCCATCGTCAGCCTGCTATAGTCTTGATTAATTTTTTCATTTATTCTATGTAGATCAGTGCTGAGCCGATCTGAACCGATGACATATATATAGTCAGATCTATCCCGATACTTGTTGTCAGAGCGACCGATCATGTCGACATTGACATTAGCCACAGTATTAGCTAAAGGGAAGATAGGCTGCTCGGTGTAAAATTGGGATCCCAATAGACCCTTCTCCTCGCCTGTAACCCACATAAATAAAATGCTGCGTCGGGGAGAGATACCGTTTTTCTTTGCTTTCATCATAGCATCAGCAATCTCGATGACTCCACTGGTACCTGAGCCATTATCATCCGCACCATTAAAGACCTCCTCACCTCTAAATCCCACATGATCATAATGTGCAGTGACGATGATGACTTCGTCTTTCTTATCTGTCCCTTCGATGTAAGCCATGATATTCTTTCCGTCGAGCGTCGTCCTTTCGATCGCCTGACTACCTACTATCGAGGCCTTCAGTTTTATATCTCGTGCCTTACCTCTCTTTTTACTTCTTTCTCTTGATTTAGTGACTTTCTTTAGCTTTTTTCCAATAATATCTTGAGCGATTGTCGTAGAAATATGGATGCTATTTGCAAATTTATTTTCATCTGTCTTACCAGTCAGGAGCTCTGTCTGGCGACCGAGGAGTTCTGACCTGTGCTCCATTAGCATAGCCTTGATGTCATCCTCGATGATTAATACCAGCTTCACCCCGTGGTCCTTAGCTACCATTAGCTTTCGCTCTATGGAGTAGCTCCAGTCGGATAGGTCTTGAGTATGAGTGATCTGAGATTTACCATCTTTATTCACGGGTTCGCCATTGTAAATCATGATCACTTTATTCTTCACCTTATTCTTCTTATAGTCGCTGTACTCAGGATCGTCAATGCCATATCCGAGAAATATAATCTCATCAGTAGAGAGTGACGGCATCGACTCATTGCGATGTTGGAAGGCAAGATAATCCCAAAGGTGTTTATATTTGTTTCCATTGACAGTCAGCGTATTCTCTTCCCACGAGGTGAAGGAGAAACCGACTTTTTGAAAGTAGCTATTTTCAATACCGATCTTTGGGAACTCCAAAGCCTCCAGATGATTAGAGATATAATCTGCAGCCATATCTATACCAGGCTGTCCCGTCTCTCTACCCTGATATTCATCAGATGCTAAGATATACAAGTGGCTTTTTAGATCCTCTGCCCTCACGTCTTGTGCTATAACAAATCCTACATCTGCACTATCTATCATGACGATATCCAAAGTATCAGGGACATAGACATGATCAATATACTGAGCCCAGATTAAATTCGATTGACTAATAAAAAACAATGGGAAAAGTAGGAGTCCTTTCAACGGGCATAGGGGATTGTACATTTTTATCATATTTTCATAAACGCTGATCCACATACATATTGTTCACCAGCACTGGCTAATTGCAAATTAATGTAACGCTTTGAGCGATATCAACAAACACACATTTTATCAATACGTCGCTTATGTCTACCGCCTTCAAAGGCTGTATTTAGGAATGCATGGACCATCATAGTAGCCATGCGCTTACCGACAAATCTGGCAGGTATACAAAGAATATTTGCATTATTATGCTGACGTACCAGCTTCGCAATATTTGTATTCCAGCAAAGTCCTGCTCTAATATCACTGTATTTATTTGCCGTCATAGCTACGCCATTACCAGTACCACATATCAGGATACCGAGATCAGCTTCTTGACTCATTACTGCTTTAGCTACGGGATGTACGAAGTCAGGGTAGTCCACAGAATCATCAGAATAAGTCCCTTTATCTATGAGTTCACATTCCTGGTTTAATACAAATTGTATCAGGTGGTCTTTATACTCATACCCAGCGTGATCGCTGCCAATCGCTATTTTCCTCATTTCAATATATAGTTAAGCGCAATTTACGAATAAACTGCATTAATCTCGGACACCTAAGGCGGCATAGCTCCCAAGCATATCTGAAATCTCAGATTCAAATGCTGGATCTTTTAGCCTCCTAGCAATATCCATCAGCTGTGGGATAATCTGCGAATTATAAGAATATTCTGACATGAAGCTCGATTCTAAAACATCTCGATCTATAGAGTCATAGAACCGCATTTGCTGTGCTATTTCATTAGCTAATATTCTTAGATGAGTCTTAGCTTTATCCTGCTCCCCCGCATTATAATATATGGTAACAAAGGGCATGATAAATGGCGAATAGGCAAAATTCATATGAGGGAATGCCTCAAAATATTTATCCGTGAGTGCGACAGCTTTTGCTCTATCTCCCTTATTCAGAAAGTCTTCTGCAGCTCGCATGATCATCATCCGGTGCGATTGCACTGCAGCACCATAGCTGTTATCAACGAAGAGCTCCTTCAGATCAAAATTACCCCAGCTAAACTTATTCATCACATTATTATAGACAATTTCAGAATTCACACGTCCGCTCCCATAGATAGAGAGTGTGCGGTCCGACGTATTCTTAAACGGCATGAGCCTCAGGGCAAGTCCTTCCAACTGCATGTAGTCATTCAGGCCGAGCAACTTCTCATTTTTACAGGTAGTCGCAAAGTATATGGGCCTATCCCAAATATTGGATGAGATGACATCTAGAATCGCTAATTCATCTTTAATGATATAGCCCGCAGACTCGCTTCTCGACAGATTGATATTTATCCTTGAGACTAAGGTATCGGGATCTGTTGGGTTCACCCATCCAGAAGAGTATGCACGATTACTATCGATGGGTATGTACAGCTGTGATGACCTGATTATGGTCTGACCCTGCTGCTCATTCTTAGGGCTGCCTACAAATTGTAATTCTTCTGCCAGCGGTCTCGGCGTAAACGGGCCGTCTGGTGGATAAAAGAAGACTTGGTTTCGCTTGTTACCTCGATACGCCTCCGACGGTATACTTAGCTTGATCGGTGGTGAGTCATTGACTTTATTCCGAAGTTTATCAATATACCAGTCCACCTGTATCAGACTGAGATTAACTACTCTGATATCTCTTCTAATATTCTCTACTTCTTGAGCATACCATAATGGATATGTATCATTATCACCATATGTGAATATGATCGCATTAGGCGCACATGACTCCAAGAAGTTAGAAGCATAATCTCGGGAT
>ENA-ORXC01001571-ORXC01001571.1-marine-metagenome-genome-assembly--contig:-NODE-1571-length-13319-cov-6.631098_pt1 | contig 13319 bp, 11 predicted proteins | sample MGYA00237865_ERZ511478 | MGnify/ENA metagenome assembly ERZ511478 | reverse complement strand
CACGCCAACCCCCCCCCCCCCCAGGCACCGGTGCCAACGCCACCGCCAGCGCCGCAGCCGCCGACGCAGCCGACGCCCAGCACCCCGCACGACCGCACAGACGCCGACCCTCCCCCCCGCCAGGCACCGGTGCCAACGCCGCCGCCAACCCCGCACCCGCCGACGCGGCCGCCGCCCAGTGTCCCCGCCTGCCAAGCGCCTACAACAATGAGAAGACGGGCCCCGCCGCCAAAGCCGACAGCGGCGACGCGGCCGCCACCGACTACTCCGCCTGCCGCAACACACCAATGGCGCAGGAGGCCGGCAGCGTCGGCAACGCCGACATGGGCGACGAGCCCGCCGCAAAATGCTTTGCGCACGCAACCGCCGCCAACCCGGAGACGCGCGGCGCGGCGAAAACGGGTCACACCAGCGACGTGGCCGCCACAAGGCTCCTCCGCCCCCCCAGGACACGCACGTGTACTGGACCAAGGCCGCCAAGGCCGCAAAGGCGGACAGCAGCGATGCAGCGGCCGGGGACCGCCCCCCGCGCCACAAAGCGGCCAAGACCAACAAATCCGGCACCGGCACGAACGCCGCCGCCGACGCGGCCGCCACCGAATGACCCGACGGCACCACGGCCGCACAGCTGAGCAAGGCTAGACCCGTCAGAAAAAGAGGTGGCGGGCGCCGACGCGGATGCGTCGAGCAAGAACGCGAGGAATGTGGCACGGCGAGGCGTGGTGCAAGCCACCGTGCTTGTCCTGTCCGACATATGACTTGGCCTCAAATCGATGGTGGCCTGTGACCGCAAAGAAGCGCAAAATCTGTGCGGATCACCTTTTCCTTGGCGCCTTTGCTGGGGGTTCGCCCGAGTCCGAGCCCCTTTCCGCTGCCGTGCATGCGGTGCGTGGCGAGGTCGAGCCAACCGTCGATGCCGCCCGCGCCCCCCCAGTTGAAGACTGCCGAGTGGCGCCCGACTGGCGCTTGTTGCAGGACCCGCGCCCCCGCCCGACGCATTCCGGGCGCTGGCAGCTCGTGCATGTGCGCTGCTTCCTGTTCCGCTTCGGCACAGGCACGTATGCCTCCACGGAGGTCGCCTGACCCACCGACGCAGACTGCTGCGGAGAGGGTGCTGTGTAAGATGAGGAGGCTCGAGCGGCACGGGCATGTGGCTCCGATGGCGTATTCGAGCGGCCAAAGGGCGACGCTGCCACAGCAGAGCTAGCTGTCGAGGTCGCTGCTGCCGCTAGATGACGAAGAACCGGCACGAAAAAGTAAGGGTGAGCGCCAAGTGGCAACGTTTGCGCGGCGGCAGTTGGTTGACCAACGAAACCGACAGAGAGCATGGGGTGGGCGGCATCCGAAAGGGGCCAAAGTGGAGCGGGCGGCCATACGGAAGGTACCAGCAACGCGCCGTCTCTGGGAAGCACCTCCTCGCGCTGAGCCACAGGCCGTTCTTGTACGGCGGTCTGTCGCTGTGGTGCATGCGGAAGAGATAGGACACCAGAGACACCAGCGGCAGGATTAGGGACATGCTCGGCGAAAAGGTCAGTGGGATCCTCGCCAAGACCCTCGGCCACAACACCTCCGCCTTCACGTCCTCCATCCGTACCGTCTGCAGGTTCTCCGGCGCCATCTGCACCACCGACAGGCCCTGCTCCAGCGCCGCCTTCAATGTTCGCGGGCCCCAGAGCAGCGCCGCCCCCATCACCAGCAAACCCAACAGCAGCGCCAACTGCACCGCACACAGGCCGCGCAGTTCCGCCCCCCGTCTGAGGTGGATGTACCGCATCCGTTGATGCCGCGGGCGGACCAAACCTCAGGTAGCCCTCAGCAGCCGCAATCGAGTCCCTTCGCAGCACAGGCTCGTGGACAATCAGGGTGTTCATGACGTTGCGACTCCTCTCAAACCGCGACTGATACATACGCACGTGATCACACGTCTTGAAGAACACCGAGGGCGCCGAGTGGTCACCCGCCTCGACCACCTCCATCCAATGCAGGGTCACGGCCTCGTTGATTGCCACAGTCAGCTGCTCGATGGACGGGTCGCAGTCGGCGGTTATCACCATCGCCTGGTTTCCGGGTGCGGCCGACCGACGGCGCCTCTCCTCCGCCTCTACGAGCCGCTTGTGGGTGCTGTGGTAGAGTTTTATGTCGTCCACGGTGTGCACAGGCACGAGCGGCAACTCCGAGCCCATGGCGCGCGACAGCCACCGCATCTGCGAGGACACCCGCTCCAAGAGCGTGCGCGCCTTGATCAGCTTGTCACCGACGGGCAAGCCGAGGTCGTCGATCACGCTCTGCTCCATCGGCACCACGCCGCAACAAAAGGGGGGAAGCGAGTAGTCGTCCGCGCACTGCCACGACGGAAACGAAAGGCGGCGCCCGTAAAGGTCCTCCTCCAGCTTGCACAGCCCGTCCACCAGCCACGTGTCGTAGTGCCCCGGGAAGGGGGCGCCGCGGTTACGGGAAGCCGCCCTGACGTTGTTGCGGTGCACCCACTCGAGGAGCGCAAAGTGCACCAGCTCGGGCGACGCCCCCTTCATCGACAGGAAGTTTTTGACGAGCTTCTGGTTTACCCCGCCCTCGTTGGCGTTAGTGCCCCTGCTGCAGAGCCACAAGGGCAACGTATCCTTGTCGAACGCCAACAGGGAGTACAACGGGGTGGCCGGGTCGTCCGACACCGGCCCACTCTTTGCCAGCTTCAGCACGGCTCTGTACGCCTTCAGCGCGTTTGGGGTGAACAGCAGGCTCCCGGTGGAGGCGTCCACAATGTGCTCAAACTCAGCAAACACGGACTCGATCCGCTTCGCCAGGATGTCTGGGGCGGGGATGAAGCGCCGCACGCGCTTGTGAGGCCACCGCGAGCGCCGGAAGAGGATCTCGGCCCGCGGGGTGTTCGGCCAAAGCTTCGCGGCGACGGCCTTGGCCGCCAGCGCGTCCTTCAGGTTGGAAAGCATCATCGCCTGCGAAAAGCGTCGGCTGAAGAGGGCGAGCGCGCCGTGGTTCTTGGGCATGACCCGCAGGATTCGGTCCATCACATGCATGGGATCTGCCTTGACACCAGACACAGCCCAGTCCGCCTCGTCGGTGAGCTCAACGTCCAGCTCGGGCAACTCCCCGTCCTCCTCCACCACCTCACCCAGCTCTTCGCCCTCCTCCTCGTCGTCACCCTCGTCGTCACCCCAGGCGGCGACCCCGCCGGCCGACACCATCGCTTGCAGACGGTTAGCATCGATCGCCACCTCTGCGTGTGCATCAAACACGCCGTCACGGAGGCCAACAGCCGGCACCCGAGGTCGATCCTCCGGCTCTCCTGCGACGACACCGACCTCCATCGGATGATTAGCGTCCCGTAACTGCCCACAGGGCACCAAAAAGGCAGCATGAGGGCCACCGAGCGCCGCGTTGTGCCAGAGGTCACCGAGAGTGGTTGGCGCCGGCGACCGCGCGAACGGCAAAACGAAAGCAGGCACAAGCACCTCGACGACGTCGACCAAAATGCGCTTCTTGGCCCGAGCCACGCGTCGGGCGGAATTAGCCGGTTGCTCGCCAGCAATGGTCGCTCTGGCCACCTGTTGCAAGCCGCCCGCGTCCATGATGATCACCTCCGCGTTGGGCGTCAGCTTCTCTGGGTCGATGAAGCGGGAGCCGCAAGACAGCATCTTGTCGTACAGACACCAGCACGCGTAGGCGTCCATGGCCGCATACCGGACCTGCGCGTCAGTGAGGTCCCCCCCCCAATGGCCTACCTGCTCCGTTTTGTCCAAAGTCTTTCCCAGGAGCTGCTCGCACATGGCCACGAGCGACATGTTGGCGCGTGACACCAGGCCGAGCTCCTTGGCAAAGGTGCCGACGTCTTTGTAGTTGCGCACCGACACCGACGGAGAGTGCTTCTGCAGCCGAGACACGTCCACGGCAATGGCACGGCCGACCTTGAGCACGGTGTCGTCACAGAGCAAGGCCTTAAGCTCGTGCGGTACTCCCGTCCGAGCCACGTGGATGACGAGCGTCCGTTTCGCCGTAGACAGCTGTATAACCTGCGTTGGGGCCGACCGGCGGTGCTTGCCGCTCCCAGAGACGGTCCACTCCGTGTCCAGGCTCACGACGGGCTGCTTGCCCGCCCTCACCGCTTCTTCCAGGTCCTCCCGCACCAACCGCATCAGCCGGTTGACATTCTCGTCGGTGGTGAGGGGGAAGATATTGTGACCAGACGACGGCGACAGCAGCGGCAGCTGCTCCGGCACAGCCGCACCGCGTTGCAGGCCGTCAAAGATGCTCAGCAGGAAGCTCTTCTCTGCGACTGGGTTGTCGGTGTAGAATAGGGTTATGTGGTCCTTGGGATGCCCGAGCGCGACCATGCGCTCGGCCACACCGACAAGCATCGCAAGTATCTCCTCCAGCGTCTTCGACTGCGTCAGAACCACCGCGATGACCTCCGAGTGCTCGTTGACGAGGGAGTACGCGGCTTCAAAGGAGCGGCTACCGCCAAAGGTAAAGTTGCATCGCAGGATCTTGAAGAAGTGGTCGCCAGAGAGGATCTTTGCCGACTTGTTGGCGTTTTTCCGCTTCATGTGCCCCTCCAACACGCGCATGCAAAAGGTGTAGAGCGACCGCAAGTACTTAGCGGTGACGTGGACGCCCCCAAACCCCTCTGGATCTTCATAGGCGGAGAAGAAGGGCGGCTCTTGATGCAGCTCCGCGTCCATCCACGTTTGCCCCGTCTGCGGCGACTTCCGAAGCGCGGAGACGCGAGTAAGGTAGGCCAGGCGGCAGCGGTCATATCGACGACGGTGCTGCTCCTCAATCATCTTGGCGTATGGCCCAGGCCCGGTGCCCGCATCCAGGCACGAACGCATCTGATCAAAGACGGCCTCCGTCACGGCCAACCGGTGCGTCAAAATAACTGGGAACGTCATGCGGATGTGGACCGGGGCACGCTCCAGGATGCGCTGGTCCCAGGCCAGGTACTCGACGCCGCAGACGGCGTTCTTGCATTCGTACCGACGGGTGATGGCATAGCACACCCGGTCCACGTCCACGACTCGACGGTAGCCCGACCACCCGCGGTGGCTGCTCTGTCGGGAATTGCACTGCGGGCAGAACGGGATGAAGGAGGGGTCAATGTCAAAGGGGGCGCACACGAATATCGGGGTCTTGTACCAGGCGTCGACGTCCAACGGCTCGGAGTCGACGATGGGGTCGGGCGGGTGGACGATTAGGCTCGGCAGCTCGCGGACCAAGTCCACGTTGCGCGGGTTTTGGGGTCCGACCAGCATCTCCTCCTTGAAGCAGTCCAGGTGCGCCAGCTGCACGCCTTTCGGCCCTCCCGATCGACGCACACCGCCACCCTGTGGAGCACCGCCGCCGTCACTGAGCTCTTGGGCATCTAGGACGTCCCCGTCATCATCCTCATCGCTTCCATCGCCTCCAGGCCCGTCGCCATCTCCACCCCCCCCAGGCCCGCCGCCATCTCCACCGCCTCTATGTCCGCTGCCTCGTCCACCTCTCCCAGGCCCGCCGCCAGGACCACCGCCCCTAGGTCCGCCGCGTCCTGTACCGCCAGCAGGCCTGCCACCGCCTCGACAGCCACGGCCACGGCCGCCGCCACGGCCAGCAGATCTCGGCAACGGCGGCTTGGATGGCGCGCCTGCCAGTGTCCTCTTGGGTTTTTTGGTGCCGTGTCGAGACAATGCCGAGCTCAGGGACGGGAGCGCGAGTGCATGGGGCAGTCGCGCGCCTGTTGTTGACCAGGCACGCGCATGCGCGGCACTGCCGTCGTCACTTTCTGGGGCAGGACCGCTGCGAGCCGCGCGTTGCACGTCCGCAGCGCGCGCTTGTGGGGTAGCAAAGAAGGCAGCCCCATCAATGTGGACAACGGAACCAGGAAGAATTGGTCCACCCGGTGGACGTGCAGGAGCAGCAGGAAGACCAACGTCGACACCGTCCACGAACAGACGCTCAGGGTGGGAGGAGCGCGCGACGGGTTGGATTTCGTCCGCATTAGCGTCCGCCTCCGCACTACCGCGTTCAGCACCATCGCGGTCATCACCAACACCAGCACCGGCACCAGCACCAGCACAAGCACCAGCACCATCACCAGCACCACCACCAGAACCACGTCCAGCACCAGCACCACCTCCAGCACGAGCACCACCTCCAGCACCGGCACCTACAGAACGTCGCGGGTCGGGCGGGAGCGGAGCAAGAGAACCGCGCGCTCCACTCGCACGACCAGACGCGGGGGGAGGGGGAGAGGGAGCGAGAGGGGGGGCAGGGGGATGTGGTGCTGGAGGCGTCGCATCACCGGCGGAGCGCAACGACGGCGGTGGTCGGCTCCGGTCAGAAGGGGGAGCAGCAGCACCACCGCCCACAGACAGTCGTGTTTGCGTCGAGTCGGTGGCAGCTTGCACCGCCGCACGGGCCGCGTTGGACTTCCGACCGGCACCAGATCTGCGCCCCCCCTGCCCCCGCCGCCCCCCCCGGCCTCCGCGCCCCCCGGTCGTCATTGCGGCATTCCCAAAGCACGGAGATGCACACAAAAACAGCCGGGAACAGCCCCCAGCACAGGAGCAACGCAAAAAACAAGAAGATCAACGGCGGCCGCTCGGCTGCCGCCGCTCCGGCGCCCGCGCCGTTGCGGCGCACACACCGAGAGAGCTTCCGAGTGGGTAGGCTCAGGCGCCGTTGCGGCGCTCAGAGAAAACCCACTGAGGCGCACGCGGGGGCGGGCTGGTGGAGACGCGGGCAAGCTCGTGAACGCGGCGCAGCGGCAAGGCCAGTCGACGTCCGCGCGGCGGTGATCGGCCAAGACGACAAGGCCACGCGCACAGCAACACAGCCCTGTTTGCAGCAGAATGGAGCTGACTAGAGGGGTACCGCACGGCACAAGGGAGAGCGGTCAGCAGTCGGGATAGAAAGAGAAAGGGCACACTCGTTCATTGTGGCCAAGTGGCCGGCGCGATGCCCTCCCTGCAAGTGGATTCCCACGACACAAGCACATCGAGAAACTGACACTGTACCTGTCACATGTCAACAAACACTGGAGCCAGCTGTGCCATTGTCACCGACCTAGACGTACCATCTCTATACAGTACCGCATTGGCGAGGCGAGCGACCAGAATTGCCACCGTCCCTAACACAGAGGGTCAGCAATCATTGTTGTCGCCGCTCCTCCGCGAAGCCACGAACGTTGGCAGCTGCGGAACGCATCGGTGTGAGGCTCACAGTTTGATGATGCAAGGGGAGGAGCTGGAGCCCCTCGGATAGAGTGGCCAGGTGGGGCCCATCAGAGGCCTTTCTCGGCCACTCCATTGGGGGTGGCGTGGGCGCCCGGGTGGCGGGGGCGCCCGTCATCCTTGTTCTCGTCGGCGACAGGTGCACCAACGTTGACGCGCTCCATGCTCGACAGCCGTTCACGCGGCTCGTGCCCACTCCAGCAAGGCCGGCAATCAGTCCTCAAAAAAAATAAATGTGTGTTTGTGAAGTACACAAGTGGTATTGTAGCCCCTCTGAATCACGGGGGGGATCGTGGCCTGAACAAGTGCAGTTCATCTCTCAGAAACACTGGCGACGCTGACAAGCCAGTCTTGTCAGGTCGACGGCCAATGTCTGCACTAGGCGAAGCTCCCAGCACAAAGGGCCGAGAAAAGTCCAGGGCCGACAACGAAAAAGGAGGGGGGTCGCAGTGCAAAAAGAAACCAGCGCGACCTTTCTCTGTGAAAAAACAGCATTGACCTTCGGCAGCTACGACTTTCTATTTCTGGTGCTGTCTCTGAGCGAATACAAACCGGATGTACTGACACAAATAATGCGGAAAGGAACCAGTCAGGCGGGGCTGAGGGGAAGAGATGGCCGAGGGATCTGAGTCGCGGCTAGATGGGCTGTGGGAGGTGTAGCTTTAAATGTCACTGCCGGCGTAGCGATTGTCTGCATCATGTCGCAGGGGAAACAAACATAGACGTTAAGGACATTGTGGACGATCGCGCTGGGGGGGGGGTGAGTCGACGTGAAGGTGTTTGCCCAGCAATACTCATAATCAGCGGGTTCCTCAATCCAGAAGACAAAAAGAGCGGGTGTCCCATCTGAAAAGCACTACAAAACATCGCAGAAAAGTCGAAGAAAAGTCGGCACCCGCGATTCCATGCAGCAGAGAGAGGGGGGAAACCGGATGTGGACTCATGAAAATATGAAAAGAGATGCGCCACTTTTGAGCCCAATGTTGGTCGGATATTGGGTGGCTCACATCGTTTGCACGTGGCACGTGCATATCCTATCGTTATCTCGGATGGCTGAGAAGCAATCTGAGGAGCGACGTCAGCGTATCGTTATTAATCGCAGAGATAACGATAGGCTGAGGATCGCCCTCACATCCGTCAATACGTGTGTGCATGGTCCCCGGGCCGCTGTGGCGACAGCAGGTGCACCTTTTGTAGATGAATCCGCACGACTTGTCGCAGTAATTTTCATCGATTTTCATTTCCCATTCCGAGAAACTGAAGACGATCGCTGTCGTGGAGCACGGTTGTCGGTCGACCTGCGTCCGTTGCTATCCACCCCTAGATAAGAAAGGAATCTACAGGAATGGAGATTGACTGTCGGAGCAAGCGTGGGGTTAGGACCACAATCAGATCAATTGTGATGGAAGTGGGTTTTGTGACGGCAGTTCGTCGTGGTGGGCTGCAGCCTGCGGCGCTGGTTAGGATGCTCGACCCCCCGCCCACGTCCGGCGGCTCTGAGAACGACGACGGTCATGGGGGGTGGCGGTCAAGTCCTCCTCCCGGCGCGGCCGTCGCTGCCGCGGGCGCCAACATAGCTGTGGCGCCAGCTCTGGCAGGCGACGCGGGCCTCAGCTACCCGCCCGCGCTGCCGCCGCCGCCGACGAGGACGCGGCTGCCGGTCGCCAGCGGCGGAAGCGTTGGCTCCAAGCCCGCGGCTGCGATATACCCTCCGGCAGTGTCGGCTGCCGCCGCAACGGCGACGGTGACGGCGCCCACGCCACGCGCTCGACCGCGACGACGGCCCACTTCCGCGTCGTCGGGTGGCTGCCCTTCCTCCAAGTTTGCTGGAATTCGGCGGGGCACTCGCCGCCGCCGGCCTGCCGCACCTGCCCGCGGCCGCCGTCTCCACCGCGCCCGGCGCGGCGGCGGTCGGCGCGGCGCTCACGGCAGAGCTGTCGCCAGCAGCTCCGGCGACGCCGGCGGCGACCGCAGCAGCTAACCAACCAGGGCGCCTGTGAGCAACAGACCCTCATCAACCACTGCCACCCTCTCAATCCCCACCGAGACAGCCGAAGGCGCCCACGAACACCTTCCCCCCGCCCCCCGACCCCCCGCCCCCCCCCGTGGCAGCGACGAAAGGCGGAGCCCCGCCACCGCGTCACCACCGTCGCTGCCGCCATCCCCACCAGGGGAAGGCATGGCAAGGGGGGGTGCAGAGCGGAGCCGCCACGCCCCCCCTGTTTGCACGGGCGCCGCCGCCGCCCACCACGAGGGCTAGGCGCCGGCGGCCACCGGCGGGCGGGACACGGCGCGCGGGGGACCGCTGCGGTCGTCGACAAAAAGATAACGAGGAGGTACACACATAGCAGCGTGCGCGTGATCAGCCGAGTGGCCTCTGTCAATGGAAAGAAGCATTGAAAGAAAGAAATTGCAGTACGTACCCGGGGGGTGTCGGGGAAGGTACGCAAAGGTGTCCCATCTCCCAAGCACGTAGATTGAGGGCCTCCAAGGTTGCCGGCACAGGCCCAAGGCGGGGGTCCTGGCCGGCACAGGCGACGCGCAAGAAAGCAGGAAAGCGCTGGGCAATCATCCTCACGATACCTAGCTTCCACACGTGGAGAAGGTCAAATGAGATGATGTCGTAAAGTCGCTTGTTGTCGGTTGCAAGACCCCAAACCGCACCAATGGCCGGCACAAAGGCCAAGGCGCTGTGCGCTACCCGTAAGTGGTTGCGAAGGGACGGCCGAGGGTCACGATCGCGCGTGATTGCGCCTTCGAGCTGGGCGTCCAGCACGGCCGTCACATCGCGCATTGCCGCACCGACACCGTCCGGTCCACCGGCCACACCTCGTCGTACCACACAGTGAGAGCAAAAAAACTCACACGCGTTGCCCATCAGGCAAACGACGGAGCGCTCGCCAAGCTGGTCAGCGACCAAGCCAATGAGTCGCGGCACGGCGGTCAGTGCGCGCTGACCGGGAAACTCCACCTCGACACCATCTTGACTTGCGCCCACGAACCGCCTCAGAAGAATAGCGAGGCAGCGTTGAAGAACGCCGTTGCGGGCGTCACTGGCGCGGCGGCGAGCGGCCGCCGTCCGAGCAACTGGCTTTCCGACGTGCGGGACGTACCCAACCGTGACCCATTGTACCGACCGGTCGCGGACGTTGAGCACACGCGCCCGAATGGGGTACATATAGTGTCCCCCGGACCACGACACGACAGCTTCGTCAATGAACAACTGGACGCCCAGAACAAAGGAAAAAGACCCGTGTCGGCGGCGCACGATGACCTCCTCAGTTAGAAAGAGGTCACTGTCCATAATCTCCGACCGCAAGCGCGTGCCGTCTTGGTCCACATCCAGCTTCTCGCCCCAGAGTTGCACGTGACCTGCGCGCTGAAGCACTTCGAGTACCGTGAGGAGAAGGTCCCTCGAATAGAACAGGTACGCCACGCCTTCCACCTCCAGTGGCGTCTCGTCCCAAAACAGCTTCGAAAGCACACGTCGCTGCTCCTCGCGAACAGCGGTGACGAAGGAACTCTTGATGGGGAACGCACGCGCCAACTCCCCGTACTCGGGTCCTGAGCACTCGTCGTCGTCGTCGTCAGTCCCGCCAGTACGTCCATCGTCGTAGTTGTCTTGCACTTCGCCCTCGTCTTCGGGGTGAGCGGCCAGCCGGCGGCGTTTGCATCGATGCACGCCATCGCGCGCAGACTGGGTGCGTTTGCCTCGACTCCCATGGCCACGCCCTCGATCATGTGAGGACAAAACCGAACCGCCCGCCTCGGCCATCAGCAAGACGGACACGTACCAGCTTTGGGCGGCAGTCGACATCCCCGCCCCGCCTGCACTGAGTGCGAACTTGAGAGCTTCTTGCAGGAGAGGTGTGTCGAAGCGGGAGGGCTGCTGCCCCTTGGACGGGTGCACGAGGCGCCTAGTCCTGCTCGCCTCGGGTAGAGATTCGTAGTAAGCCCTAATCCTGGACGCAATCGACGTACAGAACACCGCCCGCGGTCTTCTAACGGGCAGCGTCCTGCGCACATAGCCGTCCATGGGTACGCGGACGACACCAATGCCACCGAGTTCCGGATGCCCCGAGTCGGCGTCGTCCGGGAGGGGGTGTGTAGCGCTCGGACCCCTCGACCCCGCATCGACCCCATCACATGTACCGGGGAGACGCAACTCCGCTGCGTCGGGACAGTACTCGGCCGTGGCATCGGCGGATGCACGACACGCGGCATCAGTCGCACTAGGCAATACGGAGGGGTGCACCCCCTGCAATCCTGGGCGATCTACGCCCGAGCCAGAACGATCTTGCAGTTCCACAAACCCAGGTGGTGGTGTGAGCCGGTTCATCTGCGCGTGCTTAACGCTCATGTGCCGGTTGCGTGCCGTCTGTCCGAGAAACACCCGCTGGCAGAACCAGCAGAGCCAACAGCGGCCCCCTGTACGACGCTCAGGTTCCTCATCCTCCATCACCTATTTGACAGGGGGATACGAACGATCCAGAGGATAATGAGTGCTGGTGAGGAGCCCATCACAGCGAAAAAAGGGGCAGTCAGAATCGATCAACTTTGGTTCAAGGACTTGCGTGCATCAGCAACGACAGCATACCAGGAACGGGGGCTCCCATGGTACCAACGTCCTCAAAGCGGGGGGGAAGCAGGGCGGCGTACCGATGGAAAAAAAGTGCTCGGCGGAAAGGACGTGCGCGGGGGCGCCAAGGAGCAGAGGGGTATGGATAGAGAGGTGGTTCGGGCGAGAGGGAGGGGCTAGTCTGGTCGCTGGGACAGCCCGGCTGCTGCGCACGCAGTTATCGGTGGACATGAGGAGCGCACATCACAGGTTTCCGCCACGACAACACAAGGCGAGTCATCTAGAGCTGGCTGTCAGTCCGTGCGCCAGTGTCAGTCGTCCCCGGGAGCAACAGGTGCGCGCGTGAGCTGTTCACTGGCCATGCACGAAATGTCGCCCAGGAATGCCGGCGGAGCGGCCGGCTCCGCTCACACCCCATGACCACACGCCCGAGCTACCTGGCCACTGTGCGATAAAACGAACATGCATAATTGATATAATAACTTACTCCGCGCTGTTGGTCCCCTGAAGCGGTCAGTGTACGAGCGACGGACCGCTTGAAGTGACGATCAAGGTGCCGCGACCTGAAGAAACAACGTCCAGTCGGTTGCCCATATGCAGGTGGGTGGGGTCGGCTCTGGGAAGCGACACAGCTGGCGTGACGACGGAGGCGAATCTGCTTTGAAGTACTTTTTCCGGAAGTACCTACCACACCGACAAATTCCCTGGTGTCACAAATACACCGACAGATCCCGGCAGAGACCGGTGTATCTCAGGGTTCTATGCACTCAGTACGCGCCGAATCGGCGGTAGCTCGTCCAATCTGGAACCAGTGCAAGGAGATGGATATTACTTCGGCACTCAAATGGCTCTTCGATTGCGACTGATGAACGTTCTGTTGGGTAAATGCTTCCCTCGGTGCATTTTCTGCAGCCTCCTCCACAACATGCGCCGGGGTGCTCCAGCCCACCACCCACCATCTTCGCCGTCCACCGCACACGACGAGCCCCCACGTGGTTGACCTCCGGCCGCGTGCCTTGTGTTTTTCCTCCGCCTGGTTCACTGCTGAAAATCTCCCAACCCCCCCCTGCGTGCCTGGCACTTGTGTGGAGGACCGCATGCCCCCCATCCTGGTGATGGTACCGGCCTTCTCGTTGCACTTTTGTACGTCCTCCCGTGCTCTGTCCCTTTCGTCGCCCCCGCCCATATGACCGTGGCACATCCTGTCCCGTTGACGCTTCAGTGTCTCCCGCCTCCGGGGCCCGGGGCGGTTCGTGGGAGGTACCGAATAAGACTGACGTTGGTCCCAGTTGGGGTCACCACACTGTGAGCCGCGGTACGCGCAATGCTTCGTGGCACCTTCCCCTGCTTTTTTGCATGTCTTCGCTTGGCTGGTATCAGACACACTGGCGAGTAGCCATCCGCGGAGTGGGTCCGATGCCATCCAGTGACGGAGTACCGTGTGGTATTAATGACGTTGGTTAACTAACCAGTAAATGGCGACCGACCGTAGACGCGCGATAAAGCGAACGCTATCG
>ENA-ORXC01001569-ORXC01001569.1-marine-metagenome-genome-assembly--contig:-NODE-1569-length-13339-cov-3.490650_pt1 | contig 13339 bp, 11 predicted proteins | sample MGYA00237865_ERZ511478 | MGnify/ENA metagenome assembly ERZ511478 | reverse complement strand
CTCTTGAACTAGAACACGCCCTTTGTGTTCTGGTGAAAGAGTGAAATATCGCAGTTTCTGCGAGTCGCAGCTAGACAAGAAAAGCGGAAGCGCCCGTTTAGACACGGCAGGCACTGGAACCTTTTCATTTGAACACGGTCTTTGTGTTCGGATGAAAAGGTGAAGTGACCGAGTGTCTGGGCGTTGCAGCTGGATCTCACGAAAAGCGAAAGCGCCCGCTAAAACACTTAAAAGGTATCTAAATGAAAACCCCCAACATCAAATCGAACTGTGAACTGATGAGGACTTCTTAAGAGAAAATAAACAGGTAGGATGACGTCTATGATTAAAAAATTATTTAAGCATTATGATTACTCGCTAATCATTAGTGTGCTACTATTGTGCGGATTTGGACTTGTGATGGTTTATAGTGCAAGTATGGTTTGGGCTGTTATGCGTCATGAAACAAATAGTGCTTATTTTTTTAATAGGCAAATTATTTGGCTAGCGGCTTCCCTTATTATGTTTTTCCTTGCGATGATGTTTCCTTATAAAGCGTATCGGAAGTTTATTGTACCGATCCTTGGATTATCCGTCATCTCGCTATTGCTTGTGAAAGTAATCGGCTCAACAACGAATAATGCTCAAAGTTGGATTGAAATCGGCGCCTTTAGCTTTCAGCCTTCTGAGTTTGTAAAACTTGGGTTAATTATTTACCTTGCTGCCATTTACTCCAAAAAGCAAGCTTATATTTCTAATTTTGTAAGAGGGGCTATGCCGCCACTTCTCGTAATTGGATTGATTTTTGCATTAGTTGCTTCACAGCCGGACTTAGGTACAGCTATGATTATCGCATTAACTTCTGGAATCGTGATTTTCTGCTCTGGAATGAAGTGGAGTCATATTTTGGGCCTTATCATAATCGGTGGCATTGTGTTCGGCTTAGCCTGGATGTCACTATCGCCTGAACAAGCTTCAAGATTTACAGGTGCTTATGATCCTTTTTCAGATCCAGAAGATAGTGGCTTTCACCTTATTAATTCTTATATTGCAATAGCATCAGGAGGCATTACTGGCCAGGGATTTGGACAAAGCATACAAAAATATGGCTTTCTCCCTGAACCCCATACCGATTTCATTATGGCGATTGTCGCTGAGGAGTTGGGGCTGTTAGGGGTTGTATTTGTAATTGGATTGCTAGGCTATATCGTCTTCAAAGGGTTTGTTATTGGAATTCGATGTAAGGATACTTTCGGCAGCCTGTTAGCGATTGGGATTTCTGGAATGATTGGTGTTCAGACCGCCGTTAACTTGGGTGCTATTACTGGCTGGTTACCCGTTACAGGTGTTCCGCTTCCATTCATTAGCTATGGAGGTTCATCATTAATTCTACTTATGATATCAGTAGGGATATTAATAAACGTTTCTGCGTTTGTGAATATAAGAAAAGAACAAAAATCAGGTTATATCAACAAGGATAGTAACGTTCAAATGGAGCTTTAGTTTAAGGAGGAATTATCATGACAGCTATTTCAAAAATTCTTGTCGCCAATCGAGGAGAAATCGCAATTCGTATTTTTCGTGCCTGTACGGAGTTAAATATCCGGACAGTCGCGATTTATTCAAAAGAAGACAGTGGTTCTTATCATCGATATAAAGCAGATGAAGCTTATCTTGTTGGAGAAGATAAGAAGCCGATCGATGCTTATCTTGACATTGAGGGAATTATTGAAATTGCCAAAACAAATAACATCGATGCGATCCATCCTGGCTATGGTTTTCTATCTGAAAACCTTCAGTTCGCTAAACGCTGTGAAGAAGAAGGCATAATATTTATTGGTCCAGAGCTTGAACACCTCAGAATGTTTGGAGATAAAGTGGAGGCGAGAAAGCAAGCAATTCTTGCGGGTCTTCCCGTTATCCCTGGAACAGATGGCCCGGTGGAAGGACTAGATGAAGTAAAGACTTTTGCTGATGAAAATGGCTATCCTCTGATGATAAAAGCTGCTCTTGGTGGCGGTGGAAGAGGAATGCGGATTGTCCGAAGTCAGGATGCGCTGGCGGATGCATACGATCGTGCGAAATCAGAAGCGAAAGCAGCTTTTGGGGCCGATGATATTTATGTGGAGAAGTTTGTCGAGAATCCTAAGCACATTGAAGTTCAAATTCTTGGAGATAAACATGGAAATACGATTCATCTCTATGAAAGAGACTGCTCTGTCCAGCGTCGCCATCAAAAAGTTGTGGAAGTAGCACCAAGCGTATCTCTTAGTGAGGATGCTAGGAGAGAGATATGTGAAGCTGCAGTTAAGCTGATGGAAAATGTGCAGTACGTTAACGCAGGTACAGTAGAATTTCTAGTTAATCAAAACGGTGAGTTTTATTTTATAGAAGTAAATCCCCGCGTGCAGGTTGAACATACAATTACAGAAATGATTACGGGAATCGATATTGTGCAATCACAAATAATGATTGCAGAAGGTGAAAATATTCATGGTGAGCGCCTCGGTATTCCAGAGCAAGAGGCCATCGACTGTCACGGATATGCCATTCAATGTCGTGTTACGACAGAAGATCCGGAGAACAACTTTATGCCAGACACTGGAAAGCTTATGGCTTATCGATCAGGTGGTGGCTTTGGCGTACGTCTGGATGCAGGGAATGCTTACCAGGGCGCGGTTATTACGCCGTATTATGATTCATTGCTTGTTAAGCTCTCGACCTGGGCACTAAGCTTTGACCATGCTTCATCTAAAATGGTCAGAAATTTAAAAGAATTTCGTATTAGAGGAATTAAAACAAATATTGCTTTCCTTGAAAATGTAATGAAACATGAGAATTTCCGATCAGGTGTTTATGATACGTCATTCATAGATTCATCACCAGAGCTGTTTGTGTTTCCAAAGCGAAAGGACCGCGGAACGAAGATGCTCTCGTACATTGGGAATATTACGGTTAATGGATTTCCTGGTCTTGATAAAAAGAAAAAACCAACATTTTCGAAAAGAAGGGTACCGCATTTAAAATACAGTGAAGAAATCCCTCGAGGTACTAAGCAAATTCTTGATGAAGAAGGGGCAGAGGGACTTGTGCAATGGGTGAAAGAGCAGAAGAAGACCTTGCTCACGGACACGACATTCCGAGATGGGCATCAATCGCTCCTCGCCACAAGAATGCGTACAACAGATTTACTTCACATTGCAGGTCCAACAGCGAGAATGACGCCGAATTTGTTTTCAATGGAAATGTGGGGCGGTGCAACGTTTGATGTTTCTCTCCGCTACTTAAAAGAAGATCCGTGGGATCGTCTAATAAAATTAAGAAAGCAAGTGCCGAACGTTATGTTCCAAATGTTACTACGCGCTTCGAATGCCGTTGGTTATAAGAACTATCCAGATAACTTAATTCGTGAATTTGTACAAAAGTCTGCTGATGCTGGTATTGACGTATTCCGTATATTTGACAGTTTGAACTGGGTGGAAGGTATGACAAAGGCCATTGAGGCAGTGCGTGAAACAGGGAAGATTGCTGAAGCATCGATTTGTTATACCGGGGATATCTCTGATCCTTCTAAATCAAAATACAACTTAACTTATTATCAGGAGCTTGCTAAAGAGTTAGAACAAGCAGGAGCACATATTCTCGGCATAAAGGACATGGCTGGACTTTTGAAACCACATGCCGCATATGAACTCGTTTCAACTTTAAAGGAAACAGTCTCAATCCCAATCCACCTTCATACGCATGATACGAGCGGTAACGGAATCTATACATACGCAAAAGCCATTGAGGCAGGCGTAGATATTGTAGATGTAGCAGTAAGCTCTATGGCAGGGTTAACATCTCAACCAAGTGCCAATTCCTTGTATTATGCACTTGATGGTTCAGACAGAAAGCCGGACATCAATATAAACGCACTAGAGCAATTGTCTCATTACTGGGAGGATACTCGAAAATATTATAGCGGGTTCGAAAGTGGCATGACAGCTCCGCACACAGAAGTGTACGAGCATGAAATGCCAGGCGGGCAATATAGTAACCTTCAACAGCAAGCAAAAGGTGTTGGTTTAGGAGAACGCTGGGATGAAGTTAAGCGGATGTACCGAAGAGTTAATGAAATGTTTGGTGATATTGTAAAAGTAACACCTTCTTCAAAAGTTGTCGGAGATATGGCGCTATACATGGTCCAAAATAATTTAACCGAAGACGACGTTTATGAACGTGGTGAAACGCTTGATTTTCCTGATTCTGTAGTTGAACTATTCCAGGGTTACCTTGGTCAGCCTTATCAAGGATTCCCAAAAGAACTTCAACAAATCATTCTTAAAGGGAGAGAGCCCATTTCGACACGACCGGGAGAACTGCTCGAACCTGTGAATTTTACAGATTTGAAAGAGACTCTTTACCACAAACTAAATCGTCAAGTGACGAGTCATGATCTTATCTCTTACGCACTTTATCCAAAAGTCTATCTAGAGTATGAAGAGGTTCAAGAAATGTTTGGTGACGTATCTGTTCTTGATACACCAACTTTCTTTTATGGCATGCGTCTTGGTGAAGAAGTAGAAGTGGAAATTGAACAAGGTAAGACATTGATTGTAAAACTAGTATCGGTTGGAGAGCCAAACATAGAAGGAAAGCGTACGCTTTACTTTGAGTTGAATGGTCAGCCTCGTGAAGTAGTTATTAAAGATGAAAATATTAAAACAGCCATTGCCGCTAAACCAAAAGCAGATCGCGCTAATCCTAACCACATTGGTGCAACAATGCCTGGAACAGTGATCAAGGTACTTGTTGAAAAAGGTGAGAGAGTAAACAAAGGCGACCACCTGATGATTACAGAAGCGATGAAAATGGAAACAACTGTTCAAGCTCCTCGAAGTGGGGTTGTGGAACATATCCATGTAGCAAATGGTGAGGGTATTGAATCAGGAGATCTATTGTTAGAAATGAAGGAATGAAAAAAAGCTGCGCATTTTGCGCAGCTTTTTTTTATTGCCTGCCACTTCGTAAGGAAAGCATGACAAGGTAAAGTAGAACGGTAAAGAGTCCAGATATAAAAAGGCCATGGAAGAGGGCAAGAAATAAATTTAGATTTGAAACGACAACAAGCATACCACTCAATGCCTGTAAACTTACAAACACAAACGAAACAATAAGACCTGTTCGCATCGTTCCTTTAGATTTAAACTCTTTCAAACCAATAATTAAAATATAAAGCAGCCAAACAAAAATGAATATTGCTGCCGTTCGGTGTAACATTTGAATTCCCTGTGGTCCAGTTACTGCAAAGAGTTGACCATCGCTACAAAACGGGACATTCTCGCATGCCATGCTCGCCCCTGTATGGCGTACTAGCGCACCTGTATAAACCACAATATAGGAATAAATGGTGATCGCGTATAAATGAATGCGAATACGCTTAGGCACATGAGGCGTTTTTTGATTACCTGAAGCTTCGAATACGAGAATGGTTAAAAGAACGACACTTGCAAAACTAGCTAGCGAAAAACCAAAGTGTGAAGCAAGGATAATATCTGACTGCCCCCAAACAACAGCAGCAGCGCCAAGCAATCCTTGGAAGACAATTAAGAATACGGAAGCAATCGCTAGAAATTTCGTTTCGCGAAGATGTCCTATTTTTCTCCATGTCCATATCGCAAGAATAATAACGAGGAGTCCTAAAGCTGCTGAAACGATTCTGTGACTGACTTCAATAATCGTTTCAATTTCAGGTGCCTCAGGCAGAACCTTTCCATAGCAGAGCGGCCAGGAGTTACCACAGCCGTCACCTGATCCCGTTTTTGTTACGACAGCACCCATTAATAGAACGAGTAACATGCCAAACGAGGTTAAAATCCCGAATAATTTCAACAATTTATTCAAAAATAACACCTTCTTATCTAATTGAGTGTAAATCATAGTACAATGAATGTGTGAAGAGGCAAAACCAACATTGTGCGTATGAAAGGATAGACCATTATGAAACGACGTATACAAAACAATTAGATTCGTTTATAATGGATAAGGATTGCGGATACTGCTTCCTTTCACAAAACCAACATTATCTTACCATAGCTGTTAGCAAGATATAATAGTAAGATGTGAAGATTGATTTACATTTTGCTTAACAGAATGGAAGAAACCTGGAGGGGTAATCGTGATAGCAAATAATAAACACGGCTTACACAGTCTTCTTATAAGATTGTCTAACATGAATGATCGAAAGACTGATTTACTTCAGTCGATTGAAAAAGGAGGTGTGTAGATTGAGTAAAGCTAGAACTGCATATGAAGCTTCGAACCGCGTTATGGAACCAGGTCCGTTATCAGAGGCAAATCCGTCTGGTACTTGGAAGGATTTCTTAACACTTACGAAATTAGGAATTGTGTTTGATAATTTAATTACCGCATTCACGGGACTATGGGTTGCCTCAGTTGCTGCAGGATTTGATCTATTCGCTAATCCAATGGTACTTATTCTTACAATGTTGGGAACAGCTTTTGTTGTTGCCGGGGGAACATCATTGAATAATTACATTGACCGTGATATTGATCAGGTGATGGCGAGAACAAACACACGTCCATCTGTAACCGGTAAAATTCCAGCAAACCAGGTATTATTTGTAGGTCTCGGGCTATCAATAGCTGGAACGATCATGTTGCTAATCGTTGAACCGATGGCAGCGTTGCTAGGTCTATTAGGGCTTGTGATCTACGTTGTGCTCTACACAATGTGGACAAAACGGACAACTTCATTGAATACGGTTGTTGGCTCGTTTTCTGGTGCGCTTCCGCCACTTATTGGCTGGGCGGCAATCGACCCAAACTTAAGTCCAGTAGCATGGGGAATGTTCTTGATTATGTTTATCTGGCAGCCGCCTCACTTCCTCGCACTCGCGATGAAGCGGGTTGATGATTATCGAGATGCTGGAATTCCAATGTTGCCAGTTGTGGCAGGATTTCCAATGACCAAGCGCCAAATTGTATTATATACAGCTGCACTTGTGCCAGTTTCCCTATTGCTTTACAGCTTTGGGCCAGTATATATTACCGTGGCAGCCATTCTTGGTTTCGGCTGGCTCGCAATTGGCATAGCAGGATTTTTTATGAAGGATGATATAAAATGGGCGCGAATAATGTTTGTATACTCGCTTAACTATATTACAATCCTATTCATTGTTATGATTGCTGTAAATATTAATCCTTAAGAGTATGAATGAAAGTATGGTCAGACATGGTGGGTAGGGATGCCCACCTTGTCTTCCTATAACTCAATTTTGAGTAAAAGCTATTATGAAAGTGAGGTTTAAGGTGCAAATGAAACGTTGGAGAAATGTTTGGCGTTTTTTACCACTGCTATCGGTAATTGCGTTAGCGCTTACGGGTTGCGGGAACGAACAGCTAACAGCTATGCTTCCTAAGGGAGAAGGGGCTGAAATGCAATTTAATCTCATGATGTTAAGCCTTTACATCATGATCGGGGTTTTCGTTGTAGTAGCACTCATTTATACAGTTGTGCTTGTTCGTTTCAGACGACGTGGTGAAAGCGACAATGAAATTCCAGAGCAAACGGAAGGTAACGTAGTTCTTGAGATTCTATGGACAGTCGTTCCGATTATTCTTCTTTTGATCCTTGCCGTACCGACAGTTATGACGACGTTTGCATTGGACGAAGGAACTGAAAAAGTGCCTGAAGGTGCAACCGTTATCAAGGTAACAGCACACCAATACTGGTGGGAATTTGAATATCCGGATCTTGAAGTAAAAACGTCTCAAGATTTATACATCCCAACTGGAGAAAGAGTTTATTTTGAACTCGTTTCCAAGGATGTGACGCATTCATTTTGGGTACCTACTTTAGGTGGAAAAATGGATACGAACACAGCTACAACGAACAAAATGTGGCTTAATGCTCAGGAACCTGGTACATATTATGGTAAGTGTGCTGAGCTTTGTGGACCATCACACGCATTGATGGACTTTAAAGTAATTGCTCAAGAAAAAGAAGATTTTGAAGCGTGGGCAGAAAAAATGAAAGAAGCCGGTTCACAGGCAGCTTCTGATCAAGCAGCTCAAGGGGAAGAAATCTTCGCGAACAGCTGTATTGGGTGTCACGCTGTAGGTAGTGAAGGCGGTAACACCGGTCCAAACTTAACAAACTTTGGGGATCGGGAAAAAGTCGCTGGAATTCTTGATCATACAGATCAGAACATCAAAGATTGGATCAGTAATCCTTCAGAATTCAAGCCAGGTAATAATATGCCTGCTTTTGGCGATCAGCTAAATGATGAAGAGCTTGATGCTTTAGTTGTTTACTTGCAAGGACTAAAAGTTGAAGAATAGTCATCGGAAATAAGGAGGTTTCATTCGTGTCAGCACATGCTTATAAAAAGAAAAATCCTGTATGGGATTGGCTTACTACCGTTGACCATAAGAAGATCGGGATTCTTTATCTCGCTTCCGGTGCTTTCTTCTTTCTACTCGGTGGTTTAGAAGCGATCTTACTACGGGTGCAGTTGCTTTATCCAGAATTTGATTTTGTAGGAGCTGAAACATTTAACCAGCTGCTTACGATGCACGGGACGACAATGATCTTCCTGGCAGCCATGCCGCTCATATTTGGGTTTATGAATGCGATCGTGCCGCTCCAAATTGGCGCCCGGGACGTAGCGTTTCCATTCGTTAACTCATTAGGTTTCTGGCTATTTACAGCAGGTGGTATTCTACTGAACCTTGGTTGGTTCTTGGGTGGAGCTCCGGATGCTGGTTGGACCGGTTATGCGCCACTATCAACGACAAGTCCGGGTAACGGAGTCGATTTTTATGTTCTAGGGCTTCAGATTTCAGGTATCGGAACGTTAATCGGGGGAATTAACTTCCTAGTTACCATTATTAACATGCGAGCACCAGGGATGACATTTATGCGTATGCCTTTGTTCACATGGTCTAGTTTTATTACTTCTGGTCTTATTCTTTTTGCCTTCCCTGCTCTAACAATTGGTCTAGCACTACTTATGTTTGATCGTTTGTTCGGATCGCAGTTCTTCGCAGCAGAAGCGGGAGGTAACCCGATTATTTATGAACATCTATTCTGGATCTTCGGGCACCCGGAAGTTTACATTCTTGTTCTTCCAGCTTTCGGTATGTTCTCTGAAATCATTGCAACATTTGCACGAAAGCGCCTATTCGGATACTCAGCGATGGTTTTCGCAACGGCTCTTATTGGTTTCTTAGGCTTTATGGTTTGGGTTCACCATATGTTCACGGTTGGACTTGGCCCAATTGCAAACTCAATCTTTGCTGTTGCAACAATGTTAATCGCTGTTCCTACAGGTGTAAAAATCTTTAACTGGCTCTTCACCATGTGGGGAGGAAAAGTAAGTTTTCCAACGGCTAACTTATTTGCAGTAGGATTTATTCCTTCATTTGTACTTGGTGGTATGACGGGGGTAATGCTAAGTGTGCCACCTGCTGACTATCAATACCATGATAGTTACTTCGTAGTAGCTCACTTCCACTACGTTATCGTTGGTGGTGTAGTATTTGGTCTATTTGCTGGTATGTATTACTGGTGGCCGAAAATTTTCGGTACAGTCTTAAATGAATTTCTTGGAAAGCTTCATTTCTGGTTATTCTTTATTGGCTTCCACCTTACGTTCTTCCCGATGCATTTCTTAGGTCTTATGGGAATGCCGCGTCGAGTTTATACGTATCTTTCTGGTCAAAGTCTCGATGAAGCGAACTTCGCAGCAACGATGGGTGCTTTCTTAATGGGTCTAGCAACGATTATTATGGTTTGGAACATTATCCAAACTTCTGTAAAAGGTAAAAAAGCTGGAAATGACCCTTGGGACGGTCGTACTCTTGAGTGGGCGATTGCATCGCCAGCTCCAGAATATAACTTTGCCCAAACACCACTAGTACGTGGTCTTGATGCTTGGTGGCTAGAAAAACGAGCAGGTAATAAAGCTATGGTTGCCGCGGAGCCTTTAGATGATATCCATATGCCGGATTCTTCTATTCTTCCACTTGTTCTTTCTCTTGGGTTGTTTATTGCGGCTCTTGCAGCGATCTACTCAAATTGGATAATTGCAATCGGTGGTCTTGTGATCACGGCAGCTGCGATGATTCTTCGCTCTGTTATTGATTATCACGGTTATCATATCCATAAAGAAGATCTGCCTGCTGAAGGGAGGGAAGGCAAATGAAATCGAACGAAACAATGACTAAATTGCCTGCCAATCCAGAACGGGCTACATTAGATGGTAAAAATAAATTTCTTGGTTTCTGGTTCTTCCTTGGAGGCGAAACCGTGCTTTTCGCCTCGCTTTTTGGGGTATACTTAGGACTAAGGAATGCAACAAATGGTGGAGTATCAGCCAATGAACTTTTTGAGCTTCCACTAGTCTTTATTGCAACTATGCTTTTGTTAACGAGTAGTTTAACGTCTGTATTTGCAACAATGGCTCTCAAGACAAATCATTTTAAACGGATGATTGGATGGTTTGTGGTGACTGGACTTCTAGGTCTTGCTTTCCTGGGCCTTGAGATTTATGAGTTTAATCACTATGTACATGAATACGGTCATACAATTAAAAGCAGTGCATGGGGATCTGCTTTTTACACGTTAGTAGGTACTCACGGAGCCCACGTATTTGTGGGAATTTCGTGGATTACGATTCTTATTATTCGTAATCTAAGAAGAGGGATGGACCTGTATACGGCGCCGAAATTTTATCTCTTTGCTCTTTACTGGCACTTTATTGACGTTGTATGGATTTTCATCTTTACAGTCGTTTACCTAATGGGAAAGGTGGGTTAATTTAATGGCACATCATGAAGGTCATGATACACTGTCAGAGCACGATCAAAGTCATCTCGACATTCATCACAAGATTGCTCATGAAAAGGAATTTAAGCAACAGATTGTTTCTTTTGCCATGATGATTTTCCTAACGATGATTGCATTTGTAGCTGTAGCAAGCGATGCAATCTCTGATGCTTTTACCGTTATTTTCATCATGATTCTTGCAGGTATTCAGCTGGTGTTTCAACTTTATATGTTTATGCATTTGAGCCATAAAGGTCACCAGTACCCAGCATGGGGGATATTCTTCGGAGTATTCGTAGCTGGAACGTGTGTTGTTGCACTAATGGGCATGATCTGGTAATTGAAATGAAAGAGAAAGAAGCTGTTCACATTGAACAGCTTCTTTTTTGTGCATAATAAAAAGCGCAGCAGAGTGCGCTTTATTATTAAAGTTTAAAATTAAATTTTATTAGTCCAGCTTCTCTTGCTGAATTGAATGCGATTAGAAGAATCGGTCCGATAATGAAGCCCATAATGCCAAGTAGCTTTAAACCGATGTACATCGAAATGAGCGTAGACAGTGGAGAGAGTCCAATATGGCGGCCCATTACTTTAGGTTCTACTGTTCGTCGAATAACAAGCAAAACGACGGCGAGGATCGCCATTTGACTTCCCGTTGCAATGTCACCTGTAATCAAGTAATAAATGGCCCACGGTCCAAGAATAACAATCGAACCAATAATTGGAATGAAATCGATCACCCATATAATGAAGGCCATCAAAAGCGCCACTTTTGGTGTAATCAGTAAAAGTCCAATTAAACTAACGACAAAAATGATGATGCTGACAAGAAATTGCGCTTTAAAAAACCCAAAAATAACGTAAGATAAACGACTCGTCATAAATTGAACTTTCTCAGCCGTTTGGACAGATAAATAAGAATAAGATTTTTTCTTAAGTCTTGGTAAGTCCATTAAAAACAAGAAAAGTGCAATTAAATAGACAACAATACTGACTAAATAATTTGGAATGCCTGTAACAATGATGGTAATGATTTTTAAGTAATCAATGCTGCTGATTGTATCCTTCGTGTTTTCAAGGAATCGATCAACTTGATTGGTAAATTCCTGAACGAATTCAGGGGGGAAACTTTTTGAAACAGCTTCCATGTTTGATTCCATGTTATCCCACAACTGAGTAATGTTTTGTATGTACAGCGGGGAATTTTCGACTAACGCTATTCCTTCGGTAATCACTTTGGTTATAAGGAAGTAACCTAATAACGCAATGAGGATTACAAATAAAGTGAACACAATAATAACTGGAAAATACCGCTTCAGTTTCGTATTCTTTTGAATCAGTTTAACAGCTGGATCAAGGGCAAGGGCGCTGAGAAACGCGAGAATAAGAGGAATGGAGACGGGTAAGATCCAGAAAGCAAGCACTGCTAAAAGCGCAATGACCAATAATATTAGTAAGAATCGTTTTGTGAGGAACTTTGGCAATCTTGTTCTCCTTTCTAAGTCAAACCATCTTACTCTATTATAGTACGGACTTACACGCTTTACCAGTAGAGAGAAATGAATTATTTGAAGAATAATTCATTTTAAGCCGTTCATATAATAGTAGGAGAGAAGGGCTAGAGGGGGGAAAACATCATGAGAAAACCACTTCAACAAGGAAGCCTGACCATCTCAGAAAACGTAATCGATTTTATTTTAGAAGTTGCGATAAAAGAGACAGAGGGGATCCACTCGATTGAAGCGGCAGTTAAAAAAACGCTGAGGAAGATGGTTGGGAAAGGAAAGCGGTCATCTTTCCAGTATGAAAACATGCAGGAAGATGGAGGATTAGCGTTAAAGGTAGAAGTAGCTATTGATTTTGGAGAAGTTATTCCATATACATGCTTCGTTCTCCAGGAACGAATTAAAAATGATGTTGAAAAAATGACTGGGTTACAGGTAGATGAAGTGAACGTTGTTGTTGCAAGCTTAAACCTACAAGTGGATGATGAGCAGGTTTAAAGAAAACTCCCTCCTTCGCAATGGAGGGAGTTTCTTAGTATCCTTATTTTGAAATGAACATTTGCGTCCAGTAGTGGCCATATGAACCGCCAGAGATGTAACCTACACCGATTTCAGTATAAACGGGGCTCAAGATGTTTTTTCGGTGACCTTCACTATTCATCCATGCCTTCACAACTTCTTCAGGAGTAGCTTGCCCTGCAGCGATATTTTCACCGGCACTTCGATAGCTAACTACGAAACTTTTAAGCATGGTAAATGGCGAGCCGTACGTCGGAGATTGGTGTGAGAAATAATTTTTGTTTCTCATATCCGAGGACTTATATCTCGCAACTCTGGCAACTTGCCAATTCCATGTTAACGGAGATAGGCCATTTTTTGCACGTTCTTCATTTGTTAAGTCCATGACTTGTTGACCGACGTCTTTTGATTTTTCGATGGATGGATTAGCGGTTGGTACATTGACTTGATTACCAGGGTAAATAAGATCTGGATTTTCAAAATGCGGATTGGCGCTTATAAT
>ENA-ORXC01001567-ORXC01001567.1-marine-metagenome-genome-assembly--contig:-NODE-1567-length-13343-cov-3.647671_pt1 | contig 13343 bp, 10 predicted proteins | sample MGYA00237865_ERZ511478 | MGnify/ENA metagenome assembly ERZ511478 | reverse complement strand
TCATCAAATTTCATTTATCAGTTTAGGATTGAACCTCATATATGTTCCATTTATTTCAATCATCGTTTTACCAGCTCTATTGCTTCTCTTCCTATTACAAACGCTTTCTGTATCCTTTCTTTTTACGGTATTGTCTGAACTACTCGCTACGCTCATTGCTTTCATTCATCGTTTATTTTTGTTTCTCTCGGAGTTAAACATGAATATGGTTTTCGGAGCGATTTCAGAAGGTATGCTAATTATTTCTTTAGGGCTTTGCTTTTTCGTCGTTCTGTTATGGGAGCGAGGGTCACTTATGAAAGCTAGTGTAATCTGGTCGCTTTATTGCGGTGGACTGTACATAGCTCCTTATCTCAACCCAAATGGAGAGGTGACATTCATCGATGTTGGGCAAGGGGATAGTATTTTGATCATGCTCCCTTTTCAACAACAGGTTATTTTGATTGATACAGGCGGAAAACCGAGTTTTGGAAAAGAAGAGATGTGGCGACAAAGAGAGTCAACATTTGACATAGGGGGTGATGTTGTTCTCCCATTTTTAAAGTCGAAAGGTATTCGTGAGCTTGATTTATTGCTGCTTACTCATGGTGATTTTGATCATGGGGGTGGAGCGAAGGAGATTTTAGAAGGCATCTCTATAAAAAGATTGTTACTTGATCAAGGTATTGAACAAACGGAAGTCGAAGCGAATATAATGCAAATCGCACGAACAAAAAGTGTTCCTGTATCAAACGCAAAAGTAGGACAATCATGGAGCGTAGGGAAGGCGAATTTCACTGTTGTTCAGGCGTTACAGACGAAGGAAGAGAACGATGGGAGTATCGTTTTGCATGCAAGCGTTGGCGGATATAGCTGGCTTTTAATGGGTGATGTGGAAGCGGAGGGAGAACATCAACTTCTTGCTGGTCGCTCTCTTCCAAAAATTGACGTGGTAAAAGTAGGCCATCATGGTAGCGCTACTTCTAGCTCATCAGAGTTCATTGACCGTGTCACTCCCGATATTGCGATCATATCAGTTGGGGAAGATAACCGGTATGGTCATCCTGATGAAGATGTATTAGAACGCTATCAAAAGCACGGTGTCTCTATTCTTCGAACCGACCTAAATGGCACGATCCGATACACATATCGAAGGAATAAAAAAGGAAGTTGGTCCGTGATGTTAAATGGAAAATAGACTGCCTAGGGGCAGTCTATTTAGCCAATTGCTTTAATAATTACAGCCGTGAAGAAAATGATGGAAAAGAATAAAAATGGTACAACGAAGCCAACAGCTGATTGAACAGCGTCATTATCCTTAGCTTGAACATCTTTTTCGAACTCGTTCATTTGCCTTCCCTCCTGCTTTCCCCATAGTATTCACTGTTCACTACTAATGTAGTCTTTATGTAGGGGATTTCCTAAAAAGGTACATTTCAATCAATATTGTATCATGTATTCCACTTTATGTCTTTAATCTTCAGTAACTGTCACAGTTTTAGTGAAAGGAATTTATTCGAAAGAATCACTCCCTTTCCTGTAAAGAGTTGTCACCCATACTTTAAGTTTGCATAGGATATCCTATCTACTACACACCGAACATCGTTGCTTCATGAGAGTCCTAGGCCTTATGAAGGAGCGTTTACTATAAATGGGAGGCTGGTTATAGCAGCCGGCTTCCCTTTTCTACTTGCCAACATCGTTTTGACGGATTAGGATAGAAATGGACGAATAAAAACGAGGTGTACATAGATGTCCATTTCAGACTTAAAAAAGAAAATTAAACAAAACAAGTTAGATCCACTCTATCTCTTAACGGGCACAGAAACGTTCTTGGTTGATGAATTACAAAAAATGATCATTAATCAGGCGCTCCCAGAAGAAGAGAAAGAATTTGGACTTGCTTATTATGATCTAAACGAAACACCTGTACAAGCTGCAGTAGAAGATGCTGAAACGCTGCCATTTTTAGGGGAGAAGCGTGTCATTATATTAAAGAATCCATTGTTTTTAACAGCTGCTAAGGATAAGAGCAAAGTAGAGCATGATCTGGACTCACTTCAGCGGTATGCTGAAAACCCATCTCCTTTTACGATTCTTATTATTGAAGCCCCTTATGAAAAGCTGGATGAGCGAAAAAAATTGGTGAAAACCATTAAGAAAGCAGGAACATTTGTTAAAGCCGAGGCGTTACAAGAAAATCATTTGGGTGACTGGCTTCAGCAACGCGCAAAGCAACATGGTGTTTCTCTTGATCAGGAAGGCGAAGAGAGGCTTGTTCAGTTAACAGGTAGTCACTTGATGTTGCTGCAACAGGAAATAGATAAAATGGCACTATACGTTGGAGAAGGTGGCATTGTCAATGCGGAAGTTGTTGATCTTCTCGTCGCAAGAACATTAGAAAATGATATTTTTGCGTTAATTGATCGTATCGTAAGGAAAGACTTGAACAAAGCGTTTCGCATTTTATATGATTTACTTAAAATCAATGAAGAACCCATTAAAATTCTTTCGTTAATTGGCAGACAGTTTCGGATTATTTATCAGGTTAGTGAGCTTTCGAAGAGAGGGTATGGTCAGAAGCAAATGGCCTCCACTCTTAAATTGCATCCTTATGCAGTGAAAATTGCACAGCAACAAAGTCGAAGTTTCGAAGAAGAAAAACTACGCTTTATTTTAGATCAAATTGCTGAATCGGATTATGAGATGAAAACAGGTAAGATGGATAAAAAACTGATTCTTGAATTGTTAGTTACTAAAATTAAAAATGCATAAAAAAGCTGTTGGGATATCCCAACAGCTTTTAACGTTTTAAGGAATTACGCTGAAATCTCGTTGTACATTTTAGTTAGACGAGATTTTTTACGTGCTACTGTGTTTCTGTGAATGATTCCTTTGTCAGCAGCTTTGTCGATGCGCTTAGAAGCTTGGTTAAGAGCTGTTTTCGCAGCTTCAACGTCTTTAGCTTCAACTTTTGCTTCAAAAGTCTTGATTGCAGAACGCATTTCAGATTTGAAAGCAATGTTATTAGCGCGACGATCAGATTGAGTTCTAACGCGTTTAACCGCAGATTTAATATTTGGCATACCTTTCACCTCCTTGCAAGGCTTAACAATTCCATGTCATATCCGTGCATAGAACAAGAAACATTCTATCAAATAGGACAATGAATTGCAATAGAGAATGAAAACCTTATTTCGGGGTTACGCTAACAGGTAACAGATAGAACAAGGGGTGATCTGATGGGAAGCGTTGAACTAGATAACTATCAAGTAAGGACAGATCTAGCTGTAGAAGCGCAAGAAATGGTGAAAGAAAAAAAAGCAAAAAGCATGAAAGAAGAGCAACCTGATGGGTTAAAGGGCGTTATCGTCAAAGAAAGGACCGAACAGGGTGTGAGCATTACAACAGTCGAGGTAACAAAACAAGGCGAGAAAGAAATTGGCAAAAAAGCGGGACACTATTTAACTTTTGAGGTACAGGGGATTAGAAGAAAAGACTCAGCTCTCCAACAGACCGTTCAAGATGTTTTTGCTCATGAGTTTGCTGCATTTCTAAAGCAACAGAATATCTCCAAAGAAGCAAGTTGTCTGATTGTAGGTCTTGGGAATTGGAACGTGACGCCTGATTCACTAGGTCCTCTCGTTGTTTCGAATTTGCTCATTACGAATCATTTATTTGAACTTCAACCCGAGACAGTTTCCGAGGGGTTTCGCCCCGTAAGTGCGATCACGCCAGGTGTCATGGGAATCACTGGAATTGAGACGAGTGATATTATTCACGGGGTTATTGAAAAAGCAAAGCCAGACTTCGTGATTGCGATCGATGCGCTAGCGTCGCGATCGATTGAGCGTGTTAATACAACGATACAAATATCGGATACGGGGATTCACCCTGGATCAGGTGTTGGGAACAAGCGGAAAGAATTAAGCTTTGATACACTTGGCATTCCAGTTATCGCTATTGGTATCCCAACTGTTGTTGATGCGGTTTCGATTACGAGTGATACAATCGATTTTATCTTAAAGCATTTCGGAAGAGAATTAAAAGAAAAAGATAAGCCATCAAAATCACTCGCACCAGCTGGCATGACCTTTGGTGAGAAGAAGACTTATACAGAAGAAGATCTTCCTGACGAAGGAAAGAGACAAACGTTTCTTGGGATGGTTGGTACACTCGAAGATGACGAAAAGCGAAACTTAATTCGTGAAGTGCTTGCACCGATGGGACATAACTTAATGGTTACCCCAAAAGAAGTTGATGTATTTATAGAGGATATGGCAAATGTTATTTCGGGTGGTCTAAATAGTTGCTTGCATGGAGAAGTAAATCAGCAGAATAGTGGCATGTACACACATTAGGAATATCGATTTCCTTTTGGCATACGTATAGAAGAGTAGGACAAGCTTATTAGGAAGGAGCTGGAGAGATGGCGTTGTTTTTTATGAAAACTTTTCTCCTTGTTTCATTGCTTTTGTTTGGAGTGCTATTAGGAATGGAACAGGCTTCTAAAAATATGAATAACATGCAAGCAAGCGAAAATACAGGTGCGTTTCAGATTAATGCTACTAACGGAGTCGAAGCTGAAATCCTTGGCACATCCATTACTCAAGAAGATCTAAAAGACAAACAAAAAACACTTGAAGGTGCAAACGAATTTAATGTTCTTGGACAATTAGGGAGTACTGTAAGCCAATGGGTATCATCGCTCATTCAAGCGGTTTTGTCGTTCGTGTTTACGATTATTACAACTTTATTATCTTTCTTTCAGAGGTGAAAGGGCGCTGTTGCGCCTTTTTTTAATGGGTTTCTGTTTTTATTTGGTATGAAATTAGAGATGTGGTGCCCATATATTAAGATATGGGCGGATTGCGGATTGAATCTGGACAGCGGTATTGCTATAATCTATACTAGCGTAGTTTCGCCTTAGGAGTGATTGTAGATGAACCTTGAAGAAAAGTTAAAAAGACAGTCTAGGATTCGAAATTTTTCCATCATTGCCCATATTGATCATGGAAAATCGACTCTTGCTGACCGTATTTTAGAACGGACAGGTGCGTTAACTGACCGTGAAATGAAAGACCAGACGCTTGATGCGATGGATCTTGAACGTGAACGAGGAATTACGATTAAACTGAATTCTGTTCAGCTTACTTATACAGCGAAAGATGGAGAAGAATACATTTTTCATTTAATCGATACACCGGGCCACGTCGACTTCACTTATGAAGTATCTAGAAGCCTTGCAGCTTGTGAAGGAGCCCTCTTAATTGTCGATGCAGCTCAGGGGATTGAAGCTCAGACGTTAGCGAACGTATACCTTGCACTCGATAATGATCTCGAAATTCTTCCAGTAATTAATAAGATTGACTTGCCAAGCGCAGAGCCGGAACGGGTCCGTCAAGAAGTTGAAGATGTTATTGGTTTGGATGCTTCTGAAGCTGTACTCGCTTCTGCAAAGTCTGGAATTGGTATCGAAGACATATTAGAGCAAATCGTTGAAAAAGTGCCAGCCCCTCAGGGAGATCCTGAAGGTCCGCTACAAGCCCTTATTTTTGACTCTCTTTATGACCCATATAGAGGAGTAGTCGCATATATTCGAATCACAGAAGGGTCTGTAAAAGTCGGAGATAAAATTCGCATGATGGCAACAGGAAAAGAATTTGAAGTGAATGAGCTCGGGGTGTTTAACCCTAAGCCAGTTGCTAAGAAGGAGCTTTCTGTTGGTGATGTTGGTTTTCTAACTGCTGCGATTAAAAACGTGGGCGACTCCCGCGTAGGTGATACCATCACATCAGTGAAAAATCCAGCTGCCACTCCACTGCCGGGTTATCGTCGAATGAATCCGATGGTGTATTGTGGACTGTATCCAGTTGATTCTGCTCAATACAATGATCTTCGTGAAGCTCTTGAACGCCTTGAACTTAATGATTCCTCCCTTCAATATGAAGCAGAAACTTCTCAGGCTCTAGGGTTTGGTTTCCGCTGTGGTTTCCTTGGGCTTCTTCATATGGAGATTGTTCAGGAGCGTATTGAAAGAGAGTTTAACATCGATCTCATTACAACAGCACCAAGTGTTATATACCAGGTAAAACTTACCGATGGAGAAGAAGTTATTATCGATAACCCTGCAATGATGCCTGATGCTCAATCGATCGCAGAAGTGCAAGAGCCATATGTAAAAGCAACAATTATGGCACCTAACGACTATGTTGGAGCGATTATGGAGTTATGTCAGGGCAAACGTGGTGATTTCATTGACATGCAGTACATGGATGAAAGTCGTGTGAATATTGTTTATCATATTCCGCTTTCTGAAATTGTCTATGATTTCTTTGACCAATTGAAGTCCAGCACAAAGGGGTATGCATCCTTCGACTACGAGTTAATTGGATACCGAGAATCGAACCTAGTGAAAATGGACATTCTTTTAAACGCTGAGAAGATTGATGCGCTTTCTATTATTGTTCACAGAGACTTTGCTTATGATCGCGGGAAAGACATTACAGAAACTTTGAAAGATCTTATTCCAAGACAGCAATTTGAAGTGCCGATCCAAGCTTCTATCGGGCAGAAGATTGTTGCGCGATCAACCATTAAAGCGATGCGTAAAAACGTACTTGCCAAATGTTACGGTGGAGATATTTCACGTAAACGTAAGCTTCTTGAGAAACAAAAAGAAGGAAAAAAACGAATGAAAACGGTAGGGAAAGTTGAAGTGCCACAGGAAGCATTTATGGCTGTTCTTCGCCAGGATAATACAAAGAATAATTAAGGTGCTTTAGTTGAAGTGCTGAGTTGATTTTTATACCATGTAGGTTAGAAGACCGCAGAGCGTTTCTGCGGTCTTTACATTATGTTAGAAAGCAGTGATTGAAATGGTTAACGCTGTTTATTTACACATCCCTTTTTGTGATTATATTTGTCACTATTGTGATTTTAATAAAGTGTTTATGCAGGGACAGCCTGTAAATGATTATTTGGCTCATATGGATTTGGAAATGAAACATACCCTTGAACAGTTTCCAACGGATCGGATTGAAACTATCTTCGTAGGGGGAGGCACTCCTACCGCGCTCAATGAAGAGCAGCTAGAACGTTTTCTGAAGGATGTTCAAAATCGTTTTGGGCCTTATCTATGTGATTCTGTTGAATTTTCGATGGAAGCAAATCCAGGGAGCGTCACACCTGAAAAGCTAAGAATTATGAAAGCTTATGGGGTGAATCGCTTAAGTATAGGAGCTCAAGCATTTCAGGATTCTCTCCTAAATAAACTTGGGAGAGGGCATTCAGTTGCAGAAATTGGGGAAATTGTTCGGATGGCACAGAATGAAGGTTTTATGAATCTTTCCTTAGATCTTATGTTCGGTTTACCAGATCAAACAATTCCTCAGTTTTCAGAGTCAATTACGAAAGCGATTGAATTGGGAATCACGCACATTTCTTCTTATTCCTTACAAGTAGAGAAAAAAACGGTTTTCTACAATAAATGGCGTAAAGGTGAATTACCACTTCCTACCGAAGAAGCAGAAGCTGATATGTATGAAATGCTTATAACGCGTCTTGAAAAAGCTGGTCTATTGCAATATGAGATTAGCAATTTCGCAAAACCAGGTTATGAAAGCAAACACAATATTACGTATTGGAAGAATAATGAGTACTACGGAATAGGTGCTGGTGCTCACAGCTATATTGATGGGGTTAGAAGGGCAAATGCCGGTCCTCTCAAGCAGTATATGACGAAGATCGATGAAAGTGGTTTTCCATATATGGATGATAACGTTCTAACGGAAAACGAGCGAATGGAAGAAGAAATGTTTATGGGCCTCCGCATGAAAGAAGGGGTTTCAAAAGAAACGTTTCAAAAGAAGTTCAATCACTCGATCGAAGATGTATTTAGCGAGCAAATCAATAAGCTCGTTCAAAATCAACTTATACAAGACACCGGAACACACATTACCTTAACAGAACAAGGTTTCTTTTTAGGTAACGAAGTGTTTCAGGAATTTCTTGCGATTTAGTTTCTTTGAGATAAGACAGAATGACTGAATAGAACGGTTTATTTAAGGGGGGAGATTGTGTTCTTTCTCTCCTTTTCATAAAAAATATTGTTTGGGTACAATAATGATTAACGTAATGATTGACAACTAAAATAAGTTTCTGTTACCTTATTATTAGATTTAGCACTCAGTCCCTTAGAGTGCTAACAGAGGTGATGAGGAGATGTTAACAGAACGTCAACTATTCATTTTGCAGTTGTTAATTAACGACTATATTCAAACGGCAGAACCGGTTGGATCACGAACGATTTCAAAACGTGAAGACGTCACTTTTAGCTCTGCAACTATTCGCAACGAACTTGCAGATCTTGAAGAGATGGGTTATATCGAGAAGACGCATAGCTCTTCTGGCAGAGTACCATCCGAAAAAGGCTATCGCTTTTATGTGGATCATCTTCTATCTCCACCTGTGCTTTCAAAAAAAGACGTGAATAACATTCATTCTCTTTTTGCTGAGAGAATGGTGGAAGTAGAAAAAGTGATTCAGCAATCTGCGGGGATCCTTTCTGAACTCACTCAATATACGTCAATTATTCTTGGACCTGAGGTTTTTGAAACAAGACTTCGCCAGATACAAATTATTCCTTTATCCAAGGATACAGCTGTCGTTATTTTAGTAGCTGACAGTGGGCATGTTGAGAATCGAACGATGAAAATTCCCGCATCGGTTAGCATGTCTGATATTGAAAAAGTTGTTAACATTATGAATGAGCGCTTGAAGGATGTGCCACTTATTTCCTTGAAGTCTACCATGATGAAAGAAATGGCAACTGTTTTGAAGAAGCATATCGAGAATTACAATCAAGTGAACACAATGCTTGAAAGTCTTTTCCTCTATACGAATGCAGAGAAAGTTTATTACGGAGGTAAGACAAATATACTTACTCAGCCTGAGTTTAAAGACATAGACAAAGTCAGGTTATTACTTAATACGTTCGAACAAGATGATGTGATGTATAATATTCTTCGTCCGGAGAAAAACGGAATCGAAGTTAAAATTGGTCAAGAAAATGATCTTGAAGCGATGCAACACTGTAGTATTGTGACAGCAGATTATTTTATTGAAGGAAAACGAATGGGCTCCATTGCTTTACTAGGACCGACTAGAATGGAGTATCAACGGTCAATGAGCATTCTAGGTTTCCTTGCTAATGATCTTACAAAGACGCTTACGGATCGATATCAAAGTTTCAAACACTGGTAATTTGGTAATAGTGAAGAAGGTGGGAGAAACATTTCTTCCATCCTTTTCTATGAGAGAATGATTTGGTATATTTCGATAGGGAGGTGAAATTCGTGGAAAAGCAAAACAGTCATCAAGAGGAAGAAGAGCTTCTAACGGAAGAGGAAGAGAATCTTGAGCAAAATGCTGAAGAGAATGATGAACCTGAAGTGATTGAAGTATCTGAAACCAATGAAAATGAAGAGCTTGAAAACTTGCAACAGCAAGTAGAAGAGCTTGAGAATAAATATATGCGCACACAGGCAGAGTACGATAACTTCCGACGTAGAACACGTGAAGAACGAAGTGCAGATGCTAAATACCGTTCTCAGAAATTGGCTGAAGAGCTACTTCCAGCAATGGATAACTTCGAACGTGCACTAGCAGTTCAAAGTGATAATGAGCAAGTATCGTCATTGCTTACTGGAATGGAAATGGTATATCGTCAGTTAAAAGAAGCACTTGCAAATGAAGGTGTTGAGGAAGTTGGTACTGTAGGAGAATCCTTCAACCCGCATCTCCATCAAGCAGTTATGCAGGTTGAATCAGATGAACATGATTCAGATGTGGTTGTAGAGGTCTTACAAAAAGGCTATCAATTAAACGATCGCGTCCTTCGACCAGCAATGGTAAAGGTAAGCTCTTAACTACATAACAAGAAATAGGAGGTAGAATGTAATGAGTAAAATTATTGGTATTGACTTAGGTACAACAAACTCTTGTATCGCTGTAATGGAAGGCGGAGAAGCTACCGTTATCCCTAACCCGGAAGGTAGCCGTACAACACCATCTGTCGTTGCATTTAAAGATGAAGAACGTCTAGTAGGTGAAGTTGCGAAGCGTCAAGCAATTACAAACCCTAACACAATTCAATCAATCAAACGTCATATGGGTACGGATTATAAAGTAGATGTTGAGGATAAATCATTTTCTCCTCAAGAAATTTCTGCAATCATTCTACAAAAACTAAAATCATACGCTGAAGATTATCTTGGTGAAGGCGTTGAAAAAGCGGTTATTACTGTTCCTGCATACTTTAACGATGCTGAGCGTCAAGCAACAAAAGATGCTGGTAAAATCGCTGGTCTTGAAGTAGAGCGTATTGTAAACGAACCAACTGCTGCAGCGCTTGCTTACGGTCTTGATAAAGAAGACGAAGATCAAACAATCCTAGTATTTGACCTTGGTGGTGGTACGTTCGACGTATCAATCCTTGAACTTGGTGGAGGCGTATTTGAGGTTAAGTCGACTGCTGGTGACAACCGTCTTGGTGGTGATGACTTTGACCAGGTGATCATTGATCACTTAGTTGCTGAATTCAAGAAAGATACAGGTGTTGATCTTGGTCAGGATAAGATGGCACTTCAACGTTTGAAAGATGCTGCTGAAAAAGCGAAGAAAGATCTTTCAGGTGTAGCACAAACTCAAATTTCTCTTCCATTCATCACAGCGGATGCTTCAGGTCCTAAACACCTTGAGCTTAACCTAACTCGTGCTAAATTCGAAGAGCTTTCTGCAGATCTTGTAGAGCGTACAATGGCACCTACTCGTCAGGCTCTTAAAGATGCTGGAATGTCACCTTCTGAACTTGATAAAGTAATTCTTGTTGGTGGATCTACTCGTATTCCTGCAGTACAAGATGCGATTAAGAAAGAAACAGGACAAGATCCACACAAAGGCGTTAACCCTGATGAAGTTGTTGCACTTGGTGCTGCAATTCAAGCTGGTGTTATCGCTGGAGATGTGAAAGACGTTGTTCTTCTTGACGTAACACCTCTTTCTCTTGGTATTGAAACAATGGGTGGCGTATTTACGAAGCTTATCGAGCGTAATACAACGATCCCAACTAGTAAGTCACAGACTTTCTCAACGGCAGCTGATAACCAACCTTCAGTTGACATTCATGTTCTTCAAGGTGAGCGCGAAATGGCTCAGTATAACAAAACTCTTGGTCGCTTCCAGCTGACTGATATTCCTCCAGCTCCACGAGGAACTCCGCAAATCGAAGTATCATTTGATATCGACAAAAACGGTATCGTGAACGTTCGTGCGAAGGATCTTGGTACGAATAAAGAACAGTCAATTACAATCAAATCTTCAAGCGGTCTATCAGATGATGAAATTGAAAACATGGTGAAAGACGCTGAAGCAAATGCTGAAGATGATAAGAAGCGTCGTGAAGAAGTTGAAACACGTAACGAAGCTGATCAGCTAGTGTTTACTACTGAAAAGACTCTTAAAGACCTTGAAGGTCAAGTAGAGGAAGAAGAAGTAACAAAAGCTAACGAAGCGAAAGATAAAGTAAAAGCAGCACTTGAAAATGACGACATTGAAGCAATTCGCACTGCGAAAGATGAGCTTCAAGAAATCGTACAAGCACTTTCAATGAAAGTATATGAGCAAGCTGCACAAGCTCAACAAGCTCAAGCTGGCGAAGAAGGCGGAGCAGAGCAAGCAGATGATAACGTTGTTGACGCTGAATATGAAGAAGTAGACGACGACAAAAAGTAAGAAAATGATACGAAAAAAAGTCAAAGTCAGGCGTATCTTGACTTTGACTTTTTTCGTTTTAGCCGTTAACCACTTACTGATTAAGTGGCGTTAAAAGGTTCATTGAAATAACTTTAAAGTCTAGAAAAAATCACAAGTCACGTTTTTTTCCATACATGAAAGGGTTGAACTTTTGAGGTTAGCGAGCAAAACGATGGTTTTCTGCTACAATTTTTATTTAGCTAGGATCAGTTTAGCCTACGATAACTGTTAACGTTCACTGGTGCTAACGATATAGTATTGCAGAGCGTATAAACTCAATGATATGATAAACGTTATGTGAAGAGAATCGGGAGTGGATACGATGAGTAAACGAGATTATTATGAAGTGCTTGGCGTTAGCAAAGATGCTTCGGAAGCTGAAATGAAAAAGGCTTATCGCAAGCTTGCCAAGCAATACCATCCTGATATTAATCAGGAACCTGGTGCAGATGAGAAATTTAAAGAAGTGACAGAAGCGTATGAGGTACTAAGTGACTCACAAAAGAGAGCTCAGTACGATCAATTTGGACATGCCGATCCTAACCAAGGTTTTGGCGGTGGCGGAGCTGACTTTGGCGGATTTGGTGATATTTTTGATATGTTCTTTGGTGGAGGTGGACGACGCAATCCAAATGCTCCAAGACAGGGTGCTGACCTTCAATATTCCATGGAATTAACATTTGAGGAAGCAGCTTTTGGTAAAGAAACGGATATTTATATACCAAAAGAAGAGGAATGTTCTACTTGTGATGGATCAGGTGCAAAACCTGGAACATCTCCTGAGACGTGTTCTCACTGTGGTGGTGCAGGTCAATTAAACGTTGAACAAAACACACCGTTTGGCCGCGTTGTTAATCGTCGCGTTTGTCACCATTGTGAAGGTACTGGTAAGCTTATTAAAGATAAATGTAAAACTTGCCGAGGTAAAGGGAAAGTGGAAGTGAAGAAAAAGATCCATGTTAAAATCCCTGCTGGTATTGATGAAGGTCAACAAATTCGCATTACTGGTAAAGGCGAAGCTGGAGTTAATGGTGGTCCTCCAGGAGATCTATTTGTAGTGGTTTATGTGAAATCACATGATTTTTACGAACGAAGTGGCGATGATGTATTATGCCAGATGCCAATCACGTTCTCTCAAGCGGGTCTTGGTGATGAAATTGAAGTTCCAACGCTCCACGGAAAAGTTAAACTTAAGGTTCCAGCTGGAACACAAAGTGGTACGAACTTCCGCCTTAAAGGCAAGGGAATTCAGAACGTGAGAGGATACGGTCAGGGAGATCAGCATGTGAAAATTCAAGTGATTACTCCTAAACACTTAACAGAACGTCAAAAAGATCTTTTACGTGAATTTAGTGAGATTTCAGGACAGGTACCTGATGAGCAACATGAGAATTTTTTCTCTAAAGTTAAAAAAGCTTTTAAGGGAGAATAAGCAAGATGAAAGCTGGTAGCAAGCAGGCCGTACAATATGGCCTGCCTGTTTCCTTTCCGAAAAAAGGATCCAAAAGAGGAGTGGGCAATGAATGAAATGGTCTGAAATAAGCATTCAT
>ENA-ORXC01001564-ORXC01001564.1-marine-metagenome-genome-assembly--contig:-NODE-1564-length-13350-cov-3.804716_pt1 | contig 13350 bp, 16 predicted proteins | sample MGYA00237865_ERZ511478 | MGnify/ENA metagenome assembly ERZ511478 | reverse complement strand
AATCCCTTCTCTTCATATTCGACCTATGGCATTGATCGATCATTTGAAAGATACGCTTTATATTACTTATTCTGTGAAGGATCCTAAAAAGGATCGAAATGAACTTCTCCGTTTTACGAAAGCACTTGGTGATGAAAAGAGATTAAAGATCCTCGAATATCTGTCTCACGGGTCTCATACTTTTACTGACATTGTTTCTGAAATTGGGATGGCAAAAGGAAATATCCACCATCACCTTTCGATTTTAAGAGGAGCTGGATTAGTGAATATTCATATTAGGGATGAGCGGAATACGTTTTATTATAGTGCGAATAAAGAGATTGCAGAGGAGTTTACAAGAATGGTTGATTCGTTTTTATAATAGTTATAATAGTGCCTGTCACCACCCGATTGGTGTTGCATGATGTCGAACTTACTTAGCTTTATACGCTAATCACTTGTACTCTTCGTACCAAACCCTAACGTCAAACTCTGACCCGCTCTCCCTAACCCCCTACACATTCCCCCATCCTTCTCTTTCTTCGTCTTTATCTTCCTTAAGCACAAGTGCTCTTGTGCTCTTGTGCCCTTGACCAACTGAAGGCACTAGATCAGATAGGAAACATTGGACAGAGAATGACTACCTTTACAGCGCTGACGAAAAACATCAGCGCTGTAAAAGTAGCCGTCCTTTCGACTGAAGTATACTGAGACCTTCTGAGGTTTCCACCGTATCACCCGATTTGAACGCTTGAATTTCTTCAACAGCACGCTTTCTACACATTAAACCAGCCCAATGTGCGTGATCTGCGCGCTGCTACCGTACCGTAGTACGCCTGGTTACCTGTCCGAACCGTTAACGGCCGTTCACGCCATAGCTCCTCACCACAGAAACCGGGAACTGTGTATGTTTGAGAACGCTGAATTTTCTGCATCGGCTTCAGCTCACCTGACAAGTTTTGTTTTCGAACGTGTGGTAGGCGTTCCACGTTCTGAGCAGCGGCGCACTTGAAGAAACCTCACCATCTCTGAATTAAAAAAGAGAATGGGAAGCCGCTGATCAATATGAAGTTGGTTATGGCTTATGTATTGTAGAGAGGGCTCACTTTTGCTAGTGAACCTGCTCTCCTTTTTACAGGGATCACCCTGTTTTCTGATTCGAACTTCGAGCGTTTAAATGATCTGGCAGCTGCAGTATGGTATCGTTCAGCGTATCGAGCTTTTGCTCAATGCGGTGCAACAAGTAAAGTGTCACCACAACCGGAAAGCCAACATCGCTGATCAAAGACATCCAGGACTCCATTCGTTCTCCCCCCTGTTCGCTTAGTTAACTTGCTAAAGAGGAAGGACAAGTGCCCTTCCTCTTTTCAATCCATTAACCGATGATAATGTCGTTCTCATTCCGCTCAATGATACGAGCGCCTTTTTTTGAAACAAGATCGCCTCCACTTGTCGTAAAACAGTTTTGCGCAAGAAGCGCATCCATCGCAGCTGCAATTGTAGCTGGATTCACCGGCTCGACTGGATCGCTTAATGTGATCGAGAACGGCTTATTGTCACGCGTGTTGAACTGAAGTTCGAGTGTTTTTGCCATGTCGGTTTTCCTCCTTTCTTCATCATTAAGGAACTAATTACGCCTGAAGATCAGATGAATCATTGCGCTCAACAGCGAACAAATTGTGCTGCTGAAGCGGCGCTAGTGCTAGTGCAACTGCAAAAAGCGCATCAGGCGTAGCGGATGTTTTCACGTTGTTGAAGTTCTTGCTGCGGAAAATCGATTTACCGTTTTCGTCCACGCCTACTTCAAGTACCATGCGAAGCTGCGTATCCATTAGGGATGAGGTTGCCATGCTGATCACCTCCTTTCACCTTATATATCGCTTGGAAAGTTGAAAAAGGGGCATTGCGGGGAAAATAAATTTTTTGAATTAGAAAAAGCCGATCCCATAAATGAGATCGGCTTCGGTAGTTATCACTTTTTGATATTGATTAATCACTAGACTTGCCATTACTACTAGAAATCAAAAAGAAGGACCTTATCAACAGATAAGATCCTTCATCGGTCTTACATTTTAAAATCAAATTCATCAGGATGAGGACCGCTACGAGCATTGTCGTTCAATCCATCAAGCTGCTTCATTTCTTCTGATGTGAGTTCAAAATCGAAAAGATCAATATTCGCTTCAATGCGCTTTTCGTTCATTGATTTTGGAATCGTAATCACGTTATGCTGCAAGTCCCAGCGAAGGATAACCTGTGCTACAGACTTGTTATATTTCTCAGCAATTCCTGCGATTGTTTCGTTATCTAACAATTCACCAGCCATAAGTGGTGACCATGCTTCCACTTGAATGTTGTGCTCTTTGCAATATGTTCTCACTTCTTCTTGCGTTAAGCGCGGGTGGAATTCGATTTGGTTAATTACCGGTGTAATTTCAAAGTTTTTGCGAAGATCCTCAAGGTGATTTACCTGGAAGTTACTTACACCAATTGCACGTACTCGTTTTTCTTTATATAGCGTTTCAAGTGCTTTCCATGGCTCCTGGTATTTGTTATCCCCAGGCCAGTGAATCAGGTAAAGATCTAAATAATCAAGACCTAGCTTAGATAGGCTTGTTTCATAAGCTTGAATCGTTTCATCATAAGATAGACCGTCGTTCCATACTTTTGAAGTAATGAAAAGGTCATCTCTCGTTACGAGACCTTCTTCAATCGCTTGGTTAACACCTTGACCTACACTTTCCTCGTTACCGTAGATCGCTGCCGTATCAATGCTGCGATAGCCTTTTTTAATCGCTGTTTTCACAGCTTCAACCAATTCCTGACCTTGTTCAACTCGGAATACGCCGTAACCTAGTTCAGGCATTTCGATCTTATTGTTTAATGTTTTCATTTGTACAGTCATAATTAATTCTCCTTTCAAAAGTCCTTTATTGGTTTTCCCGAAAAATAAATTTCAAACCATCTCGTTGTGGTGCCTGTCACCACCCGTTATTTGTCATAAAAAGTCGAAAGCGGAAGCGCGTGAGCGCTTCCGCTTTCGATGTTTATAGTCCTCAATGGTTTTCTCACTTTCTGCTTACCTCTCAATACCTTCAAATAGCGACGTTCCCTGTGTCCCTTCTCATCGGAGTCAATCGTTTCTGACGCCGCTGCTCTTCTAAGACGAGCGATAAAATCTTCCGAATGTCTTTCGATTTAGGCGTTTCAAAGTTTGGGTGTGCAAGGTTCTTTTCTTCTAACGGATCGCGGGTTACATTGTATAGCTCGAATTCGTCTGGAGTCTGAGATGTCTTCGTTTTGGTCACCCATTTCGATAATGATTCCTCCCCAGCCGGATCAGGAATTGATTGCGTAAGGACCACATCTGACACGCCTGGAATCCGCCAATATTGTGGATCATCATAGTATCGCGTGTATTTCCAAACCTCCTGAAGCTCCTTTTCGCCAGTACGCAGCAACGTCACTACCGCTTCCATATGATTCGGCTGCACGACAGATTCAACTAATTCCTTGGGAGCATCATTAAGTTCTCGTCTTCCTTCATGATCTGTCATGAAATATATCGGCTCATTTGCCCGGTAAAACCGCTTCCTCCCTGACAGTAGCGGCGTAAGGTCTCTTCCAACAAGGGGACGAACTTCCGAATAATCAACGCTGAGCAACGTCTGAATCTCTTCCTCATCAATTCCTGCGAGGCCTAACATCGTTGGAAGAATGTCGACATGACTGGTTGGCATCGATGTGCTCTTTTCACCGTTAATGAGCGCGGGACTATGAATAATCAGGGGCACGTGAATCGATTTTTCAAACACGTTATTTCTTTTTTTATTATGATTTCCATCCGATCCAATCCCTTGCTGTCCCTCAACCGATAAATAAAGAACGACCGTATTCAAGTAAAACGCCGTCTTCTTCAACGTCTGAAATACTTTCATCATCTCACTGCAACTTTGCTCCGAACGAAACGAATTGAAAATGATCCATTGCTTTGCTGCTTCCGTATCTTCTCGATCAAGCTGTTGAAGTAGTGCCACAACTTCATCTGCACTAACCTTGTCGCGTTTCTCTTTAGGTGCCGCAGGAATTTGATTGGCAGCGATTCCCTTCCAATAGCTCTCATAACCCGCCCGTCGCAAGTAATCTTCCATTAAAGGAACGGCTTTTAAATTGGAGCCAGAGTTAAACGGCGTCGGACCGGAGCCGCTCGTCTGCGTTATACCATGCAGAGAGGGATATTGTCCGGTATAAAGCGTCATTTCACTAGACGGAAAGGTGGAGCTGCCCACATAGTGGTTCTTAAATTCAAATCCGTTAAGCACAAGTTCCTTCATAAAGAGAGTTTTCTTTTCATCCGATTGATAGACAGATGGATCACACTGCTGATCCACCATAAAGATAAGAAAATTTGGCTTCTTACGCCGCGTCGTTAACAGTGTAGGGAGAGGTTCCTGCTTGTTCATGTCATTCCTCCTTCAACTACAAGTCCGTCCCGCATCTGTTTGTTTTTTGTAGTTTATGGTTGCGCCCTGGAAACGGTTCTTCATTCTAACCATTCTCTCCGCTACAGTAAGAAAAATTTCACATTTCATATCCTTTTTTTGTTAGACATAGATTAATAAGGTGAATCCTTCTCCTGGTGAGTAAGGACGTTTACGAGACAAGGAGGCTGTCTATGGCCAAACCATTTTCTTCACTACGTTATCCGGAAGATTTGCTTTCTCTTATTCGAAATGCGTTACCAGGAAAAAGTCCTCCTAAACACGTCATCATCATTGGCGCCGGACTGTCAGGCCTCGTAGCGGGGTCAGTGCTGAAACGAAGTGGTCACCACGTGACACTATTAGAAGGGAATGATCGTATCGGCGGTCGCGTGTATACACTACGAAAGCCGTTTTCGTTACACCAGTACATGGACGCAGGCGCTATGAGAATACCTGATAACCATGCTCTTGTACATGAATACATTCGTCATTTTAACCTGCCCCTACACCCATTTTTAAACGCCTCCCCGAAAGACCTTCTATTTGTAAATAATGTGCTAACAACGAAAGAAGAATATGAAAAGAATCCAGACATTCTTGGCTTTCCAGTGAATGAAAGTGAAAAAGGAAAAACGGCGACAGAACTTTTTCTTGAAGCAACCCAGCCCTTTATCGACCTTTACAAATCCAGCACGAAAGAAGAGCAAGAAGAACTTGTAGCAAAATACGGGGAATATTCAATGGGAGAATTTCTCCACTACAATCCGCTTGGGAAACCATTATCCCTTAATGCTATTCGCTCAATCGGCGTTATGCTTGGCATTGAAGGGTTTCCAGAGTTCGCGTTTACTGACATTTTAACGGATATTATTTATCCTATTTTCAGCAAAAAAGTAACGTTTCATCAAATTGATGGTGGTAACGATCGCCTGCCCCATTCATTCGTTGAAGAACTCAAGCATCACATTTTCCTAAATCAGAAAGTGATTAAAATAAAGCAGTCGGACCGCGGCGTTACTATAACAACGCTGAATCCTAAAACACAGGAAAGGTTCCGTCTGAAAGGAGACGTCGCAATTGTCGCCATTCCTTTCTCCGTTCTTCAATTTATCGACATTGCTCCATATCACTCGGTCTCATTTAAAAAATGGCAGGCGATTCGTGAACTGATCAATGTTCCAGCCGTAAAGATCGGAATTGAATTTCGCTATCGCTTTTGGGAAAAAAACAATGTGGGGAATGCGCTAACGGATTTACCGATTCGGTTTAGTTATGTTCCAGGGGAAGGAATCGGTTCAAACGGATCAGCCGCACTATTAGCTAGCTATAGCTGGGGAGAAGACGCGGTGCTATGGGGAAGTTTACCGAAAGATGAACTAACTCGTATCCTACTTAAAGATCTAGCCAAAATTTATGGAGACGAAGTGTATACGGCATTTATCAAAGCTGTTCCCTTTAATTGGAGTAATAACCCTTATTCTGCCGGCTGCTTCACCCTTTTCACTCCCGGTCAAGAAAACAACCTTGGTGAGGTCATCAAACAGCCGGAAGGAAAGCTCCATTTTGCAGGAGAGCATACTTCTTCCTTTCACGGGTGGATGGAAGGTGCAATTGAATCAGGGCTAAGGGCTGCTTATGAGGTGAACGAGTGAAATGATTCCATTAAATTTTAAGGCATTTCTATGAGGATCGCTTCAAGAAATGGAAGCGATTCTTTTTCTATTCGCAAAAAACGGGTCACCCTACTATGCTTGGCATTCAACATGCCGATGCCTGGGTAGAAGATGAAAAGGAGAAAGAAGAGGAAGTTGAAAAAAAGGAAGCGATCGGATAATACAGCTGTTTTAAGATTTAAGATTTAAGAGTCCGGGAATGAACCGGACTCTTTCTTTCTGTTAAAAAGTTTTTTGATCATCGTGCACATCTCCAAACTTCTTTACCCTTTTTTTTACAGATACCCTTTTTATAGAGAAGGATTCGTTATATGATGAATGTACGCCAGTCGCCATTGTCTGATTGCTTCACATTGACAAATCAAATCGCTGAAAAACTATGAAGGAAAGGCAGGTTCTTTCTCCTTATGATTACACCGATTTTTCGCATCTTTGACACGGAAAAAGCCACTGACTTTTATCGGGATTTCTTAGGGTTTACGATTGATTGGCGACATCAGTATGAAGAAAATATGCCTGAATACATTCAAGTTTCATTTCATAACGCTCTTATTCATTTAACCGAGCATCATGGAGACGCTTCACCAGGAAGTTCGATACGCGTAAAGCTAGATAACGTCGAAGACTATCATCACATCCTATCACAAAAAGAATATGCCTATTCTAATCCAGGGATGAGGCATACCTCCTGGAAAACCATCGAAATGACCGTCACCGACCCGTTTCTAAATCGGATAACGTTCTACGAAGAAAAGTAAGCACAAAGCGGGCGGTGCCTGGCACCGCCCGCTTTGTGTCGAACTTAGTCGATTGGGTCTTCTGCTTTCCCATAGCGAATGACATCATAGATGGCCATGCCGTCACTTGGCTTCCCATCTTCGTTTTTATAAGGCATTAAAGAAAAGAAAATAAAGTAGAAAGAGAAATAAACAAATTGCCTAAATACTAGAGCTTCTGGTAGCACCTCTGTCAGAATCAGATAGTTAATGATAAGAATAAGAATTAAATTAAACATACTGCCCGCTAGATAAACCGACACATGCGCCCACGTTTTATCGTAAGTTAACTTATCGTACTGACACCATCCTTCCATGAAGTATTTTTTCCTTACCTCCAACGGACCTATATCGACTATTTTTTTCCCTGTACCGATGCAGAATTTGATCCGTCCCCCAAATACTCTCGCTACGAGGACATGTCCAGCCTCATGCACCAATGTTACGATCGGAAGAATAATAAAGAAATTCACAAAAAACATGGGAATATCACTTAAAGTAAACACCGAAAACCTCCAGTCATTTTTTCTTCATTGATTCAACACAGGTGTAAAGACACAAAAAAAGCCGAAAAGGAATCTTTCTCCTTTTCGGCTTATGTCTGACGCTAATTGTTCAGATCATTGCTACCTTTTATATGGTCATTCAATTTTGTGTTGGACGAAATGAGCTCATTATCCGCTCGCATACCTCTCATTTTCAAGTTGACGAGATCGTGAAAGGCGTGCAGTAAAAGACCGAACATTCTATTTCAGTCTCAGCTTCCCATTGTACTCCTGAACACCGAAAAAAATCAAGAAGGAGAAGCCAAATGTTGGCTTCTCCTTCTTTCTTACCACTCTTGATTTGTTGGACGTACTAGAATTTCATTAATGGCTACTTCAGCCGGTTCTTCAATCGCAAAAACAATTGTACGAGCAATGCTGTCGGCTTTAATTGCACCGCTATAAACCGCATCAATCGAAGATTTCACATCATCATCCGTAATGGTTTCAGTAAGTTCTGTACTAACTGCTCCCGGTGAAATAATCGTAGCACGGATATTATTACCAACGGACTCTTCCATTCTTAGTCCTTCAGTGATGGCTCTTACTGCAAACTTTGTAGCACTGTAGACTGAGCTTCCTGGTGAAATTTCATGACCAGCTACAGATGAAATGTTAATAACGTGCCCTTCCTTTTTCTCTCTCATATAAGGAAGAACGGCTCCGATCCCGTAAAGAACACCTTTAATATTAACATCAATCATTTTATCCCATTCATCGTATTTCTTCTTGTGTAAAAGGGAAAGTGGCATTAAACCGGCGTTATTCACAATCACATCGATTTTTCCAAACGTATCATACGCATATTGAGCTAGTGACTCCATCTCTTCAGATGATGTTACGTCTGTTACCTGGTAAATCGCTTCTCCACCATTGTCTTCTATTTTCTTCTTAAGCTCTTTTAATCGATCTTCACGCCGAGCTGCCAAAACGAGCTTTGCTCCTTTTTCGGAGAGTAACTTTGCTGTTTCTTCTCCAATACCGCTTGATGCTCCAGTAATGATGACGACTTTTTCTTTTGCCATTTAAAAAACCTCCACAGTTGGATTATCAATCGTTTTAATTGATAAACCATACTTTATAGGTTAAAGTGCGGTTTAACACAAATAAAGTGACTTAAAGTGGGGGATCAAAGATGAAATACTATTCAATGAAGGAAATAACTGTGCTAACAAATCAATCTGCATCCGCCATTCGATACTATGAGAAGGAAGAAATTCTCCCCTCTATCGAACGGGATGAAAACGGCGTTCGAAGATATACCGAGAATAACCTAGAATGGCTTCATTTCATTCTTGCTCTTCGTTCTACAAATATGCCGATTGCTGAGATCAAAAGATACGTTTATCTCTACAAACAGGGTGATTCTACTATACGAGAAAGAAGAACGCTACTTTCCCTTCATAAACAAAAAGTAGAACAGGAAGTAAAGCGGCAGCAGAACTATTTAGCACGGATTTCAAAAAAAATCACTCTCTATGATGATGTTTCAACAGATTTGCAAAAAGTCACCTGTTCAACATATTAATTCACCTGGCGCAGCAGGTACCATTCCACTCCACTTTATACATCAGCTGATCCGAGCGTCATACCTCCATCAATGACAATTTCTGTTCCCGTACAATAGGAGCTTTCATCAGAAACAAGAAAAGCCACGGCCCTGGCAATTTCCACAGGTTGTCCAATACGACCGAGCGGAATCGTCTGATAGAAATCTGGCACACCCTCTCCCTGGGTCGCCATCTCCGTCTCAACTCCTCCCGGATGAATCATGTTTACCCGAATGCCTTTCGGACCTAATTCGATCGCCGCTGCCTTAGACATCGCAACGACAGCTGCTTTTGTAGCCGCATAGGCAGCAGACTGACCGATCGGAGCAAACGCTGAAATCGATACGTTATTCACGATCGCCCCTTTTCGCTGTTTCTCCATTAAAGGAACAACCGCTTGCATTCCCATAAACACACCAAGCTGGTTTACGTTCATTAACTCTTGATATTCTTCTACCGATAAATCTGTAAATGGTTTTCTTTTTAGTATCCCTGCATTGTTTACAAGCGCATCCAACTGACCAAATTCAGATTGGATCTCCGTTAACGCACATTTCCACTCGTCTTCCTTTGTTACATCCAACTTCACAGGATAAGCCCCAATCAAACTTGCTGCTGTCTCAGCATCTTGATAGCGGCGTGCTCCAATGATCACTTTGGCTCCTAATGAAGCAAGATGCTCACCAATTGCTTTTCCCTGACCTCGATTTCCTCCGGTGATTAAGATCACTCGATCGTGTAGATCTGGCATGTTATTCTCTCCTTCGTCTTTAGATAGGTTTAGCTTACAGGAGCAATTTAGAAATCACCAATGAAGAAGATTCAAACATTAATTGTCAAAATATTAATAATTTGACATAATAGCAAAAGTAAATCTTTTTGAAATGGAGAGCGAGCGAAAATGATTTATCGAAGAAAAACCTATACCATCCAACCCGAAAAGTTAGATGAATTTAACGAGTTTTTCCATACTTATCTTTATCCAAATCAACTAAAACATGGTGCCAAATTGGTTGGGCGTTGGGTTAACGAAACCCAGAATGAAATAACCGCGACCTGGCAATATGAAAGTATGAATCACTATGAAAAGATTGAAAAGCAAATTCGAAAAAGCGCGTTACATCAGAAGGCGAAACAACGTAGAGAAGATCTAGGGAACCTTTATCTTGAAAGCAACCAGGACTTTCTAACGTCAACAGCCGAACCTTACGCGTATCATCCTCCAAAACACATCGTTTCAGCAGCTACCATTATTTTAAATGAAGCAGATGAAGTCCTTTTAATCAAAGGTCCGCGTAGAGGTTGGGAATTCCCTGGAGGTCAAGTGGAAGAAGGCGAATCATTACACGACGCCGCAATTCGAGAAGCGAAGGAAGAATCCGGTGCTGATGTTGAAATAATGAAATTTTGCGGCGTATTTCAAAACGTGAAGTCTTCTATTTCGAATAACCTCTTTCTCGCTAACTATGTTGGGGGTAAACTCACAACATCCTCGGAGAGCCTTGAAGTTGGATTCTTCCCTATCGATCAAGCACTTGAAATGGTTACTTGGAAAAATTTTCGACAGCGCATGGAATATTGTTTAAACGAAGAACACCATCCTTTTTATGTGGCGTTTAACCAGTAAGTTTCCTTTACGCTTAGATTTTCAAAATTTAACCTTTCGTAAAGTAGTATTTGTACTCGTACGTCGTTATGATTTCACTTTCATCCGAATTCTCCCCTAAAAAATTCGTCCGTCACGGGCGTTTTTTTATGTAAAAAATTGGTTTATCTTGCGGCGTTAACAGGTATTGATTAACAACTAAGAAAGGATGCTTATGATGGTCATCACTTGGAAAATGTTCAGCTTAGGAGTCATGGTAGGGATTGCAGTACTCTTCGTTCCATCCGTTATGAAAGGGGAACCTGGCATTTCATCAAAAAACATTGCCATCATCCTTGGAGTACTCACGTTCTATAGCGTGTTATTTCTATGGAGGTACTGGCGCAATAACAATAATAACCTTTTCAAATAGGAGGCAAAGTTTATGTTAAAGAAAAAAGCACGCTCGCCCGGCAAGGAATTTCTTCTGTCATTTCTTTTCATGTTTATTTTTTTCGGCGGAGCCTTCCTATCCTTTTACTATTTAGGGTTTAACATCGGGTTTCCGATTTCCTTAATCCTCCTCATTCTTCTAGCATACATTTCAAGGCGCACCATCAAACAGTCGGATGAGAAATTTCTTACACCTACTGATCGCAAATTCAATATGAAGAAACACCCCTGGCTTGTTGGCATTCCTGCGTTTATTTTTTTCTTCATTAATCATTATGTTGGTGACGATTCAGGTTTACTATCAGCACTTATCCTCACGATTATTAACTTTTTCTTTAGTTTCGTGCTGCTTCTCGGGGTTTATTATTTTAGAATGAAGCGGCTTGGTTATCATTTGGTAGATGGTTACTGGTCGAAATAAAGATCCTTTATCAGACGTCGATGCCAATCGGTTTACAAAGATTAGAGTACGAATTCGAAACCGGAAAGAATCTCCATTCTTTCCGGTTTCATTTTATTTTCTCGGGGTATTTAAAAATTGAAAACACAATTTCGACTAATTTCGATTTTATTTTACAAAAAAAGGGGTTATTGGAATCGATTACCTGGTAATTTATCCTAAAATTATTTCGTATTGAAGTAGATTAAAACTTCTCTCTTTACACCATACTAACGGTAGTGGTAGAGTAAGTAATTGTGTTTAAAAAGCGATTAAAGGAGTCTTGTATGGACAATAAAGAAACTGGGCGTATTGATTGGCCCGTCTTTGGTATAAGCGGTGGGGTCTTGATCCTCTTCGTGATTCTTGCACTTTTTGATATTTCATTGGTTGAAAACTTGGTTAGCTCAAGCTTTGCCTGGTCTGCGAGGTTTTTCGGTGGGTTCTGGCAAGTTTTAATGCTAGCAACATTTTTTGTAGGAATTGGTTTGGCCTTCTCTAAATACGGAAAAATTAAATTAGGTGGTATGGATAAACCTGAGCTTAGCCTATATAAGTGGTTATCCATTATTATGGCGACTCTACTTGCCGGTGGCGGTGTGTTTTGGGCAGCGGCAGAACCGATGTACCACTTCTTAACCGTTCCTCCTTCTCAAGATGGAAAAGGCATTGAAGCTGGAACTCAAGGTGCAATTGATACTGCACTGGCCCAAAGCTTTATGCATTGGGGTTTCCTTGCCTGGGCCATTCTAGGTACGATTAGTGCTGTTGTGATGATGTACGGACATTATCATAAAGGCATGCCGATGAAGCCACGTACGCTTCTTTATCCGATTTTCGGTGAAAAACTGCGTCACAGCTGGTTTGGTACTCTGATTGATGCGTTTTCCGTTATCGCGGTGGCCGCAGGTACAATTGGACCAATTGGTTTTTTAGGCTTACAAGCAAGTTACGGTTTGCAGGAAATTTTCGGCATTCCGAATCAGTTCAGCACACAGTTCTCGATTATTTTAGCTGTCGTGATTGTTTCTACGATTTCAGCAGTTACAGGACTTTACAAAGGAATTCAATATTTAAGTAGCTTTAACGTTCGTCTTGCGATTGGATTAATGGCTTTCATCGTTATCTTTGGCCCTGGTGGCTTTATCTTCAATCACTTTATCTCTGGATTTGGTGTTTATGTGGATCAATTTGTTACGATGAGCACATTCCGTGGTGATACCGGTTGGCTTTCATTCTGGACAGTCTTCTTCTGGGGCTGGTTTATCGGATACGGTCCAATGATGGCGATTCTTGTTAGTCGTATTTCACGAGGACGTACGATTCGAGACATTATTATTGCTGTTTCAATTTTTGCACCGGTTATCTCAACATTCTGGTTTACAGTACTCGGAGGATCTGGAATTTTCTTTGAACTTTCAAATCCTGGTTCGATCTCAGAAGCATTGAATGCAGCTGGTAACCCAGCAGCCATGTTCGCCATTACTGAGCAATTCCCGCTTGCAAGCATTGTTTCACCACTGTTCTTGATTCTAACGATTCTTTTCGTTGTAACAACAAGTGACTCCATGTCTTATACAATTGCAATGGCAGTTACGGGCGAAGGCGATCCTCAAAGATGGCTTCGCGTGTTCTGGGCAATTCTTATGGGAACTGTCGCAGTCATTCTACTTATTACAGGAGACAGCGGCATTACGCAGTTACAGAACTTCATTGTTGTAACAGCTGTTCCAGTCTCGCTTATCCTTCTGCCAATGGTTTGGCTCGCACCTAAAGTAGCGAGGGAAATGGCAAGAGATCAGAAAATCATTAAATAATGTGTCTGGCCCTCTCCCCTACGGGGAGAGGGCCTTTTTGATGGTGCCT
>ENA-ORXC01001562-ORXC01001562.1-marine-metagenome-genome-assembly--contig:-NODE-1562-length-13369-cov-5.786864_pt1 | contig 13369 bp, 10 predicted proteins | sample MGYA00237865_ERZ511478 | MGnify/ENA metagenome assembly ERZ511478 | reverse complement strand
CTACTTAATGGATATACATAGCGCCAAGTAACCCCCTTTAACTTTCTTATACCCTTTATATAGATTTTAAACTCATGCAAGCCTTTAGATTTATCTCTAGAGACGAATGAATTTTGTGTTATTCTAAATTGAATTAAACATTCATTAATATTACCTATTTTATATCCTGCATTTAAAATCGTAAACCAAAGCGCTAAATCTTGTGTTAATCGATAATCTTCATTGTAACGTATTCCACTATCGAAAATCTCTCTTTTCATCATAACCCCTGCATGTTGTAATGGACATGCTTTACAGATATAATCTTGAACCTCTTTATCGGTTAAAGGGTAGGTCCTTATATTGGTATAATTACCATTTTCATCAATTTCTTGCGCTAAGGACCCTACTAACGAATAATCGGTATTATTCTCTAAATACTCAATTTGCTTAATAAAGCGCCCAGGCATAGAGACATCATCACTATCCATACGAGCAATATATTGACCCGTAGCGTTATTAATTCCAATATTTAAGGATTTTGTTAGGCCTACATTGGTCTTGTTTTTATGAATTAACAAAACATTCTGTAAAGCTTGCTTCCATTTTTTTATAACGGCATTTAGCTCATCAGTTAATTCACCATCTTCAATGAGTATGATTTGAGTGGGTTTTAAACTCTGAACTGTCCATATACTATTCATTGCCAAATCTAAATATTCTGGCTTTTCTTTATGGTAAACAGACATGATTACCGAGAGGGAACGTTCAATCATTTATTGTATTTCTTAAAAAATTATAGTGATAAAATTGATTTAATATCAATTACTTGTTGTCTTCTTTTACCTTCATAAACGGTATCAAAACTTATATATTCTCCATTAGTAGAAAACCTAGGGTGCAAATCGCAACGTGTTTCATTCTTGTATTTGGTACTTTGAAACAATTCAGCCAAACAATATAATTGTTTTGTTTTCCTATTAAAAAGAAATAGTTTTTGCATTCTACTTTTGTCGGGATAGGAATCAAAAACTATCCAATCTCCAAAACTACTAGGGTGACCGTCACCTAATTGCAGTGCTGTCATTTCTGGACATAACGTTGCAACTCCATCTAGTCCCAAATAATAATATCCATTTTCTCCATTTGCTTTTAAATAGCCTAAAATAGTCTCATTATCTAGCCAATAACAATGGCTTACATATTCTTCATCAATTAAAACTTTAATAGTTTCAAAATCTGAATACATTAATCTATCAAATCTTCTTTTACCTTGAAAATAGCGATGAATAAACATAAATCCTTTTCCATCTGGTTGTATAATCACATGGTTCAATTTATGGGTACAATCTTTAAAAATATCTTTTATATCTACATTTACTACATCTTCTATAGTGTGTAACATTGTTGTATTGCTCGTAGCATAATCTATTTTCCAAATACCGTCATCCTTTAGACTCTTTAATTCAGACTGCTGTAATGGTGGTAAGCTGCGGTAACCATAGTCTGGTCGCATGGCCAATAAACGTTGATAACTTATAGAGAGAAAATACTGGTCTTTGTAGATTGCCTGTACGGGATAATCAAAAATTTTAATCAATGAATTCTCTTTGACAGAAAAAATTTTAGATACGTACCTTTTTAAATCTTCATCAAAATCATTAAAAACAAATAGCTCTTCATTTAACCAATGCAGTCGCGTACCCTGCTGCCAATTATACGCTTTTGATTGTGCTATTTTCTTTGTGGTACCATCGTGTATATCTGTAATCGTGATATCTACCGGCACAGAATCCGATGGCAAATTAACGGATGGAACAGAACTTATGTGCGAAAGAAGCTGACCCTTATTATTAACTGTTGCTATATCATAATACCCACCAAACGTTTCAGATTCGGCATCATAATTAACTAACGGATCTATAAGATGAATTTTCAACGGTTCTTCCATAACCTTAATGATATATTCCTTTTTATGAAGTTTAGCGTTAATTGAAATATAGATATTCTTTAAGAAGGCTTTTAACCCTGGTGTAGCAGATAAAATTGCTGCAATAACTCGCTCTTTTTTACTAAATGTTGCCATTATTTAAATTTCATTTTAAGAGTGTTTATGATTCTTGATACAATCATAATTCTAATTTTAGCAAAATCAATGAATGCCGTATCATGTTTAATTGTCACTTGTTTTTTTGTAGCATTCGGGTCCATAGTATCGAATTGTGATGCAAGTAATGCAAACAAATTGTACTCATCCAATACTAAATCTTTTGCTTTCTGCAATTGGTCAACGTTTTGCTCATAATATTCCTTTTCAAGAATTTCTTCAATAGTTTTCACCGAACCTTCAAAATCATTAATATCAATTTTAGAATACGCATCCTTGTCGAAATATTGTTCTAGATTTGTGCAACCATAGTATATAGGGTAAGTGTTGCCTAAATAACTATCTGCTAACTTTTCCGACCAATAATCTGGATACGCCGAATTTTCGATAACTACATGATACTTATAAGGGGCTATTACGTCCCACTTATCATCAAAATCATTAAACCCCCTACCAAATAAGTCAATTTTATCTCCAAAATGAGCCTTTAACTTTTGAACAAAATCTATTCTTTCTTGATGCCCTTTCGTAAAAGCCTTTTTACTAGAAATTACAGAAATTAATTTCGTTTTAACAGGAGGTGTATCATACTTAAAGTTATCATAATTTTTAGAAAAGGTAACTTTACCGTTGGAATCTTGTATCTTTCCTATATGCCATGGCAATCCAGGCTGAAAGTGCTTTTGATTGTTATGCTTCAATGTACTTTGACACACCACAATTTTACCAAATTGGTTTACAAAGCCGTTTGAATAGTGATATATAGCCTCTGGTTCACCTGTTACAAATAATGTATTTTCAGGTGCAATCATACAGGTTTCTGTTTTCTTTTCACCTTTACTGTAAAATGCCCAAAAATCAGGATTCTCTACTTCTTGGTTGACGTAAAATTCATAATTTCCCCATTTAGCTAAACCAGAAGGTGTCTGACGCTGCACACCAACGTTGTCTTTAGCTATAGAAAGTTTTACTTTATACATATTTTTATATATTTTATGCTTGGATATAACACTACTTGTTTAGCGAAATATTACTAACGATAATTATTCTAGATTATTTACAAATAAAATGTTTGTTCAATACTCCAATCCTTATTAGAAAATAATTGTAAAAAGAAATTTGTTGCAATTCTTAAGACATAAGCTGCTGCCAATATTGAAGTGAAAACGATTATTGTATTGAAGGGATACCAATTATTAAAGACATCTGTTATAACGATGAATTGAACAATGTAAATCTCGTAGGTTAATGCTGAAATAATTGAAACTAAAGACCAAATCTTATAATTAGCAAGTGTCGCACACCATTGACAATTGACAATTTTATATGAATAATACAAAAAAGATAATAATGGAAAAACTGCAAGCAATTGTATATAATACCAATTATCAATTTTACCCTTTCCAAAATACATTACTATAAAATACAGTAAAAAAGAAATTGAACCAAGAATTGAATCAAATAATAAGTTTGTACTTGTAATATTTTTTCTACTCCCCCCAATAAAAGCACCTAAAAGCATAGAACTAAAATAGATAATGTAATGAAATCCATGAAAAATACTTTTCCCTGTTTTTGGTGATAAATAAATATATAAAGAAGTAAGGATTATAGACAAAAACAGCATTTGCATCAAATACTTATCTAAATATTTGATTAAGAAATAAATTATAGAGAAACTTATAATAAAACATCTTACAAACCAAAAATCACCAGCTAGGAGAAAATCGTACCATCCAATTTCTTTAGAAAATAAGAGATTAGAAAAAACAGCTACAACAATGAGGCTTGGCCATAAACGGATAATTTTCTTCCTTATCCAAATATCAAACCTGACATAATTCCCATCCTCCTTTTTAATATTTGTCAAAAACAAACCAGAAACAAAAAAAAACAAAGCATTACCCTGAACACCAAATGTTGCAAAGCTAACATTATGACCTTCGTATAATAGTGCATAATGACCATTAGTTATCATTATAGCAGCAATAAACTTTAAAAAGTCTATACCATAATTTCTTTTTTTCATATTAAACCCATCTACCAAATTACATCACTAAAATTTTAAATCTCCTTTTTTTAATATATAAAATCATTTAAATAACAAAAGTTACTTACAGAACTATGAATCATATACAATATGAATTCTTTTCAAATTATAATTAACAATCATATCGTTAACTTTATTTTCATTCAAATATTCATGCATATCTTTATATAGATTTGCTTCCATAAATTTCAACAAACTTTCAGTCAAAGAATTAACACTCACATCTTTTGAAACCAACCCTGATTTTCCAGATTCAATATATTCAGGTAAACCACCCACCGGTGTAACCAAAACAGGACAATTTAAGGCTTGTGCAGTCATTATCACCCCACTTTGTGTAGCATCTTTGTAGGGGCAAACTATCAATTGAGAATCATTAATTATATCAGAGATTTCTGAGTTACTTAAAAATTTATTCTCAATAATTATATTATCACACTTCCTATTTAGAAAATCTGGATCGTAATTAGCTATTGTTTTTCCTCCTATAAAAAACTGAATTTCTGGGTGTCTCTTTGAAACCTCATCAATAGCCTCAATAAATAAATCTACACCTTTGTATGGCGAAATTCTACCCACAAAACTAATATACTTTTTAGGTTTTAATATACTTTCACTTGAAATTGATGCAAAAGTTTTATAAACTGTATAGGGCATTAACTTTAGGACAGTAATCTTCTTATTCCTATTAATCTGTGGGAGTAAAACAGTTTTGCTGAATTCGCTGAACACTACAAAGCTAGGTATAAGATTAAACCAAAGTTTTCGATAAACTTCTCTACTCAAATTAAATTCTCCACTATGCGTTAGCGGATCATGTATATTGGCAATTAATCTTTTCCTATACTTAATTAAAAAAGGCAACTGGAATAATGTTCGACTTGAAAAATCATCCAAATGAATATAATCAGGATTCATTTTATCTATGAATCTCCCAAGTGCTTTAGCTACCTTACGAGTTTGCTTAATCTTTTTAGATGGGTAGACAACAAAATTTACAGATTCACATTCAGTAAAATAATCTTCAAGGTATTTCAAACGCCAAGTATCTACCACTTCGTTGAAAGAGGTCAATGGCAAATAATTGTTTAAATCAGTATCTATATTTAAAATATTTGTTTTTAATTGATTTGGTGATATCTCAATTGCAACATGTACTTTATGACCTTGTGAAGCAAGAAGGCGAACATATTCAATAGCGGCATCTAAAAAATAAACCTGCGTATGATAAAAGATTGTACGTTTTATAATTTCTGTCTTCATTTCAATTGGTAAAGTTATTTCATCCTAAATTTTGTTTACTCTTTACAACACGTAAAACTAAAAACACCATAGCTCCAATAACAATCCAAAAAGAAGGAAAAAGAATAAAATCTTCAATCGATATTTGTAAGAACATATACAGTAACACCAAAATTAAACTGATAAAAATATAGCCTAGCACATGTGTTAAACTAACAATTTTATTTTTCAAAAGCACAATATCCTGAGAAAGATGAAATACAATAAAAGAGGCAAAAATAGCGTAATTTACTACAGATAAAGATTGAATAAAATATAATCCTATCAAACAAATCGTAGAATTTATGATAACGCTATTAATATTAAACCACATATCTAACTTTTCAAGTTTCATAGCAATTAACATATTTGCCTGTAAAAGTGATGTTGGAAAAACCAATATAGTAAAGAACATCTCTTTTGTATACTGAGCCGATAAAGCATATTTATTACCAAAAATCCATGGCACAAGTTCATCTGCAAAAGAATATGTAAATGTAAAAGCACCTATACCATACAACATCAATACTTTAAATATATTTTGATATGCCTTTTTTAATTCTGTTTTATCTTCTCGTTGATAGAGTTCTACCAACTTAGGTAGCATTGTACTACTTAATACCACAGGTACCAGCTGCGCTAAAGAAAATATTTTAAATGAATTTTCATAATGGGCTACATCTTCTAAAGGCAGCATCTTAGAAATTATTAATGTATCAATTTTCCAATAAACTACATATGCACTGCCGATAATGGCAAAGGGCCAATATTTTATAAGAATACCTTTTATAAAACTAAAAGGTATTTTTTCTTTCCAAAATCCTTTTAAATTAAAACCCTCTGCAGCACCAATACGTAAGAATAGATTTAAAGTAACAAACCGGGTTATCACTAGAAATATGGCTAAATAAATTATGTTAAAGTCATAAAAAAAAAGTAAACACGCAATTAAAAACTTTGATATGGCTTCAATAGAGAGTACTAAAACCGTTTTCTTCTGTGAGAACTGTGCAATATTTACATTTTTTATGGAATAGATAATATTATCAAAAATAATATTAGCTGCAAATAGCAATGAAAGTATACGTACTGTGTCATCTGAATATAGAAAAAAAGCAAACACCAAGTTTATAAGAAAAAAGAAAATGCCAAAATAGGCCTGCATTTTAAGAAACTTAGCAGCAAGTTTGTTCTTGTCTTCATGGTTAACTACCTCTCTAATAAACCAGTGCCCCAAACCCATCGAAGAAAAAGCCACTACCATTTGGTAAAGACTATTAGCTATAACATATTTAGCAAAATCGTCTACGGAATAATGCCTCGCGATTAATACATAAAACAGGCTTAAAAATACATTTTGAAATAAACTACCCGCTAGACCCCAAAAGCTATTTTTAAGAACTTTTGATTTCACTTTATTTTGAAGCGAGGTTATGATACTTAACATGTTATAAATGAATTAAAGTAAACTTTATTAGTTCTTTGAAGTTGCATTTAAGAAATCTAAATGCATTTGTTCCGTGAGTTTACTTTTTGTGAAATTTAATCCCAAAGAATGATTGTTATTAGCCATTTTTTCTCTTAATTCATCATTTTTATAAAGTTGATTTAAAGCTTTAGCAACGCTCGCAGGTTCTTTTCCATTTACCCAGAGACAATTGTCTGGCTCTTTCAGATGATCTATGGCCGCTCTTGTTTGGGTAGTAATTACAGGTAGACCACTAGCTACAGATTTAAAAAGTGCCATAGGAAACCCTTCATCAAAATAGGTTGGAAAAACCAGCGCATCTGTATTGGCATAAAAATGATCACATTCCTCTTCTGGCAAAAAACCGGTAAGGTATACGTATTTTTGAATTTCTAGCTTTTCAATTTCAGCTTTAAATTCGTCATATTCTTCTCCGTTACCGGCGAAGATAAAAACACAATTATCCTTGTGTATAAAATCAGGTATTGCTCTTATGATACTGAAAATACCTTTTTCGGCAATCATACGACCTGCAAAAAAGAATTTAAAACGATTATCATTCAACCCATAATTCTCCATAAATGCCTCTGATTTTATTGATCTATTTGGATCAATAATGTTGCCAGTTACATAAGCTTTTTTTGCAAATTTAGGTGCTAACTTTGCGATACTATCCTTTTCTTCATGTGATAGAAAAAACCAAAGAGTAACTTGCCTTGTTAAATAAGGAATTACAATTGACTCAAAGAAAAAAGACTTCTCAGTTAATATTGAGATATTCGAACCATGGGTCTTTATAGCTATATGTAGTTTACGCCAATACAATGTTCTAATCAATACTATAGTAATAAAATCTCGGGTGGTACCAACGGGCTCAAAACGGGAATTTAAATATAATAACTCTGGCTTTATTTTGTTAAGCTTTTTAATAATCGCAAAGGCATTAGAAAACACCCCCATTAGTTTATTTAACTTACTTAATTTGGAATTATTACGGGTATAGGTAATAGTATGACATTCATAGCCTAAATCACATAAGCCATCAACTTCATCCATTGCCAAATTAATATGGGTTTTAGGGGGAATCCCTACTAAAATTTTATTTATCATTAACTACACTATTGTATTAAAAATTAATTAAAAGGCACCTTTACTAAACTAAGATTACTTATTTTTTAAAATAATACGCGCCGGATTACCTACAGCGATACAATTGTCTGGCAAATCTTTTGTGACGACAGTTCCACTACCAATTTTAACGTTGTTACCAATATGTATTCCTCCAATGATACATACATTACTACCTATATCAACATTATTTCCGATAATAGGAGCATTACTATAGGTACCGTTATCCAATTGTTTATTTCCTATAGTTGTGCAATGTCTAAGCGTACATTTGCTTCCTAATATTGTACCTCCATTAACCACTAAAGCTTGACCATGATAAAGCGTCAAACCCTTTCCTGCTTTTGTTTTCCACTGCAATTCCACACCTAAAATCCATTCTACAAAAACGGTATAGAATAAACGATACGGTATACTTACCATTTTATAAAATTTATTTTTAGTTCCAAAATTAGCTATTCTGAATAGCACTAATATTAGACGCCCTTTTGTACTATTACTGTTCCAGTCTTGAAAAATAAAACTCATGATATTAACTTTAAGACTTCAATTTATATTGAAATAAAATTTATCTGAACGCATTCCTAGATAATTTTGAAGTTGACCTTGTATTTGAAGATACAAATACAATTAAATAAAAAAGAATGGTAGAAACCACAAGCAATAATCTATAATCTGACAATGAATAAACCGTATTGAAGGCCGTTAACCAACACAATAAAGCAGCAATTAAATATTTAGCTGTAGGATTTGCTTTAGTCCAAAATACATTATAAGTGAACTTTAAAAATGGTATTAAAAAAAATAGAGAAAAAACCAAGAATACAACTGAACCTTGTTCCGTTAAAATTTTAAGATATCCATTTTCTGGCTGCGTAAAATACAAAAATTCCCCAGGTGAAATCTCCAGATATAAATCTTGTTTGTATTTAAGAGTGAAATCTTGAAAATTCCCTAAGCCGACTCCCAAAATTGGATATTCTTGAAAAATATCGTAAGACTCTTCCCAAATGGATTGTCTAAAATCTAGGTCATCTCCTAAATTATCAGCCCTAGAGAAAATTCCATTATCAGGAGCTACTATAAAAAGACTAATTAGTGCAAAAACACCAAGTAATACACCATAAATTTTAATACGTAAATCGCTAAAAATAAATAATAGTATTAACCCTATTAAGAAACCACCCATTGCTGATCTACTACCCGCTAATAATAAATAAAACATACTTAACGCAAAACCAAAATAATTCAACAATTGTTTTGATTTAGAAATACTTGTAGGTATTATCAAAAAAATAAAGCAACCCATTGCCAAAAATTGCCCATTAAATTGACTTTCTGCAAAAACACCTGAATATCTTATTATACCCGTTTCTTCATTTAAAACATTTAGTCCTAATCCAGAATACAACGAAAAGGTTGGTCCAATAACTATCTGTACTGTCATAAAAATAAGAGCAATAAGAAAACCTGTTTTCAATGCTTTTAATATTCTCCAATTACTGCCATTTACCTTATTGCTAAATAAAAACAAAAACCTAATAAATATAAATATCGTAAAAAGCGGGTAATAGGCATAATAAGTAGAGAAACCGAACTCAGAATTTAGACCACTTAATAAACTGAATAAAACTAGTAGAATACCCAAAACTGTATAAACCCTGTACTTCAATTTATAATTTATTAAGAGAAACTCTTTTGAAAGAAAAACTAATGTTATAATTGTAATAACATCAAATGCCTTTACGAAACCAAAAGCAAGTGGTAATATTTTGGTGTCCAGAAATGGCATAGCAGTAAGAACATATAATACATATGTTTCTATTTTAGGCTTGCGAAAAAACAATACTAAAAATAATAAAATAGTAAAAAGGGCTATTACGTATTGTAGCATTTTTAGACTACCTTTTTTTAAGTCCTACTTTTTCTAAAAGAGCATTAATAGAAGTAATTAATAAATTATTTTCAATTGATAACGGCTCTTCGTACCCATATCCATACCCATATCCTTTTTTAATAATCCCCCTCATTTTAACACCATTAAAAATAAGTGCGCTCTTTTCAAAACCTTTACGCCCTGCCGTTTCATCTATATGTTGTAAAATAAATTTAGGCGTATGGTCATGACGAACAACAATAATGGTTTTATCTGCATATGGCGCCAAAATAGCTGCATCTGAAACTAAAGTCGTTGGTGGAGTATCAATAATAACCGCGTCGTACTCTTTTTTAATTTCTGCTATAAACATTTTCCAATTATTACCTACCAACAGATGTGATGAGTCTAAAGTTTTAGCACCCGCAGGAAATACGGTTAAATTATCCATCTTTTGTACCTCAACATCTAATGACACTCCTTCTTTTAGTACTTGACTCATACCAATCTCATTCTCTAATTGGAACAATTGCGTTACTCCAGCTTTTCTTAAATCTAAATCTATCAGGGCAGTTTTCTTTCCTGACAAAGCTAAAGTTATTGCTAAATTAGAGCTTACATAACTTTTACCCTCCCCAGCTATACTTGAAGTAATCATAACCGTTTGTATCATTTCACCTCCATCATATAGCTGCATATCGGTCAACAAACGACGAAATTGATCAACAATGAATAAATCTTTATGCCTTGAAACCAGTAATTCGTTTTTAGGTTTTTCAACAAAAGCCAACTCTCCTAAAACAGAAATACCTGCTTCCATTTCCAAATCTGAACGGAACAAAATCTTGGTATTCAAAAGTTCTCTACCTGCTAACCATAAAACACCTAAACCTAAAGGCAACAGCATACCTATAAGGTATATTAAAGACTTTTTAGGTGAAACAGGTCTCATAGAAGCTTCAGCCTTTTCAATCACTCTTACATTACCAAGTGTAGGCGCATAAGACAAAGCCGTTTCCTCTCGCTTTTGAACTAAAAAATCATATAAATCTTCAATACTTTTCTTTCGTCTGTTTATTTCTAAAAAGATACGTTCTTGCTCTGGCAAAACATTAAGGGCTTCATTATACTTTCCGCTATTGGTAGTCAAGCTAGTTTTACTTGCCAACAAGTTAGATTTTTGACTACGAACATTCTCAAGAATACTTGGTCTAATATTTTCAATTCTATTTCTTACTACCGTCAACAATGGGTTATTCTCTGCGGTAGTTTTACTTAGCTCGCCATATTCAATTTCAGCATCATATAGTTTTTGTAACAATTGGCCTAATATAGGATCATTAACCCCTAATGTAGAAGGAACGATACCCGCAGTATTGTTTTTTGATATGACATATTTCTCCACTTTATCTAACACCGATAGCTGAAGGTCTATTTCTCCTATCTGACGGTCATAATCGCCAACATTCTGCAAGTATAAATTACCTTGCTCTCCTAAATTGATAACCCCTTCTTTAGAACGGTATTTCTCTAAGTCTTTCTCTACTGCTTGAAGATCTTGACCTACAACCTCCATTCGTTCATCTATAAAACTAAGTGTATTGGCTGCAAGTGCATTTTGGGAAGTTACTGTAGCTTTTTTATAAGATGTTATAAGTTGATTGACAATATCATTACCTCTTTCTGGTATAGCATCTGTATAAAGAATTCTAACAACCGTAGCAGATTTACTTGCGGCGCCTACATATAAATTGCTAACGATTTGATTAACTATTATTCTTGTTGAAGTTAGCTGAAATTTAAAAACCTTATCGGTATCATATTTTTCATAGCCATTGGGAAGAAATTTAAGCACGCTACCACCAAAAGGGTTACTTACCCAAGTATCAAATGGTGTAGCTTCACCATCCATATAAACTTCTCCTTTTTCAAAATCTACAGAAAACTCAACTTCATCAATATCAGAATCTGTAGGTATATCTGATGGATCCATTAATACTATTTTAACTGGAGCATCTTCAAAATGTACATGATCATTAAAAAAACCAGAAGAATAAATTGTAGTATATAGACCTAATGTTTCGACCACATCCTCTATAACATCTTTAGACTTAATGACCTCTATTTCATTCTCTACAATCTTTTTAGATTCAAAGACGTTGAAAGACTCTAATAATTGTGATTGATCTACCCCTTTCTTTTCATCATTAACAATTAATGCTGCTGCACTTTCATATTTTGGCACCGTTTTCCACAAATAAATCTGTGCAATTAACAGCCCAACAATACCTAAAACCACAAATAAGGGCCAAAAGGGCAGGAATTTTTGCAATATAATATGAAATAGGTTTTGCTGTTTATTGTTTGCCGTTTGAAATTCAGACATTACTTAATATGTTTAATACTCTAATTTAAATTTTATCGATATGTACTTTATACTCATTTTACAATTAAAAAATGAATAAACTACTTTATTTTAAATCAAAACCAATCTTTTATATATGGCATTTACTAAGCCAATTATTAGTTATTAGAGTCGTTTATCTAAAATTAACAATAGTAATAATAGCCAAAGAAACTACACTTAAAGCAACCGGAATCCAAGGCCTTACCACACTTGCTTCTGCTGCTTTAGAAGGTCTTGGTTCCACATATATGACATCATTGGATTTTAAATAAAAGTAAGGCGAACTTAACACTTCACTTGATGTTAAATCTAAATGTTTCAAAACCTTATCTCCACCTTCTTCCCTAATTAAGGATACACGTTCTTTATTACCGTAAATAGTAATATCACCAGCTAAACTAAGTGCTTCAAGGATAGATATTTTCTCGCTAGGCACCGTAAATACATTAGGTCGTAAAACCTCACCTAACACTGATACCCTAAAGTTCAGTAAACGAACATCCACTATAGGATTTAACAACAATTTTTGTTCGGTTAATGCCGTGGTAATATAATCGCGAACCTCATCTTTAGTTCTCCCCTTTACTTCTATTTCCCCTAAAACAGGAAAACGAATAAATCCCTTTTTATCTACCAAATAACCAGAAGCTTGACCTAAAACTCCACTTACCATAGCCGTACCAGCACTAACCTGATTAGAGGTATTGAACATGTCTGCCGCTTCTTTGTTAACACTACTAACAGAAATACTTAATAAATCATTTTCATGTAATGTATCTTCTAAATTTTCATTTACAGATGAGTTATAAATAGAATCTGGTGCATCATAGAAATAGGTAGCTCTTTTCATACTTTCACATGAAAAAAGTAACATTACAAAAAGTATTCCTATAAAATTTCGTAATAATTGGCTTTTAAAAACCAAACATTTGTTCTTTGTTAAATCCATAGTGTCTTTATTAAATCAATAACAATTAATGGCAAAAGTACTAATAAGCCTTTTCCTCACCTTTAATTATATTATAAACCGTATAAAATAATATGTGCAAATCTAAACCCATAGACCATCGTTC